>Ga0182030_10016834_pt1 | contig 14183 bp, 26 predicted proteins | sample 812S3MmetaG_FD_121299 | JGI IMG/M metagenome (GOLD analysis project Ga0182030, IMG submission 121299) | Permafrost microbial communities from Stordalen Mire, Sweden - 812S3M metaG (Illumina Assembly) | ecosystem: Environmental > Terrestrial > Soil > Wetlands > Permafrost | place: Sweden...
AGTAGTCCGCAGCGCAGCAAGCTGTATGAGCTGCATGGCCGCAGCGAACGTGTTATGTTAAGTTTCGATCGCAACGTCCACAATAGGATAAGAAAAATGCAGACGCGGCCACCAAACGACGATGACGTCGACGAGCAAGCCCTTCTCGACCGCGAGTTACGCGCGTTCGAACGTCGGCAGCGCGCCCTCATGGCAGTCACCGCTCATTGCAAGATCTACGAGAACGGCGGGTGGCAGCCCGGCAAAGGCGACCCGCCATCCGACGCAGCTCTGGATGAGTTCAAAGCCGCAGACGCCGAATGGCGGGAGGCGCGGGCCGAGTGCGAGCGCGTCATCGATGAGATTGATGTCGCGAGCTAAGGGCACAGCGAATCGCGGCGCCCACTTTCCGGCCAGAAAACTCCTTATCGCTTCCAATGAAGGCTTCACTCCCGTTCCGTAGCATCTCGAAGGGCGCGTCGCAGTGGTGCCATGTGCGGCCGATACGTTAACGCTGCCACTGCCGAAGCCGAGCGGTACTTCGCCGTTCACCTGATCCATTGGCAGTTCGACCGCTCGTACAACGTCGCCCCCACGCAGCAGGTGCCGGTCGTACGCCTGGCCGACGGGCAGCGGGAAGGGTTGATGATGCGCTGGGGCCGGGTGCCGTTCTTCGCCAAGGGCGTGCCGCCGAAGTACTCGATAAACTCTTGGAGCATCCCATGTACATCGAAACTCCCCGCGCCCTGATTGCCTTGGCATTCACAGCTCTAACGGCGCAGGCGCTTGCCGACGACTGCGCTACAGTAAAGAGCGCGATGTTGAACAGCGGACATACGCCGCATAGCGTGATTCTCACGCGGACCGACGGTCAGGAAAAAAAGACCGTGACTCGACAGGTCCAGACAGTGGATAACAAATATGTGCAGCGGCCGGACGGCAAGTGGTACGCGATGAACATCGCCATCAAGGATCTAAATGACGACCTATCGGGTTTGCAGACCTGCCGTCGCAGCGGCAGCGACAGTGTAGGCGGGGAGCTTACCGCAGTTTACGAAGTACGCATGAAGCAGGAGGACGAGGTGACTGACCAAAAACTTTGGGTGTCCTCGAAGAACATGATCTTGAAATCCGAAGGAACCGTCGACGGTGCCCACTACACCACCGGGTACGACTACGCCCACGTCACGCCGCCAGCCAATGCCATACCGATGGGCGGCAAATAGGGGCAATACGGGAGTCCGCGAATAGCGTCGCTAACGATCCACTTCACTGTTCTAGGTGTCGCGCAAGTGCGGCGCCTATCGGATTTGCGCGATCACGTGACTGATGTGCAGGCCGCTCGGTTGGCGCCGGAGCCAGCGGCGCGACTTCGGTGGCGATAGCTGGCGCATTCGCCCTGATTTGGCTCGCGGCCTTACTGACCGCATGCGGATGGGCCTTCCTGTACACCGTCATCAAATGTTCGAAGTCCAGGTGCGTATAGATCGCTGTCGTGGAAATGCTCGCGTTCCCGAGCAGCTCCTGCACGGCGCGAATATCCTGGCAGCGCTCGAGCACGTGCATCGCGCAGGAGTGCCGGAACATGTGGAGATGCACGTGTAATGCTAACCCCTGGCGCTTTGCCCAGTAAACAACCAGCAGCTGCACATTGCGTTGGCTCAGACGATCGCCCCAACGGCCGACAAACAACGCAATCTCATTGGGCTAAGCGGTCTTTCTCCGGAGTCGCAGCGAACCTGCCGCGTCGGGCTCGCGGCAGGGAGTCGAAGCCAAGCAGAGCGTCAACGTATCATTGCCCGAGAACAAGACTTCTATGGGGTGACGGACGGAAGACTGGCCTGGTTTCCTGTGTTGATGCAAGTTGGATGACCGAAACCGCCCGCGCTGATGCCAGTGCCCCCATTTGGATTCGAAGTAATATCGTAAATGATGTTATCCGGATGCGTCTTGTCTCCAGATACGCCGCCAACTGAACCGAGGTGATCCAAGCCAAGGTTGTGACGTGTCCGCCAAGCGATGTCGTGGTCGGCACAAGAGGTGTCACCGCTCACGCCGACGCCACCGACGATCTTGCCGCCAGCTGCGTAGAGCGCGAGTCCGCCACCGAATACATTCACGCCTCCGATCTTTTGGCCGACCATAGGATCACCGGACGTCCCATAGTCCCATGCGGGTCCATCGTAGGCGACGAATACGTTGACCGGATTGCTAGCCTGCAATCCGAACAAGCTGCCGCCGGGTTGGACTGCGGAATACAAGTTTGCAGTAGAGAGCGCAAGCCCGGTGGCCTGTCCCGAGCCGTTGCTGCTCGAGGAGGCATCAAGGCTAAAGGCGTTAGCGGTGTTGGCCTTCTGCGCGGAGATGACACGGCTGCCGGGCCACTGCGCTCCGCGATTGACTCCAGTGAAGGCAACCGCGCAAACAACGCCATCGCGATCAACGATTGTGCCCCACATTTGATTGTTGAGGCCGCTGCTCTCGCTGGCGGTCGCCGCTTCGAGTGCCGCCTTGAGGGCGCTGTAGCCGGGAAGCGAGCCGCAATAGTCATTGGCCGCAATGTCCGCGGCACCGGCGGCGGCGGCACGGGCGGCGGTCGCAGCGGTCAGCGCAATCAATACACCTGTAATTTGACATAATACGCGTCGTTGCAACATTGTCGTGGCTCCCAGGTTTGATAGTTGTTAGTCGTTCATGACCAGTCTCGCGGCCTTCCTGCCGCGATCCTTTGAGACGCACGGATTTTTACCACGACTTGGTGACAGTTCAAAAGCGCAAGATGCTCTCGCAAGGTTTTACCCGGGAGCGGGGGCCGCCAATTGCGATTTGGCGGCGCCTATCCTGTTTGACTCCCTCGGCGAGAGCGCCTGCACCGGATGCAGTCCGAGATTGACCTTGCTCACCGTGTTGATATGCACGCCCATGTCCTCAGCGATCCGCTTCGGGCAGTTATCGCGATATAGGCGCAGTCGTCGCTCGATCTCCGCCACATCACGCTCCAGCAGCATCCGCCAGGGCCGGCGGACACGGCCTGCTCCGTAGGCGGTCATGGCCATGCCTCCGCCCCGTTCGCCTCAAAGCGAGCTCGCCGCTTATTGCTACGCATGGCCGACACCAGGCGGCAGCGAATCAAGCATTCTCGCCTTGGCCTCGGCCATCAGCGTCATCATGTCGGGACGCTCGGCGAGCGACAGAGCGAGCCTTGTACTGACGGTGGTCAGCAAGCCGCTCAATTCCTTGAACCGCTCGGCGAAATCTTCAGCCGCCACGTATAGGTCCGCTGTCGCCTGCACTTCAGAGTCCCCGCGCCGCGCGATAGCGCATAGCTCGTTGCCGGACTTCGCGAGAGTGGCAAGGCTCAGACGGAGCCAAGGTGTGAATTCCGTGAGTCTCGAATTGAGCAGTGCCAGCTCTCCCTTCGACACCTGCGGTGGCTGCTTCAGAAAGTTTCGATAGATTTGTTCGGGTGTCGGGACTTGCTTGCGCGCCTTCATGGCCGCGCCTCCCGCACCCGTGGTACAGGCCGATCGTCTGCTGGGTCGAGCAACCAGCATATTTCGTCTGCCAAATCCCAGCCGGCCTCCATAGCGCTGCCCCTTCCATGGGCGGGATGCTGGCAGAGCATGCCCAGCAGCCGGTAAAGGCTGTGCGCCAATTCCACGGCGCGGGCCTGGTGCTGCTTCCACTGTTCGGCCGGCGCACCGACGGTCAGTTCCCTCAAGGTCTCCGGACCTCGCTCGGCCCGCTGTTCCTCCAACGTGCGTTCGACGGCCGATTCTGACGCCCCGAAGTACAGCGCCAGATCGTGAATCGATAGCCCGGCCTCACGCATCATGCGCACCTGCCCACGGTCGCGCGGGTAGGGGTTGACATCCTGAGCGCTCACGACCGAACCTCACTGCCGCCCACGATGACGAGACGAACGCGCGGTGCCGCATCCTCGTCGGGCTCAAGCATGCCGATGACGTCCTCCAGCTTGTCCCAGGCATCCGCGACGCACGAACCTTCCCCGTGCTCCGGGCGGTAAGTGAGTTCGCCGAGCAGACGGCTTAGCTCATAAGCCATCATCAGGGCGCGACGCTCCTGCGGACTCATCGCCGCATCTCCCTGGGCAAGAGTTCGTTCTCACCGTTGAGGGCAACGCGAGCTCGGTCTATCTCGCTGTGAACGCCCCACAGCCCCTGCTGCACTACCTCCGGGTGTATGTCGCTGAGTTTCGATCCAACCGCAAACTCAAGTAATGCGCTGGCCTGCGATAGGGCAACCAGCGTTGTGTGAGGGGCCGAATTCCGCCTAGGGTCTGGACGTTGGCGTGTGCCTGTGCGGCCAAGGCTGCGAATCCCAATACAGAATGCGCCGCGAGAGCGTCGGGTACCTGGACGTGTTCCATGATCGCCCGCGCTGCCGGGCCCAGGATGCTGCCGAGCGCATCGATCGGATACGGCGCCGCGGGCTCGACAGGGCGCACCAATGGCACGGGTTGCGACTGCGACAGTTGCGACGCCGCCTGATGCGGCTCCGACTTTGCGTAGTGTGCCGGCAGCTTCACTATACCTTCGCGCGCCCCTTGGGCTATCGCGTCCAAATTCGCCTGACGCCGACTCCGGTGAGATGCGCTTGAGTTCGACCTGGGAAAGGCTGGGGACGCTCACGGTTGTCCCTCTTGTGCATTGCGCACTGCGCGCGGACCCCACGAGGTCAGGCTGCAAACGAAATCCACCGACATTCCGGAGCGCAGCAGTTGCCTAACGCGCTGACGCTGCAGTTCGGGCGGCAGGAGGCTAAAGTAGCCGGCAATGCCGTTAGATTGAACGCGGTTGTATTGCCGAGGCTTCGGCGACAGCGGTAGAGTAGGCATACGAGTAGATCCTGAGAAATGTGCTGATAAAGACGCCTGCCGGGTGGCACCGCGCAGGCGTCGGCATTTTTAGGGACTGATGATTCACGCCGCGGCGCTTGTAGCGGTGCCAGGGCGCCGATGCTGGCTAAACCGACCGGAGAGCGCGTCTGCCTGCCATTGGCGATATGTGGAACCGAGCCAGAAATTCCTGCCGGCTATGTTCCCGTCAGGCTTGGGAAACCGGGCCGCCGCAATCCACTTGCGAAGGCAGCGATCGCTGATCCGATTGTCGCGAGTAACGTCGAACGACCAGATGCGCTCTGAAGAAATGTCGTTGGGTAGCATTGATCACTCCACGGTCCGCAAAGTGCGGCTGTGTGAGGATCATCGACGGTCAGAACGGGAATTAAGCGGCGGGGTTATTTCCCGTTGGAGTCGGGGACGTTGGCGGCGTCCCAGGCTTCCCTGCCTCCCATGCTCTTCCATGCTTTTTCTACTGTGGACCGGCCGATCTCGGTTTTTCGAGCGACTCTCGCGATGGCATCTTCAACTGGCTTTAGACTTTCACTGCCCTTCAATTCTTCGAAAGCCTGACCGACGCGCAGAAAGAGCCAAAAATCGCGCTCGATGGATACACTCTGTGGCGGCCCCACAGCCCACAGCCCTAGGGCTTTCTTCGGAGCCGTCCACCTAGCAAATCGCGCAATCCAATAGCGGCTCCCAGCAGGACGTCCTGAGCATCTAACGTGCTGCCTTCCTCGACACGAGCGATGGTGCGCTCGGCAGCCGCGATCCGTTCTGCCCAAGGATTCTGCTCACTCATGGCTGGCAGCAGGCGAAGGCGCCTTGTCCGACTCCTTGATCAGCGCCTGAAGGTGGGCGCCCCACTTTTCAAGCGCGGCCTGCTTCTCGGGCAGATAGTCGTGGCGGTCATAGACCTCGGCGATATCGCCGGTCGAGTGGTTCAGGACCTTCTCCACATGAAGGCGCGGGACACCAATCTTGGTCATGAAGCTGGCTGCAGTGCGGCGCAGGTCGTGGGGCGTGAAATGCTCTATGGCCAGCTCCTTGGCGTTTTCCCGCACGGCTCGGGACAGCACGCGCTCCGAGTATGAGCGGTCGCTTTTCTTGTCTGCTCGCCCCGGCAGGACGTAGGGACCGCCGCCGCTACAGCCTTTCAGCTGTTCGAGCAATTCGATGGCGAGAGGGGAGAGGGGCACGACATGCGGCTCAGGTCTGCTCCGCCTCGCGTGGCTGCTCTTGAGCAACTCAACCGGGATCGTCCATAGCTTCGCATCCAGGTCGAAATGAGACCACTTGGCGAAAGTTAGTTCGCCGCGACGCTGCGCTGTCACCAGGAGGAGTTTGAGAGCCAGCCGTGTAGGGATGGCCATCTCGATCTCAGGGTTATCGAGTGCCGTCCAAAGCGTTTTCACCTCATCAGCGCTTAGGACTCGTTCGCGAGGGCTTTCTTCGCCGCCAGGTCGCTCGATGCCCGCCATGGGGGAGGCCGGCACCAAATCCTTAGCCGCCGCCCAATCGAAAAGCTGCTTCAGCAGCGCATGGGTGCGATTGGCCGCCACCGGGGCGCCGCGGTCGACCATTTCATCGAGGAGCGTCACGAGCTGGCGCTTGCTCAGGTCGCGGGCGTTCAGCTTGCCGTGCACCGAGAGCAGCGTCGCCTTCTCGCCTGATCGCTTACGCTTTTGTGACCCGCCATCCCGTACCGTGTAGCCGAGGAGGGCCGCCGCCGCGTCCGGGCGCTTCCGGGCCCTTGTCTTGTTCTTGTCGTCACGCATCCAGGCATTGCGGCCTTCGTCCCACCGCTCGGCCATCAGTTTGCGATGCACGAATTGCTCCACCAGACTCGCTACCGTCCCCGCGCCGGTCCGCTCTTCCCGCGCCCGCCGTTCAGCCTCAAGCCGCTTTGCCCGCTCTTCGATCGGATCGAGGCCGCGCTCAAGCTCGCGCTGCGCCTGATGGTGCTGCTCGAAGGCATCCGCGAGAGATAGACCCCCCTCGCCGAATTCGCCCAGTACCATCCAGCGGCGCTTGCCGTCACGCTGATAGCGAAAGCGGAAGCTGATGGCGCCGCTCGGGAATAGACGCACTACGAGACCCTCGCGGCCGTCGATATTGATGTCCTGGCGCGCGGCGGGGCGGTTCTTTGGCTCGTGCCGGGTATTGAGCCAGGTGGCCGTAACTCTCATGGCGACTCGGGGGGCCAGCTGGGGGGCCAGAAATGTCGTTCTTGAGAGTTCCTAGCGGTACCGCCGAGTTCCGGGGTAGAATGGCTTGCAATGCAGGGAATTGACGAGTTTGTGGGCCTCATTATCTAGGAATACATCGGAACGATGCGGAACGCAATACCAGCATGGGGTGCAAGGGGTCGGAGGTTCAAATCCTCTCGCTCCGACCAATCAAATCAGGCAGTTATAAGCGCCGCTGATAGTGCGCTTTTTGTGCCGGTGCGCAGCGCCGGGCACGCCGCAAGGCTTCCCGCGAGAGGAAACCACATGAGAATTCTCGTTACCGCAGCAATTGCGGCCCTTCTTGCGGGCTGCGGAGGGGGAGGCGGCTCAGCCGGGCCCACGACCCAAGCCGATCCGCCGCCAAGTACGAGTAGCAGTTCATCCAGCAGTTCCAGCTCCAGCAGTTCCAGCTCCAGCAGCTCCAGCTCCAGCAGCTCCAGCAGCTCCAGCAGTTCTTCCTCTTCGAGCAGTAGCTCCGGAGTGACTGCCTCGTCGTCAAGCAGCTCATCCTCCAGCAGCAGTTCCTCCGGTGGCTCGACGACAGCGCTGAATGCGCCCGGGGTGTGGAATGCAGCACCGGCCACCGGAACTGCGGCCGGCATGGTGACGTTGCCGACCGGAGAGTTCTACGTGAGCGTGGTTAGCGGCGCCTGCACCAATCTCTACCACGGGCAACTCGACGCAATCGCTAATACGACGATCTCCGGCAACGCGCTCTTCTGGCCCTCGAGTGGATGTACCGCCAATGCAGCCAACGAGTCGATCACGGGCGCGAATGCACAGCAAGCGATTGCGCTCTCAACGCCGCAAGGTGTATTTGATTTTGCGCCGGTGACCACAGGCGGCAGCTTGATTGGCGCCTGGATCATGCCAAGTGGCGCTACGGCTCAGGTCGATGCGTCCCTGGGGCTTACGGCCCAGCTCACAAGTACCTGCGTGCTTTCCGCAGCTTTTAATCCTGAAATTACCCAGCAGCCTGGCGGGGACCAGATTAGCCTGAACACGATATTCGTCGGCTGCGACAATGGCGTGGGTCCTGATCTGGCGCCGTTCCTACCGCGGACGCTGGGGCTCTCCACCGCGATTGTGACCGGCGTTTTCTTTACACCAGCGTTTGATAATGCGCCGGTTGGAGCCTGTAGCTATATGTACCTGTGGCTCACTATTACGTTCAGCGATGGATCGGTGGAACTCGCCTACCTCACCGGGACGAGTGCGACAGCGGTGGTGGATGCGCCGGGGCAGCCGCCCAGTGGTACGTGCGCAGCCGCGCCGGTGCCCAGCAATTACTGAAAGGTCGAGCACGATGCGTGCGTTTATGGGAGCTAAGATCGTGGCCGCGCGAGCGGCCTTTATGGATTTGTTTGACATTTTGACAATACTCGTACTATCGTCTGTATATTGTGAAGACTCCGGACGCAATAGCCGCACTCAGCGCACTGGCCCACGAGCACCGCCTCGCGCTCTACCGTCTGTTGGTCGAGCGCGGACCTGACGGTTTGCCGGCGGGTGGGATCGCCGAACGCATCGGCCTGGTTCCGTCCTCACTGACTTTTCATTTGCAGGCGCTGCAGCGCGCGGGACTGATCACTCAGCGACGCCTTAGCCGTCAAATCCTTTATGCCGCTGACTACGCAGCGATGAATGCCCTGGTGGCTTACCTCACCGAGGCGTGCTGTTGTCAGAGCGAAGGCGCGTGTGCGACAGCCTGTCAGCCGGCCAACGTTATCGCCAAATCCCGCAAACCCCGGAGAGCTGCATGAAACGCTTCCACATTCACGTGTCGGTCGAGGATCTGGCCCAAAGTGTTCGCTTCTATTCAACGCTTTTTGCACAGCAGCCCTCGCGGGTGGAGGCCGATTACGCCAAGTGGATGCTCGAAGATCCTCCGGTGAACTTTGCAATTTCAAGTCATCGGCAGCCCGTTGGCGTCAATCATCTGGGTTTTCAGGTTGACACCGGCGAGCAACTACGTGCGCTGCAGTCGCAGCTTATTGCCGCAGATGCGCGACTGGTGCAGGAGGACGAGCAGGCTTGTTGTTACGCGCGCTCGGACAAGTACTGGGTCACGGACCCGACGGGAATCGCCTGGGAGACGTTCCACACGCTCGCCCACATTCCGGTCTACGGAGAAGATACAGCGGTTTTCGAGCATGGAACCTCGGTCACCCCAGTGCCGGCCGGTACCTCAGGCGGCAGCGCGTGCTGCGTGCCAAAGGGCTGCAGTACGTGATTGAGTCGCCACCGTCCGCAATCCGTCGCGGCCAGTCATCGGACCTGGCCTCCATAGCAGAGCTGCTTCGGGCGGCGGGGCTTCCGACGGCTGATCTGGCGAGCGCGCCGGGCCTGAGAGCGTGGGTGCTGGAGATCGATGGCGAACTGTCCGGCACCGTGGCACTGGAAGGCACTGAAGCCAGGAGCCGCCTGCTGCGTTCGCTGGTGATTGTTCCCGCGCATCAGCGACGCGGGTTCGGACACGAGCTGGTGGCGCGAGTGGAGCGCGATGCGCGTGCGGAGGGTGTCGAGCGGCTGGTGCTGCTAACCCAAACCGCGCAGGCTCTCTTTGACCGACTCGGCTACGAAGTGATCGAGCGCGCCTCTGCGCCCGAGCCTCTGCGGCAGAGCGCGGAGTTTCGTTCGCTATGCCCGACCTCCGCCGTGTGCATGGCCAAGCGCCTGAGCCGGACCCGTGGCTGAGCGGATCTACAATGTGCTGTTTCTGTGCACCGGCAACTCGGCACGCAGCATCCTCGCCGAAGCGCTTATGAATCGATGGGGGCAGGGCAAGTTTCAAGCCTACAGCGCGGGCAGCCACCCGACAGGCACCGTCAATCCCTTTGCCCTGGCCGTATTGCATAAGGTTGGAATCGCCACAGAGCACGCTCGCAGCAAGAGCTGGGATGAATTCGCTGCGCCGTCTGCGCCTCAAATGGATTTCATCTTCACCGTCTGCGACAACGCGGCGGGTGAGGCCTGCCCCTATTGGCCCGGTCATCCGATGACCGCCCACTGGGGCGTTGCCGATCCTGCAGCCGTCGAGGGCACTCCTATGGAAAAGGAAAGAGCTTTCTGGTCCGCCTTTTGGACGCTGGAAGCCCGGATCAAGCTCTTTGCGTGTCTGCCACTCGGGAAACTGGAAGGCATGACGCTGCACAAGGCGCTGACCGAGATTGGCAAAAGCGAGGCCGAGACGCCGGGTTGATGCCGTGGTCGGACGGCTCGTCGCCGAAACCGTCGGCTCACTGCTGCTCGCTGCCACCATCAATGGTCGCCGTACTCGCCACGCCGATCGCTCTGCTTGCTCCCATCAGCGGCGGCCATTTCAATCTGCTCGCGAGCTCAAGCGCAACGGGGAGTACCGCCACGGTACGCCACCGTACCGATTTGTACGCGCCGAAGCTGTAACCTGCTTGCCCAAACTAGTAGAAACTGGTCCGTAGTGGGGGAAGTGCCAGGCGGATCCTTTTCAGGAGCCGCCCATGTCACCTGCGAATCTGCGCGTGGCGCAAGGCAACCGCCTCCTTGCTGCGTTGCCGCGGGTAGCACTCGAACGTGTCCTGCCCGACCTTGAGTTAAGGCCCTTTGAAATGCGCCAGGTGGTGCAGGCTCGCAGGCAGCCCCTCAGCCAAGTCGTCTTCCTGTTGAGTGGGGTCGCCTCCATGATCTCGATGGGCGACGCCGGACAGTCCGTCGAGGTCGCTACGATCGGCCGCGAGGGGATCGTCGGATTGCCATTGTTTTTAGGTGGGACAGCCGCTGCCATCGAAGTTTTCATTCAGGTGCCGGGAGAAGGGGTGTGCCTGCCGGCAGTCGCATTCGAGCGCCACGTCGCCCGCGAGCCGGCCCTCCTGCGCACGCTACTGCTCTATACGCAGGCACTACTGGCGCAGGTTGCTCAATGTTCGGCGTGCAATCAGCACCACTCAATTGTGCAACGCTGCGCACGTTGGTTGTTACAAACACACGATCGAGTCAGGGGCAACGAGTTTCCCCTGACCCACGAATTCCTCGGCCTGATGCTGGGCGTCCGGCGTGCCAGTATCACCGAGACAGCCGCGGCGCTGCAGGAGCGCGATCTCATTCGCTATCGGCGAGGAAGGATCACCGTGCTGGATCGGGTGGGACTCGAGAAGGTTTCCTGTGACTGCCATCGACTCATTTCCCGCGAATTCGACAGGCTGCTTCCTCCGCCGCGCAAGACCATCCGAGCGCGCTAAAGCGCTCCGCCACGAGCGGGGCATTTTTTCGATCGAGTGTCCTACGCTTGACCGGGACGTTTACCCGATGGATTAGCTGTCAGGTGCAATACATAGTGGCCGCCTATGCGACGCCTGTTGTTCATGATAGCGATTGCCGGAACCGTGGCTTACTTCGCCGCGCGATGGGCGAGCCGCCAAAACCAGTTGGCCGAAGACGAGTCGGCCAGGCACGATTGGGAAAACGAAGGCGGAGCAGTAGGCCCGGTGAGTGGGAGCTGAGCGCAAGCGCTGCCCTGCAACAGGCTATCTATTAGCGATTGATTAGCGCATTGTGTCCGCGCGCGGGCCACCGATAACACACTAACCGGCATTCGCGCCCGGCGGTTTCCTTTGCCACTGCGCGAGGCATATAGCCCGAAAGAGGCAGCCGAATTCAACGGCCTGCTCGACGCTCTCCCTGCAGCGATCACGCTCGCTCGTGGACTTCTCGGGCAGCTATCGGTTCAGCACCCCACCTACCTGGCAGCAGATCTCGAGGTCTCAAAAATCCTCGCACGAATACATGAGCTCTCGAACCGAAAATACACAGGCGCGAATGACAATAGATAAGGCGAAACGCAAGGCCATCGGGCAGCCCGACCTTCGGGAAGTTGTCGAATTGCACGCGCAGGCATCGAAAAAGCTGGGACTGCTTCAGGAGGAGTACCAGACGCTGCTTGTTGCCGGCGAAAAGGTGTCGGCCAAAGCCGCTCTGCAGCGCGTGGAGAAGATTCAGACGGTGATCAGAGCGATTGAAGCAAGGGTGAAGCAGTCGCCCGATTCCTAGAAGTGGCATCGCGTGCGACGATCAGTTCGCGCTGACGATCAGTTCACACTATCGAGCCGGTCCGGGAGGGCAGGAAAGCATGCTTGAGGGCTGACCGTTGAAAGTAGCCCGTTGACGCGGTGTTTGTTCCGCGTCAACGGGCCAAAGGCTGAACCCTGGTGTCAGCTTCAATAGGGAGGGACGCGAAGCTTGGGGTCCAGGGGTTAACGGATACTCCTTTCCGTCCGCATACGCTGTGCGGTAACGAACATATGGCCGCCTTTTTTTTCCGCCTTGCGGCTGGCCAATTCCCTGCCCGAGGCGCAATGTACACAAGCGTACCAACGGCGCCACTCCAGAAATCCTCGCACGCATCACCTCGCTTACCAATCAGCTGAAGTAAATTGGGAGACATACTTAACGGCGATTTTGGGCAGAAGCATCGTGCGAAGCTGCGGCTCGATGATATGACCGCCCAGTTCATGGAGTGGGCAGCCCCGGAGATGGACGCCGCGCACATTGAGGGTGCGCGGCGCGCGGAGTACGAGGCGATTTATCGCGCCTTGGCGTATCAGCTAGCGACCGCCTATTCGGATCTCAAGGTAAAAATTCGCCTCCCGGAACAGCATTCGGCCACTGAGCTGGCTAACTTGCGGGAAGATATCGAGGAAGCCATGACTGAGCTGTACTTGCGGCTCAGCGGCGTAGCTGTCATCGCGATACGGCGCGCGCTGAAGGCGGCGTTCACTCCAGGCTAGCACTGGCATGACACGGCGCCGCGCGTGTTGCAGCGCATTTGGCCGTCATATGTTTCATCGCGCTATTTCGATGGCGCCTTCGCGGTAATGTCGCGCAGTCCCAGGGAGGGGCGGCCTCGCGGCCGGATGAAGCGGTGACCGCTTTCCCAAGCCGCGGGGTCCTTCAATACTCTCACTATGCGGATGGGCTGACAGACCTGCGCGAGGGTCTCTGTCTGCCTGTAGGCGCTGTCTGCCGATGATACGGTGCCGGTGCCGACTGATCGGGGCAAATGCTCCTTCTAGGATGCGTCTCATGGCAGACGAATCAGGCTACGTTCTTCCCGCCGGTAACCTGGAACGAGCGGCCCAACTTCGGGTTCTCGCCGAAAAGGCGCAATCCCCTGAGGGACGCAAACAATTCATGCGTCTGGCCGTACTGTACGAACGAATGGCAGCCGCCTGGGGTCCGCAGCCAGCCGTCAACGGGATGGGTTAAGCGGCGCCGCCACGTGCCTCAGAAGCACAACGCCCCGGGTATCGTCGCATTCGAACTGCGCGCTGGCGACCGGCAATGTCCGATTCCTCAGGTAGCGTTGCGCGAGAGTTTGCCTTTCTTGCGCATCACTTCCTCCATGACCTCCAGGGCCTTCTGTAGTTGATCGAGGCGTTTGCCGATCCTGGTGTCCGTGGACAGTTGCTCAAGGTGCCGCAGTGCCGTGGCTCGGCTGATCAGATCATGCAGTCTGGACATCGAGGGGACGGCAGACCCGGATGACTTCGTGCGTGGCCGTTTTGCTTTTGGGGTGAGGGTCTTCTTCCTGGCCGCCATGGCTTAGCAATCTCCTTCGCGTTTCGGTCTCCCATGCTACTCCGTGAGGCATGAAGGGCGCTGTAGGTGCCATCGAAGGCAATAAGTCCTCGCTGCCGACATCGTCCTCAACGCACCCCGCTGAGAATGCATCCAAGCAAAAATCAATTAGGGAGACTCCATGAACATCAGGACCACGGTCAAGAGCGCGACCTATGCGGTAGTGAAAGCTTTTTCACCGGCTACCGGGGCGCAACCAGAGGACACCGACCTCCTGGATACGCTGAAAAGCGAACACGATGAAGTGAAGGGGCTACTCGCTGATCTGGTGGATGCGGATACGGCCACGCAACGGCGGGCGCTCGTGCGGCAGATCAAGGCGGCGCTGGTACCCCACACCAAGGCGGAACAGAAAGTTCTCTACGACGCCATCATTGCGTTGAAGGACAAAGAGGTCCAGATCGATGGCCACGAAGGGTATCTGGAGCACGAATTAGCTGACAAGGCGCTGCAGAAGCTGGGCTCGATTTCGAATGCGACTTCGCCCGAGCACAAGGCCG
>Ga0182030_10016835_pt1 | contig 14182 bp, 25 predicted proteins | sample 812S3MmetaG_FD_121299 | JGI IMG/M metagenome (GOLD analysis project Ga0182030, IMG submission 121299) | Permafrost microbial communities from Stordalen Mire, Sweden - 812S3M metaG (Illumina Assembly) | ecosystem: Environmental > Terrestrial > Soil > Wetlands > Permafrost | place: Sweden...
ACACGGGTGTGTCTACATCCATGAACCAGTTGCTCCTCTCAAGAGGAACGCGCTTGCCCTCGGCAAGCTGGATAAAAGCGGGGTGGGTCGCACTCAGCGGTGCCAAATAGTCAACCGCCTGACGGCGGATGACGCCGCCATGCTTGAAACGAGCGGGGTGCTTTTCCCAATTGTCGCCCGCTGCGTGAATGATTTCGTGCTGAGCGGACTGGTTCTTGCCGTGCAGTTGCTTGTGCGAGGCGTGCGCCCGAGCCAGCATCATAACGGAGTTGCGTACCGCGTCCTGTTGCCGCCACACGAAATAGTTCTCGACTTCCACGTGATCTGGAATCGTCCAGACGCGGGCGTCGAACGTGGCACAAGGCTTCTTGCTTCCGATTTCCGTGATGTTCATTTCCAAATTCTGTTGGATGGCCTTCATGACTTCAACGTTAAACGTCATGGTCGCGATGGCAGCGGCGACGGAGCACCACTTCTGCACCAGCCCGTCGAACCACGCTTGAGTGCCGATCTCAAGGAAGTCCACGGCGAGAAGGCTGATCTCATCGGATTGAACGAAGGCGAACTGAGCCCCCGCGATCTCTTCACACAGCTTAATCGCCACGGTGTCCATGATAGCCATGAAACTCTTGTCGTAGGGCTTTTCCAGCCCACGTGTGAATGTGTGGAACGCCCGCCCGTCAACGCGGAGGAGAGTGTAAGTTCTTGGGGGAAGTTTGTACCGGGTAATGTCCTCGTATCGCTTCATACGATCACCCAACGCATCCTTGTGACTAATTTTTCCCATTGAATCGTTCCGCAACCAGCTTGCAAAGACGGATAAATTCGTCTTGCGGAAGTCCCCCTTCATATTGTTCAATGGGCGGTAAACCCATTGCAAATTTCCCTCGACGTAACCCTTCGACGAGTCTACTCGATCTCATAGACTCGTTGTCTATTCTACCAGAGAGATCAAGTTTTTGGCTAGGAATTAAATAAATACGCGAGGGTTTCCGTATCTTCGTCTAAAACCTTGAATCCTAATAGGTTAGCGGTGGGGCTCACTACGCCAGCTTCTTGCAGCCGCTCGAAGACTGGGAAAAACGTCTCCAGTATGGAGAAAACCGCCATCCGGGGCATGAGAACGCACACATCTTCGACGAATGGCGGCTTGGAGTTGTAGATTTGCTGCAACATCAAAGAGCGTATGTGTTTGGGGTCATCGGTTAGAAAGCTTAAGCAAATCTTGGTGTATCCCTCTTTGAGCGGGTATACCTCAGGCCATTTGACAGGCGGTGGGGCGGGTATGATTGCCAGCGCGACTGATTCGCTAACCAAGGAAATCCTCCACCAATCGAGTAACGGCGGAATCGTTCAGCGAGGTCTGCTTCGGGGTAGCGGCTGCTGGTGCGGCTGGCGGGGCTTCCACGGGAGTTTGTGGTTGGGCTGGGGTCGGTGTCCCGGGTTGAGTCGCCTCTTCGGTTCGCTGCACTTTCTTTTTGACCTCGGTAGGGGCTACGTTCTTACCGCCAGTCTTCTCCAGAAAGTCGTCAACCCAAGAATCGGATGATGCCAAAGCCACGTGCGAAAACGAATGCATGGTGACCACGGGACGGTAGCTGGCACTGAAAAAATAACCACGACGAGTGCCTTCGCCGCCCGATCCCGCGTAAGCGAAGTATTCATCCTTCAGTTTGATCCCCGACCCCGTTAGGGCGTAGATCGTGTCTGAGGAAATAGGAATCGCGACGGCCACTTCACCGAGTTGTATATCATTCTCGGTGGTTTCATCCTCAGAGTCGGAGGCGATGGCTTCACGAGCAGCGTCAAGAATTTGTGGGTCGCTGGATAACCCGTAGAAGCATAGGTCGAGCCCCCGAACTGCATCGCGGTCGAGGGTCTCCAAAAGCTCCAACCCTTCGCGGAGTTTGAGTGCTTGATCCTCATCGATGTCGAGAAAACGTTCCATGGAAGTCCCTACTAAAGGGTTCTAGATGCGAAATTTTCGGAAGAGCTTACGGAACAAACCATCGATAACCTCATCAAATAGGTCTTTTTCGCCATCGTGAAGTGATAACCTAAGCTGGCAAACGTCAGGCGGGATGTTGACGGTGACGGTCTCGCCGTTGTTTAGGCGTGCCAGCATCTCGGGGGTGATCCTCGCTTTGGCGACCTTTTTCTTCATTGGCCTGTGCTTCCAAAACCGCCTTCGCCCCGAGAAGACTCAGGGAGTTCGGCAACCTCAACTATACCACGTTGAGTCAGCACGGGGGTGGGGATCATCTGGGCGATTTTGCTACCCGCTGGAAGGAAGACGGGCTCGTCCGTGAAGTTGACGATCATCACGAAAATCTCTCCACGGTAGCCCGAATCAACGACGCTGCCGATGGTGAACAGGCTCAAGTTTGCCATGCTGGATCGATCCTGAATCAGCAGGCCCCATTTTGTGATGAAGGTTGCGAACGCCGTCCCCAGTGGTGGGCCGTCAAATACGGCGGCTACGCCTGTTCCGATCCTGCATGAAGTCCAAGGCTCGATGCGAGCGTCTTCGGCAGAGTACAGGTCGTAGGCGAGGTCTTCCCCCAGATGACCGACCGTTGGGGCTTTGGCGTAAGGGGAGAGTTTCTTAACTTTAAGCATACTACTTACTACTGATTTCGCTTGAACTCGGCTTTGATTGGGGCAACATATTTGTCGAGGTCGATAGCCTTGACGAGGCAGGGGGTGAAACTTTCGGGGATGGTCATCCAGCCCTGCTTCTTCGATGGTGTAGTAAAAGCGGCCATACTAATTTCAAAATCTTCGTGATATTTCTTGATAAATTCGAGGTACCGAGGATTGTGGAATCCAACCATCACGATTTTGGAGCCTTTCGGAATTTCAGTTCCCATCATTCTGTGGATGTAATATGTCGGTCGAAAATACCATTTTCCTTCTGTCATCGACTCGATAGGCTTCATACGAATCACGTTGACATTGTGGCGTTCGAGGGCGGCGGCGTAGCGTTTGGCTTGCTCGTCTTTCACCGAGCCATGGAGGACAGTGGTGTGAGTCTCGACATCAGGTGCGAAGTATTCGTGCTGGATGAAGTTGACCACATCGAGCACGAAGAACTGTGTTTGGAATTTGTCACCTGCTCTAAACAGATGGCTGGCTTCGACGATATAATAGACCACGTGCGTCCCCTCTTAAGAGAGGGGGAAAGTCCAATTTCGCCTAACGCCTACTTAACAAACCACTTAAAGTACGCGGCGATGAGACCCAAGATGACGAGAATGGTCCCAAACGTAATGGCTACGCCCGGCGCTGGCGCGGGTTCGTACACTGGAATGTATGGATCGGCCTTCATAGCCTCACGCATCTCCTCCATTGACGGAACGTTGACGGTGGGCTCCCAACTGATGATTGGGGCAGCCTCGTCCAGATCGAAGGAAGGAAGAGGTGGAACGGGAAGTCCCAATTCTCTGTTATAGAGGTTGCTAAGATACTCGGAACCCGCATCGGTTGCCGTGCAACGCCCGTCTCGCAGATCGATGTACTTCCAGCCATGCCAGCGGCAAACTTTAAAACCCGCCTTGGTAACGACTTCACTTCCATTGTCAAACACGGCGTCCTGAGTCGGGACGAGCGGCTTGTCGGGGAAGAGATACGGGGAGGGCTGACCTGCGGCGACGTTCGACGTATCGGTGTCTGGACCCCACTCAGGGATAAACACCGTGGCTGGTTTCGGATCGCCGAATTTGTAATTACGGTCTGGATTTGGGTCGTTCAAAATCTCGCGAACAGCCTCAACCGCTTTGTGAGCAAGGCAAATCGATGAGTCGTTGAGCGGAACGATGTCGTAGCACTTGTCGGTGCAGACGTGATCTGGATGATCCTGCGGTAGGTCTTCGGGACGAACAGCGGGAGCGGGAATCTTCAATCCACCAGACCAACAGTTAGGGCCGGGATCGATGACCTTCACGACAGGCTCGACGGCTGCCTGCGGCTTGATGCCCAAATCCTCGGGGCGAATTACGATAGGCACGTGGCGATTCTCAATCGCCGTCATGACGGCGATGGCTTCTTTTGCGGAAAGCAGTTTGTCGATGGCGATGTAGGTCTTTTTCTTGGGCTCGGCGGAAAGTGTCTTGTAGAAGCGATATGCGCGAATGATGGTGAAGCCCCGATATGCGCGAATGATGGTGAAGCCCCGACCGCTCCAGACCTCATGCACGAAACGGTTTTGCGCTTCTTCGGCGTTCACCGCACGGACCACGATTGAACGGACAAGAGCCTTATCCTTCAACATCTCTTCCCAGATGAAATAGTCAACTCGGTACGGACGCAGCTTGGTGGTTTCTTTTCTCGATTTCGTCTTTGACTTGGATGTCGGCATACCTGAAAACCTCTCTCCCATAACGTTTTTTGAATCGCACAGCGGTCTTGGTGTCAATACGATAGCTGCGGAACCATTTTAAGTGTAACATGTTCAACAGATAAAATTCAAATGTATAGTGATGTTGCCCCATCCCATGATACCGGTAATCCAGTTTGTAGGCAAATGGCACCGCTACATGACAGCCCGCAAACCGATCACATGTGTGGTTCTTTTGCAGGAATAACCCCTTCCAGAGCTTCCAGTTAACCATAAGCTGGAAAGCGTCGTAAAACGAGCGGGCCTTGGAGTAATCCTGACGGCAGACATGTAGTGTCTCACCGTACTCGGGAGCCAATCGCGTCCATTCCTTATAGATGCGTCCCGGGCGATAAACGTCCTGCGATCTGGGGAGAGCCTTCATTTCGGTTGTTTCTCCGCTGACGGCCAATATCCGCATTTATCGCACATTTTGGGACGAGTCGCAGAACGAACGAGCACCCATTTGTGCCGCTTGCAACGTTTCATTACCGCTCCACATAGCGTAGGTAGACGCACGCCTCGGAGAACAACTGGAGGGTGTTCTTGAAATCCTCGCCCCACTTCGGGTTGTCCATATCAGGCTCGTATGAAACGACGGTGGTGATGCCGCTTTGGACAATGGCACGGGCACAGTCCATGCAGGGAAAGCCCGCGATGTAAAGCGTGCAAGCTTGCAGCGGAATCCCCACGGCGGCGGCGTTGTAGATGGCGTTGCGCTCAGGGTGCTCAGTCCACAAGTATTTCGCGGGGATTGAGTGACGCTCTGGAACGTCGTCATTTACGCCACGCGGTAGACCGTTATAGCCTGCGGAGCGAATTTCTCGCTGAGGGCCGACAATAATACAGCCAACCTTACGGTCGTGATCCTTGCTCCACTCACCGATTGACTTGGCGAGACCCATGAAACGCAGGTCCCACTTCGTTTGCGAAGGAGAGGCGGTCTGTATCGAAATCGTGTTTGTGCTCATTGACCGTGAACCTCCGAAAGAGGAATTTCCTCCCACAGTGCTCCCGACGTGGTGATGTAGTCCTTGGTCTTGACAAACGCGGCAGCCCAGCGGGTGAGAGCATCGGCTGTCGGTTCGGGGAACACGAATCGCTTGATCCCAGCCTGAAGCATCTGCACACAGCAACGGTCGCAGCAAGCAAACGGCCACGTGTACAGGGTGTACCCCGTCAAAGTCTCGTAGGAATGGATCATTGCGTTGATCTCACAGTGCACCACGCGACTATATTTCTCTTCCCGATTGGCGTACCATTCGGGGTTGTCGGGCATGTTCTTGGGGAACCCGTTGAACCCCACGGAAACGACGGAGCGGTCGGGGCGAACAATCACGGCCCCACTTTTGGTGCTGGGGTCTTTCGACCACAGCGAAACGTGTTCAGCGAGCTTGAGAAATCGTATATCCCATTTGTTAGACATAGGTGCACCTTATTCCACTAATACTGCGTTTTAACGATCTCCGCCGTGCTCACGGCATAAAATTGCGCCGTAACCCTTTAATTTGTCTTCGGGAATAAGACCTAAAGCTAAGCTAAGAAGAGCACGGCGACACTCTTCTACGTTGTTCGATTGTAAAGTATTGGCTACAAGAAGTAAGTCTTGCTGTATCGTCTCGATGTATTTATTTGAAAAACGGCGTTGAGCAGGACGACGGTTACTGGCCTGTTCTTTCGAATTCGCCCATCGGCAATTTCCGGGCTCATAGTTACCGTTTTTATTGGGATAGCGGTCCAGCGTAGTGCCATCGGGGGCGAGACTCATGTCTCGGAGGAATTTTTTGAAGTCGTTTTTCCACTCAGGGCACATCGTTATTCCACGTCCACCATAATTTGGATTGTCTTTATCTCTACATCTCCTTTTTGCATTTGTCCATGAGCGATATTCACGAGTTAAAACTCCTCCAACAGCGGCTCCATGTTTTGTAGACCTACTTCGAATTGTTTCACGGCGCTTACATCCACAGCTTTGAACACTTTCATCCAACAACTTGCTGGCGTATTTAGTGACAACGTTACCGCAGATACAGTCACAAGACCAACGAGTTTTAGTTTTTCGCCCTAAGCCCGTACTCGGGACTAATTTACGTGCGGTCAGATAACCGAATACCCGATTGGTGAGGTCTTTAAAATTGTGTTTCATACCTTCGAGTTAGCGAACGTGTATTTCGGCAGCCCGTCTGCCACGTTCACCTGCATGTCTTGATATAGATTAGGGTAACAGCGACGTTGTTCCTCCGCTACTTCTCCGAAAACCATTCTAATCTCTTCTTCTGCCGCATCATCTGTTCGCTGTTCAATTGCCCAACGGAGTGAACGATGGTTGCCCGTATAGGCGATCATCGTCGCCAAACCAATTGGAGCGAACCGACGCATAGCGGACGTAAGTTTCTTTTTTGTTTTGAAATCAGGCACGTTATCAATGTCCAAAATCTGAGCCAGCTCTATCTGTTCCCGCTCTTTCGTCTCGAATTTCGCTTGGAAAAATGCATACAATTCGTCATGCTTTGGGTGATCTGCAAACACCTTTGGAAACCACCCCTTCAATGCATCTAATCGAACGTAGCGAAGACTCTCCTGTGAGAATGAATTGCCAATACGGTTTCGCACAAGCTCATGGGTGAACACGCGGGACACGTATAGGAAAATGTATGTGTCACTAGCGTGCTCAATCACCGAACCATGCTTGGTGGAAAGAATATTGGCAATATACGGGGCATTGCCTTCGCGAATCTTCGTGACATTCTTATTCATTCCGACCTGAAAAGATCGATAGCAGCCGCGACCACACACTTCAATCAGGCGTTCGGCATCTGATGTGGCATCGGTAACCCAATCAGGGATACCCAACTCATTGAAATATGCATCCATCCCCGAGTCAATAACACGGGTTTGGGCAACGTGGAACACTAGGGGCTTTTCTACGATTTTCATAAAAACCTCGAATTATTTACGATGTTTCAAAAACAATGCTTATTGTTTCACGGGTAACGCTCCGTGGGATAAGACGGCGGGGCGGGTTTTTGTACCCCAAATTCATCTTCATAATGCCACGAGAACAAGGTCCACGGCTTGTACCATGTACCATCATACACAAAATGAGGAGGCTCGATTCCAGTGCCGCCACAGTGGGAGCATACCGCGTTACGAACCTCGCCGCAGCAATGCTGCATCGTTACGGTCGTCTTACCGTTCCAACCCGCTCCCCAACCGTCACTCCAGCCGCCGCAACGTTTACAAACACCGCTCTTGAGCTTATCGGGCTCCGCCACTACAAATACTGTAATTCCACCAGTCGCCATTATAAGCTCCTTAGGTCTCTTTAGCGAGGAATTTTCCAGTGGTTTCGCCGAACGCGAATGACCGGGCCATCTGGATCAACCAGCGAAGATTGGGGATGGTGTCACAGCGATCCATGACATCGTGGATATTAAAAACCATGACTTCTTCATCGAGCATGGTGTAAGCTTTGTCCACGTTGCCGATGGCGTAAAAACAATACAACATGCCGTCATCTCGCTGGAGCTTCAGGTCGAGAAACTGCCGCCACACGAGGTCGGTTACACCCGTCTCCTCCCTAAACTCCCTGACTATAGCCGCTGGCGCGGTCTCATCGGGTTCAATCTTGCCGCCGACACAATTGAGTAAGCCCGTCTGCCAGTCGGGTCTGATCTTGCGAATGAGGACAACACGGGAAAGGAGGGGGTCGAACATCAGACCATCTACGAAGCTAGGGGGTGTGGGTTTTAGTTTGTGTGCCATACCCCCTAATACTCGTTTTTAGCAAATCACCTTGTACGTGTCGCGGATAGTGTCACCCGTCGCCGTACCGAACGGTCGAGTGGAGTCGAACGTCAGGTCCTTGCTGGGATCATGTTCATACACGCAGCCGCCGACCATCCTGTTCGTCGTGTCGCAGGTGATGGATGACCCATACATTTTGAAGTCTGGGTGAACGGGGCAATGGATGTGCTGACCCGCTGGGATGTAGATCATCATCGGCTTGTTGCAGATGCAGTTGGGGTTGTCGTAGGACGGATCAGGTTCCCACACGGTCTCGTCGGGGCAATAGGGACAGGTTGATCGCACTTTTTTGTATGGCATTACATCCACACCTTTCCGATCTTGCTGTAGTCTGGGAGATTGTTGTCGGGCTCTGGAAGGTTCGGACGCTCGTACCGCTCATGCAGCTTGTAAAAGTCGTCGGGACCCCACGGTACGCGGGGCTGCTTGTACGAGATGGGGCTGCCGCGAAGGATGTGCCCCTCGGGGTGCACGGGGCATGAAATGTGGATGTGTTCGCCCGCAGGGATACTGATCCAGATGGGCTCATGGAGAGTGCACTTCTCCCATGGGAATTCGGGACGGTCATTCTCGGGGCAGTGGGGATGTGGGCAACGCTTGGGGTAGAATTTGTCATTAAAGGTTGGACAACAGTTATCGGTGGGCCACACGGCACCACAGCAGTCTTGGTAATCTTTGAGGTAGTCTTGGTAATCTTTGAGCGTGAGGGGTTTAAGCTCCCCCTCGGGAGTTTTTTCCTTCTTGATTTTGGGGTTCACGTTATCTCTTTTCCGACAGGCTCAAGCCCATCTACAATAGAGATACCGTAGTTTGCGGATTATTTTTGAGGTTTTGGAGGATTTTTTTGTTTCCAAAGGCAGTAAAGCAGGAAAATGTTGAAAACCGCGAGGGAAGTCAGCGGGTGATGATTGTACAGAAGGACACCTGCCACGCACAACAAGAGGATGTACATTAGCCCTGCTTTTTCTTCCAGTCGGCGATGGCCGCTCTGATGGCGTCCTCGGCGAGGACCGAACAGTGAATCTTTACTGGTGGAAGAGACAACTCACGGACGATTTCCATGTTCTGAATTGCGAGGGCTTGGTCGATAGTGCGTCCCTTAACCCACTCGGTCGCCAGCGACGACGACGCAATCGCCGAGCCGCAGCCGAAGGTCTTGAACTTGGCGTCTTCAATCACCCCAGTCTCCTTGTTCACACGAATTTGCAACTTCATAACGTCGCCACATTCCGGTGCGCCAACCAATCCCGTACCCACGTCTTGGCTCGTCTTATCCATTGATCCGACATTCCGAGGATTGTTGTAGTGGTCGATTACTTTATCGCTGTACATGCCAGTCCCTCATGTTCTTAATGTACAATACCAGCAAAACCGCGTTCATGGGCATGAAACCCCACAGTTTGTAATGGGCGTTGATGATCGTCAGGGGAATCAGGTTTGCTATGTGGAAGAACCAACCCCACCACAGTTTACGCCCGACGAAGTAGAACCCCACCAAAGCAATTATGCAGGAAACCCAGTCTAGATGGTATGGGATTGCCACTTATCCCCTCCCGCCATCAATTCCTTGAGAACGTTTCGTTGTGTGTTCTCTCCCTGCTCGCCGCAAGTCGGGCACTTAGTCGGGCCGCTACGGAAGCCGCCGACGCTGCACCACTCAATGTTCCACAGATGCCCGTTGGGGCACTTCAACTCAATAATTCCGTAACCCATCTGGCACCCCCATGTCTAGCGGTACAGGCTGGAACAGCCACGGGCACGTCTGCATGTTCTTCCACACCATCGTGTCCCACGCTTGCTGCGCCTCCCGCATCTTCACCATCTGCGCCCAGTATTCGTTCATGATAACCCACTCGGCCCCGGCATAGGCGGGGCGTCGTAAATTGTGCCAATCTGATTGCCATCACGGTCGTAGATCGGTTTGTTGTAGTCAGGCGGATCGTCTCGCGTCGAACCCCGTGATGGTTCCGACTTACGCCCCGGCTTCGGCTTTGGTTTGCAGTCGTACATCAAATCGGTTCCTCGTGATACGCCTTCTGTAGCCACGCCCACTCTTCGGGCGTCACTTTATACTTCGCCCGCAGTTCTTCGAGCATCCTGTCAAAATCCGTACCGGGTACGAAAATGGTCGGGTCTTCTTTCCATTCATACCACTCGTACATCACTGGAAAGAAGCTTGATCGCAGTCCTTCTTCACGAGTCGAAAATGCAACCCCATCATATAACTCACGGTTGTTATGCATTAAAACTCTGTCCACAACCGCACGTGCTCTTTACGTTCGGGTTGTTGAATTTGAAGCCACTCGCTTCAAGAGTCTCCAGATAGTCCACTTCGCAACCTTCGAGGTACATGTAGGACGTACCGTCAATGAGCAGCTTCAAGCCATCGAAGTCGAACTCTTTATCCATCATGCCCTTCTCGTTGTCGAACTGCATCGAATACTGGAAGCCTGAGCAGCCGCCGCCCATGACGCCTAGTCGAAGGGCTGCGGGTACTGGGTCTTGACCCGCCATAATCGTCTTGATCTTTTCAACTGCTTTGGGTGTTAAGGTAATCATTAGTCTTGTTCCGCCTCTTCTTCGCTGTACTCGCGTCCCTCGGACTCTTGAATAGCGTGCTTGAGTTCGTGGTCAATGCTCTTTCCGAACTGATCTTCGTACCCACGATGCTGCTCTAAGTCTACCAGCACTACCGGATATCCGCAAGTGCCGTCAACGTACATGGCTACCGCATCGTGCGATGCCGTGTTGAGGTCCACCGCCCACAGTTCGAATGGAACCTTCGTTCGTTGGTAAACCCGTACCGCCGCTTCCTTCGCCGCAGCCGCGAGTTCAGGATCGGGCGTTTCGTTCAACTCATAATCCCAAGATGGCTGATAGTCGTGGCGTTCATTATCCTCGGGGGCACGCCAAAGGAGGGCGGCGGACTCATTTGCCTTCTTCAGGAGCGGGTTCTCGGACGAACCCATCTTCTTGCCCTGTAACTGTTTCACTTTCTCAATCAGGGATTCAACCGTCTTTTGAAGCTGTGCGTTCGAATCCTTTAGTATCTGCATTGTATCACGACGCATCTTTTCTACGTCGTCTGGTTTAGGGGCAGGGGGTTTGGGGGTAGGTTTGAACGATTCGGCACTTCCCATACCCGTCAGGCTCAGATCGTCAAGATCGAAAAGAATCCAGTCGTTGTTGTCGTTTTGCCGACCCCACTCTTCGGCGGCGTGGTCATCGGTGACCACGGCAACAGGACGCTGTTCGGTTTCAATGAGAGTTGTAAGTACGTAAACTTGTCCCATTACGCCTCCTCTTTGGCGAGGCGAATACCGCCCTTACAGGCTGTTGAAGGCCAATCCTGTCCCTCAAGCGCACCATCACCTTCGGGATTACAACACCATGTCTTTTGACAGTCCAAGCAGAAGATATAGTAATCGCCCGAGCCAAATTGCAACGTGTTGTGTGGGCAATCTTTCTTATCCATTAGGCTTTTTCCTCAAGCACGACGTGCAGGTCGGCAATCAACTCGTCGATGTTGTGATATATGGGAATGTCGAAATGCTCGGCGTAGATATCAAGGTTTGCTTGGCGATAGAATCCCTCTTCCGCACAGATCATTGCGTCCTTACGGGTGCCGAAAGCCCCCAATTCAAAGAACGTGATCGGGGCTTTGGAGTCCTTGGTGAACACGAAGATGTTCATGTCCGAGTCCTCCTGAGCTTCGATCTCCCAGAGAACCTGACTGCGGAAGGGCTCGCAGGTCGCGCACTGCTCCCAAGAGGCGTCCCAATCGTCACGGCGGGGGTTTAGAACGAGGATATCGAGATCATCGAGGGCACGGGCTACCTTCTTCTGCCAGTCCTCGGCGCTGCCTCGGTCGATAGCCCCGGCAAGAAAGATGGTGTATTTTAGGTGCTTCTGGTATGTATCGGGTGCTTTAACCTCGGTCGCCGCAACCTTGCCCATAAACGTGCCCTCTACTATGGGCTAAAAAGTCAATTTTACTCGGGAAATCGGAAGATGCCAACCTCTTCTAACGTCTGGATCAGACGGCCTTTGTCGGCGTTGTCTTGGTAGAAAAGCTGGCGTTTTTCATACCCCGTGAGTTGAGCTTGAATCCGCTGGCTTCGGGGGTTTTTAGGTGCGCCCTTCTTGTTCTTATCATTTTTCCGATTCATTAGAGAATCAAAATAGTCCGCCAGAGCCAGAATGCGGGCGGCACCGTCGATAAATTCTTTCTTGGGTTCTAGCCACGAAGGGAGCACGGGCAGCTTCGCTGGGTACGGCTTGGGGCCGTACTGGTGGTGCCGCACGATGATGGCGGCGGTGAAGTCGTGCAGTTTGTCGAGCATCTGCCAGCCGAGGATGACGTGAGGCTCCATAGCCTTCATGTCTTTCTTGGTGAATTTCTCAGTTTTAGCGAGAGTTTCGAGGGGGATAGCGACCTTGCCGATGTCGTGCAATGCCCCCGCCCAAAGCAGGACCTTGGGTGTGATGCCGGGTATAGCTGCGGTTCGGGCGATGGAGCCCGCGAGGACGGCGACCCGCATCGAATGCTGGCAGGTAGCTGGGTCCTTGGCGTCGAGGACCTTCAGGTAGTCGAAAATGCGCTGTTGATTGGCCTCACCGATGCCGTTCAAATCCATCTGCTGAATTAACTGTCCTTCAATCGCCATGTGCCTGCCCTCTAAAGTATAATACCACGATCTATAGACCTCAATGACTCGCATGTACAGATAATCTCATGACGAGGACGATTGGAGTCGGGATCGGCTAACAATAATTGACGCATGGGACAATCTGGATTCGGGTGAGCTTCAGATATACGCATTGCTTCGATAGCCCCATCCACCGCACTATGTATCAGTTGTTCATGCTCGGGGATGGCTTCAAAACTCCCGTCGTAAGGAAATACTCCCAGCATTTTCTTGGCGCTCACCATTACCACGGGAGCGGGGCTGGCAATCGGGCGAGCCATACGGATACGATCCATCGCCGTATCGAAGTCTGCGATGCCGATGTAGTCCATAAATGCCGCCGTAATGGTGACCGAACGAGAGATTCCAGCCGCGCAGTGGATCAAAATGACGTGCCCGGTCTCGTACATGAATTTGAGCCAGCCGAGGCACTCGGCAAATTGATGGCGGGGAATGGCTGCTCCATCATGGAACGGGATGTGCCGATAGATGATCTGGGGATTCTTGTCGTAGGGGGGTTCGGTAGAAACATTAAGCACAGCCGTAATGCTCTTAGGATTTTCAATCGCCAGTTGTGCGGCCTGAATATACCCGCCGACCCAAAGCCTGTGATCGACTTGCGTCATCGGAACTTTGTCAAACCATTTGGACATTTCTAATCACTCTCGCCGCATACTTATGGAACGCGAATCGTCTTAGTTTACTGCGCCCAGACGTGCGGGTCCAGACGTTTCGCAACACGCCGAGCCACGAGGTACTGAATTTGGTGGATATAAAGCTGAAGTTCTTCCTTTTCAGAGGGATGGACCTCTTTGAGCTTACCATACGCATTCCACAGCCGAGCGGTCATACGGAGGACTTTCTCCTCTTGTTTCGTTAGCCCGTCTTTCGGCGAGTGTCGGGATTCCATAGGAAAGATAAGTCCCGCCCTGTAGCTCTCATCGAGCGGGAGTTCAATCTGTCGAGGGTCTTTCGAGGCGGCTCGACGCCGACGCTCATCGGGCGAGAGCTTCATCATCGTGTCACCTTCGCTATAGGGTCTTCCATCATCAAGAAACGGGTGTGGTTCGGGTCCGGGAACTCCACGTTCGAATGCGGACAGACGTTGATGTTCTTAACGTATTCTTTCGTCATCGTCTTCAGTGTCAATTTTACCTGAAGTTTACCGACAAGCCAAGCCCAAAGACGAGTGGGTATCCAGCGGGGGTACACGCCGAACTTGATGCTCTGTTTCAGGTGGTCGAACCATGTGGCGGGCACCTTGTACTCGAAGGTCAGATAGTCCATCTCGGGGTGACTGGCTTGCAGGACC
>Ga0182030_10016836_pt1 | contig 14181 bp, 17 predicted proteins | sample 812S3MmetaG_FD_121299 | JGI IMG/M metagenome (GOLD analysis project Ga0182030, IMG submission 121299) | Permafrost microbial communities from Stordalen Mire, Sweden - 812S3M metaG (Illumina Assembly) | ecosystem: Environmental > Terrestrial > Soil > Wetlands > Permafrost | place: Sweden...
CCAGCACGTCGCGAAGAAATCGTCTGAGGTCATTTGAAAGAACAACGTGCGTGTCCGGTTGCCGGTGGCGCCGGCGCCAACCGCGAACTGCGGATCCACCGCGATCGTGTCGCAGCCAGCAACACTCAGCGAAGCCCCTGTCGCAGTGCCGACCTCTAGATAGCTGCGCGGTGTCACGTGGTTATGCAGCGCGTTGAGGAATTCGATGTAGTGAACGCCGGACAAGCAGAACGTTGCAGGCGCGTCGTCATTTTCGTTCATCGGGCCGGCCCTCTCGTCGCACTAATTGATCTGTCAGGCAGCGAGCGCCGCCCTCACCCAATACTGCAGCAGTAGATCTGGATCGTTGATGCTGCCGTGTCTGCAAGGTCAGGGAGGTGACCGCGGCATTGTTCGGAGTTTGTGCACACTTCTGAGTATGCCGCGGCAGATAGCTTATACCCTGATCGGGTGGTACACGAGAGGAATTGTTAAAACCTGTGGGTTGGTGGGTTTCAAGCGACGCGACAGATAGCCAGGGCAGGAAGGACCTGACACGGCCTCGGCAAAGTCGTGAAGTGAGCGTTTGACCTGCAATGTTGTGGGTGTGACACGCGGGAGCGGTGTGGTTACAGGGCGGTCACGGCAGCGCACGGGATGATCACAGTTCTCACACCAGTCACATCCCAGGAAGCTCTGCCGTGCCCGCTGTGCCATCATCGCCCACTTTGTCCGTTGTCGATGACTCCGACCCGCTGCTGGGCGAGTTGGCCGACGTCCCCGCCGCGCCCGACGGTTTGCTGGAGCTGATCGCGAAGGTGCCCGACCCGCGCAAACCACGCGGGAAACGGCACGGGTTGGCGGGGGTGCTGGCGATCGCGCTGGCGGCCACACTCGCGGGTGCACGCTCGTTTGTCGCGATCGCCGAATGGGCCGCCGACGCCGCACCGGGCGTGCTGGCGCTCCTCGGCGTGACCGGCACGGTGCCGTGTGAGTCGACGATCCGCCGCTGCCTGCAACGCCTGGCGCGCGACGAACTGGACAAGCTGATCGGGGTGTGGATGTGGCTGCGCACCACCACGATCGACGGACGCCGCGTGGGTCGCCTTCGACGGCAAAACGATACGCGGTGCCCGTGATGGAGCAGGCAACCTGGTGCACCTGCTGGCCGGGCTGTGCCAGACCACCGGCACCGTACTGACCCAAATCGCGGTCGGCGCCAAAACCAACGAGATACCCATGCTGCGAACGCTTCTAGCCAGCATCGACATCACCGGAGCCGTCATCACCGCCGCTGCGCTGCACTGCCAGCGCGACACCGCCGAGGCGATCGGCGGCGCCGGCGGCCACTGCATCTTCACCGTCAAGGCAAATCAGCCCAAGCTGCGAAAACAACTCAAAGAGCTCCCATGGAAACAGATCCCGATACTTGACACCAGAATCGAGCATGGCCACGGCCGAACCGCCAAACGCATCCTGAAAGCCACCGCGATCGCCTCAGGGATACTGTTCCCGCTTGCCGCCCAAGTGCTGCGACTTACCCGTGCCGTCACCGACCACAAGACGAACAACACCCACACCGAAGTCGTCTACGCGGTCACCTCCTTAACGATCACCGACGCCACCGCCGCACAGGTAGCTGGCTGGCTACGCGGGCATTGGGCCATCGAAAACAAACTGCACTGGGTGCGTGACGTCACCTACGCCGATTATGCCGACCTCGTGATTATGCCGATCAGGCCCGCGTCAGTGCTTGTTCGTCCTGGTCAGGCGGCTGGGGCGGGGTGAGCTGTTCGGCATAATTTCATCGGTTGGGTTGAGGCTTCTTCTGTACGGATTCTTCGTTCGGAGGAGGTTGAGATGAGTCAATGTGTGTCGGTCAGCGATTGCGGGCCGTTGGACGGGTTCGCGCCAGGGTTTCGGGAATGGCTTATCGCGGACTAACTAACTTGATCAATGGAGCGGTCTAAATACGAAGATCGTGTTCCTCGACGATTTAAATAGAGGTATTCGAGCAGAGTTTATCGAGGTTTTGGTGTCGACGAAACGTGACAGACGCCACGGATCCTCGTTGTTGTAGCTGGGCTACGCCGGACTCCCGGCCGACGCGATCTGGTGCAACTCTCTGCGGCGCTAGCCGCGCCGAGCTAACCGATCGGATCAAGCGCGCCGTCAGCCCTTTAGAAAGCTATCCAGGTGGGCCAGAAAATCCTCTGGAGGCAATACGTATGAAAATCCGCCTCCGTGTCTGGGAACGCCTTCAATAATCAATTGCCTTTCATCGATGGGAGATTGGCAAAAGAAAGGACTCCAAATCAAATCCAGCTCGTCGCAAATATTTCTGACCCAAATACCTGTGAAGTTGATGGGCTGTATTTCGACGACCACCGTTTTCGGGCTGGCAAACAAGCAGTTTGCGAAAGCAGCTCCCGCCGCTCCAACAATGATTTCGGCTTGAGAAATCGCTAGTATCTGATCTTCGACAGGGAGAGACTCCGGATGAACAATATCAAATCCGCGCGCCAGCAACGCCGCCTCAATATCGGCTTCGTTTAGCATCTCTCTTTTCGGGTTTCCGCGGCGTGACAAGTATATTCGGCACCCAAAGAGCGGACTTTTGCTGGGACAATTGTTTACGATTGTTGTTCCAAGTCGTTTAATCAGCGCATTTGGCGCGTGCAGAAAATGCGCCATTGGATTCCCGAAAACAATGTCATCGACATATACAATAGGTGAATCGATCACTACGACCGGCACGTCGCCAACCGTTAGTCTGATTAGGTCGCGGTGCCATTGCGAAAGATGACTTGGCATCATGGCGGGATACTCGGAAAGCAGACCCAGTTCCTTCTCGACCAATAGCGTGGTCAGACAGTCGATCAAGAAATGGCCGTAGTTTGAGTTCCCTCCCCACGCCATGAACGCGCAGCCCCGCGGAATGCCAGGACCGGGCGCGGCAGTATCGAGTTCGACGACTCCATCAACACCCAAGGATGCGAAAGGGAGTTTCGCTAAAGTTGGGGAGATATAAAGCGCCTCGTCGACCGAGCAACGAAACACGGCCCCGCTTCTATTCGCGATCGCGCCAAACTCAGGAGCGAAAACAACTGATTTCGCTCGGTATAACGTAGTGGCGTACCTCAGGCGGCCGCCGCTCCGATCGATCCAAGCCGGCGGGGTTCCTCCCGCTATTGCGTCATGAAAGTTGCTTCCATCCATCTTCTCGGGCGCCTGGAGAACCAGCGAGCGACCAACTTCGTCCTCGTTGAAGGCAGCCAGGAAGGCATCGCGGTCTGCCACACGGGTAAGCGTCTGTTCTTCGGGCAGAACTTTTAGCTCACTCATTCAGTGTCCTCGTCTTTGCGCGGTCTCCCGGTCATCTCTTCCGCCGCAGTATCAGGACGGCTTGCCAAAATTGGCTCGGGTCGTCCAAGTACTCCACAATGTCAAACGCGTCGGACCAATGCGTCCGGACATATTCGAGCGGCACGACGGCCTCGCCGTAGATCTCCGTCGGTCGAAATGCGCCGCCGCCCGTCGGCAGGTAGACGAGTTCTCCGGCGTCGAACCGTTCCCTCAGCGCCTGCGCCTGGGGGGCATATTGCGCCATCGTCTGCTGCCACGGCGTCTGGTTCGCCCCGGCCTCGGTCTCGATGAAATCGAGAAAGCGGCGCGGCTCGAGCGTGAGCGCGACGGTTCCGCCCGGCGCCGTGACCCGCGACAGCTCGCGCTTCCAGTGCAGATGGACCGGTTCGGGCAGGTGCGTGAACACCGAATAGGCCGTCGTCAGATCGATCGAACCGTCCGGCGCGGGAATGCGGCCCATGGGCTCGATGCGTTCGAGACGTCCGGGCACCCAGGTGTCCTTGCATACGGCCAAGATGTCCGGGTCGATGTCGACGCCGAGGATATTCTCCGGCCGCACCTCGCGCCCGAAGAAGCGGATGAAGCGTCCCCAGCCGCAGCCGAAATCGAGGTACTGCTTGTCCGGCGTGAGCCTTTGCCCGTCCGCCAGCATGATCGCCTTCACGTGGGCGTAGAAGACGAAGGCTTCGGCCAGGGCGTTGCGAAACGCCGAACCGACGAATTGCTCCTGGATCGACTCCGACGGAAACGCCGGAAAGTTCTCGTCCGCCGCGCCCGCATCCACAATTGAGTTTACCGCGTCGAGATATGCTTCATCGCTCAGATGCCCGAACGTCTTGTTGAGATCGATCATGCTACAACGCACTTTATCAGGCTCTTCGCAGACGAGGGTGTAGAACGGGTCGGCCTGTCGTTGACTGAGTGAGGGTCGAGGTCTTCCGAAGATGAAGGTTCCTACACCACTCATCTGGAAGACCTCGACGTGCCTGACGCTATCTTCACTGCCCCTGACTTGACTACGTTCTGCCGGTTGAATGACCTCGGTCTGGAGGTGGTCGGGCAGCGCCTCGTGCCGGACCGTGCAGTTCTGGCCTGCCGGGTCGTCGAACCCGACAACTGGTGCCGTCGCTGCGGCTGCGAGGGCACGTCACGCGACACGGTGACCCGCCGGCTCGCGCACGAGCCGTGGGGCTGGCGGCCGACCACGCTGCTGGTCACGGTGCGCCGGTACCGGTGCACCGGGTGCGGGCACGTGTGGCGCCAGGACACCAGCCCCGCGGCAGAGCCGCGGGCGAAGCTGTCGCGTCGCGGCCTGCGGTGGGCGCTGGAAGCCGTTGTGTGCCAGCACCTCACCGTCGCCAGTGTCGCCGAGGGGCTCGGGGTGTCGTGGAACACCGCCAACGATGCGGTCCTGGCCGAAGGCAAGCGTGTGTTGATCGACGATCCGGACAGGTTCGATGGGTGAAGGTGATCGGGGTCGACGAACACGTGTGGCGCCACACGCGGCGAGGGGACAAGTACGTGACCGTGATCATCGACCTGACCGGCATCCGCGACGGCACTGGTCCGGCGCGGCTGCTGGACATGGTCGAGGGCCGCTCGAAACAGGCCTTCAAGGCATGGCTGGGCGAACGAGAAGAGTCCTGGCGCGACGCGGTCGAGGTTGTGGCGATGGACGGGTTCACCGGGTTCAAGACCGCCACCACCGAGGAGCTCCCGGACGCGGTCGCGGTGATGGATCCGTTCCATGTCGTGCGGCTGGCCGGTGACGCGCTCGACCAGTGCCGCCGACGCGTCCAACTCGACACCTGTGGGCAAGCGTGCGTTGCGGTTGTTGGAGACCATGATGGAAGCCTCGGAAGTATCGGAGTTCGAGGCCATCAAGTCCGTGGCGAGCAAACTGAGTATCTCGCAGGAGTCGGTGCGTCGGTGGCGGCGCAAGGCTCAAGTCGATGCCGGGGAGCGTGCGGGCACGACCAGTTCCGAGCATGCCGAGATTCGCAAACTCAAGCGAGAGGTTGCCGAATTACGCAGGGCCAATGAGATTCTCAAGTCTGCGTCCACGTTTTTCGCAGCGGAGCTCGACCGCCTCGCGACGAAATCATCACCTCCATCGATGCCTATCGCGGTCAATTCGGGGTCGAGCCCATTTGTCAGGTTCTGCGGGCAGCAATCCCCGGATTCCTCACCGCCCGCGGCTATCGGGCCGCTCGGACCCGCCCGCCCTCGGATCGGGAGATCCGCGATGAGCAGCTGATCGCCGACCTGCGCGAGGTGCACCGCAAGAACTACTCGGTGTACGGGGTCAACAAGATGCACGTCGCGATGAAACGCAAGGGTTGGGTCCTGGGCCCCGAGCAGACCCGCCGGCTAATGAAAAAGGCAGGGCTGCGTGGCGTGTAGCGCGGAAAATCGGTATTCATCACCATCACCATCACCATCACCGACCCCGCCGCCGCCCAGCCGGCTGATCTGGTCAACCGCCAGTTCAAAGCCTCGATGCCGAACCGTTTGTGGGTCGCCGACATCAACTTCGTGCGGACCTGGCAGGGGTTCTGCTACACCGCGTTCGTCACCGATGCATGCACCAAGAAAATCCTCGGCTGGGCCGTCTCGGCGACAATGCGCACCGAAGACCTCCCGCTGCAAGCATTCAATCACGCAGTGTGGCAGTCGAACTCGACACTATCTGAGTTGGTGCACCATTCCGACCGCGGACCGCGCCCAGTTCAGGTCAAGAAAATTCGCGCATGCCTTGGGTCGCTATGACATAGTCGGCTCCATGGGCCGCGTCGGGGCGGCCGGCGACAACGCCGCCATGGAGAGCTTCTTCAGCCTGCTGCAAAAGAACGTCCTGGACCGCCGCCACTGGAGCACCCGAGAGCAACTGCGGATCGCGATCGTCACCTGGATCGAACGCACCTACCACCGCCGTCGCCGCCAAGCCGCGCTCGGGCGGTTGACCCCCATCGAATTCGAAGCAATCATGACCACACCGGCCAGTCAGGCCGCGTGACCGAAACTGTCACCTATTCGTGCAGCAGACCCACACCTCTCCGTCGTAGCCTCACGGATCGAGGGCAGGCATCAACCCGGCCGACCTCACCCGCCAGATCAACGCCATCCAGATGCAGCTGCTCGACCTGGCCAAGACCAAGACCGAAACCCACCCCGCCCGCCACCTCGATCTGGCAGCATCACACCTGTCAATCAAACCGATTGGCCAAGACGAAGTAGCGCAAGCCCCCGGCGTGCCTCACCTACTTTTGAGCGTATGGCCGGTGGTGGTGCCTCAGCTTTAGCGCGTACCAGGGAAGGCCTGCGCAGATGATGAAGGGCAAGATCCATATGGCCGCGCGACGGCAGGTAACGAACAAGCTCCGGGCTCAGTACCGCGAGGCGTCCAGGGCGGACAAGAGCAAAATCTTGGATCACGTGGTTGCCACCACGGGGATGGCCCGTTCGACAGCTCGGCGGATGCTGACCGGCCCCGATATTGAACGGCCCCGAGTTCCCGACCCCGAAGGTACCCGTCCCGGAATAGAAGAACCCGATATTGCCCGACACGAGCGGGGGACCGCCACCTCAACTTCTACGAGACCGGGAACAACCTCAGACATGGACTCAGCTAATACTGACTCACACCATCTAATCCAGCAAGAACTCACGACCCTAGCTCTCAACCCCACTATTAGTCGAGCCCATTCGACGTTCAAATGCGCCGCAGCCTTGGATATTATCACTCCAACTCAAGTCACTGGATGGTGTGTGGATGCTGACTCTCCTGCCGAAGCGTGCGTAATACATCTGCGCCTCGGAGGTGTCCGAATCGCAAACACTACCACACTACTTCCGCGGCCGGACGTGTGCGGAAGTCTGGGTCTCGATGCAACACCCGGATTCACATTCAATCTAACAGAACCGCGAATTAGGCGGACGGCCATAGAGGCTCTTGCGAAATTTGCATCGACTGAGTCCAGTCGGGGCGAAGCCATCGAACTCGACGCGGAGCTACAGACCGAATCGCCCCACCATGTATTGGTGATTCGCCACGCTAACCCCAAGGAATCAGAGAGGCCGTTGGATGCCTGGCTGGATCTTCTTAGCGCAGACATGGAGTCGCTCGAACATATTCATAAGAAACGAGCAAGCGTTACCGGAATTACACCCGTACCGAAAGATGGACAGCAGCCCATTATTGCGTACTATCTACCTCAGTTCCACCCCATTCCACAGAATGATTCGTGGTGGGGCCTAGGATACACTGAGTGGACATCTGTTGCAGCGCACCAAAAGCAATTTCCGACTCATGATGCTCCCCACATGCCCGCAGACCTAGGGTTCTACGATCTGCGAGTGACTGAAACGCGAGAGCAGCAGGCTGACCTTGCGCGCCAATACGGAATCTATGGATTCTGCTACCACTATTACTGGTTCGCTGGAAATACTTTGCTTGACGAACCATTGAATCGGATGTTGAAAGATGGTCAACCGGACATCCCGTATTGTCTCTGCTGGGCCAACGAGCCGTGGTCGCGACGTTGGGACGGATCTGAATCGGAAGTTCTGGCCGAACAGCCGCACGACGCAGAAACCGATGTCCACATTCTTGACGACATTGAGCGTCACTTTCTTTCTGACCGGTATATCAAGATTGACGGTAAGCCGCTCTTGGTAGTGTATCGGATAGACATCATGAAGAACCCCCGTGAATGGGCGGAAAGAATGCGAGAGGAAGTCTGCCGCAGAGGATGGCCTGGAATCTATATATGCGGCGCGTCAACTTTCGCGAATACAGACACTCGATTCCACGGATGCGATGTTTCGGTCGGGTTTCCACCGCACGACGTCGTGGCCCGACCACTGAGCCCAAAGACGCTGGGCGCAACCGATGATTTTGTCGGCAAGATCTACGACTATTCCGACCTTGTCTCACGTGAGCTGACACGCCCCGCTCGGCCCTACCCGCACATACCTGCCGTGATGCCACGATGGGACAACACGCCGCGGAATGCAGGATCGGGAAATGTATTCCACGGAGCCACGCCGGCCCTCTTCGAGGTATGGCTTCGCCATGCGCTATCCGCAGCCACTTCCCAGTTACCCGAGATGCCCTTCGTGTTCATCAACTCCTGGAATGAGTGGAGCGAAGGGGCGCACCTTGAGCCTGATCGTCGCTACGGTCGCTCCTTTCTCGAGGCGGTCCGCCGGAGCGTGTCGGGCGATAATCGTCCGATGCCGAACCATAGCGGGGGATACAACGGTTCTCTCCCCTCTGGGGGAGTTACGCTGGCCCTCGATTCGCCAAGTCTAGAAATGAAACTCATTGCGAAGAGGCTCCAGGAGATGAAGGCGCTTCACGGACCGCAGAGATTCAGACTCATTCGTGGAAGTGTAGACATACTACGTGACATAGATGTGATAGAGGTCGCTCGTGAATGCCACATCGACCGAGTGAATTCGGTAGGGAGTCCAATCGTTGTCCATGTAGACAAAGCGCATGGCCTGACCATCGATGGATGGATCATTTCAGACGCTCCGTACTCGTCCGAACCTTGTCCCTTAGCGTACGTTGAAATTATTCGAAAGCAGGATCATCTTGGGTACTTCATTCCCGTAATTCAACGCACGCCGCGATCGGATGTAGCACTCGAATATGGGCTGGAATACGACGGTAGTCAGCTGGGATTCTTCATCCAGGCATCGTTGATCGACGTGGAGTCTGGATTTTACTCGATCAGAATAACAGAAATTGTCTGTGGTGTGGCTTACCGCAAGAACTCTGGCGTTGACATTGAGGTCCTCTGATATGCAACAGAACGAGCCATTGGTTTCGGTTATTATGCCGTGTTATAAGCACGAGGACTACGTCACAAGAGCGATAGAGTCAGTTGTCTTACAGTGCCATAAGCGCATTGAGATTATCATCGTCGACGATCACTCGCCCGACAGAACATATGAAAACGCAACGCGTGCTCTCGCGGCCCATAAACATAGATTCGTGCGTGTGGTCGCAGTTAGAAATGCCGCAAACATGGGTGCACACTTTAGCCTCAATCGTGGAATGGATCTCGCGCATGGCGAAATACTGTCATTCATAAACTCGGATGATCTCTATCTCCCGCGCCGGATCACGATGAGCGTCGACGCCCTTCGCAGTCAAAGTGCGGGTATGGTCTTTTCTCTCGTTCAGCCGATTGATACGCGCGACTCACCAACGGCGGACGAAACACTCTGCCATGCCATCCGTTGGCGACCTCTGGTCGCAAGCGACCGCCTGCCCTCGCTCTCCTGGGGCTTTCTCTGGCGTCAACTCACGGCGTCCACGGGAAACATTGTGATGCACTCCGCCTTGGCACGACGTGTTGGATACTTCACGCCGCTCTTGTACTGCCATGACTGGGACTATTTGCTGCGCGCTACATTCTATACAGAGCCCATCCTATTGGAGGAGGTTCTCTACGGATATCGCCTACATGGAGAGAATTCATTCCGTTCGCTCAGTTCTGTCGCAGAACACGACACGCGCTACGTCATTCAGGGTCACTTTCGACGTGTGGGTACTCAGGTTCCCGAGAACCACCTAGCAGCTGCCCCACAGAACTGGCCGCTGGTCTTTGACGCGCTCGTTGACGATCTAGGTTATCGAGCCCATTACGATGAACTCTATCGACCGTATGCGACGTACCACCGTACGGTCGATTCCGTCCATCGACAGCCGTTTGGAGATTAGAGAAAGATTCGTCGCAGCTAGACATCCCAGGACCGTAATTGTCAAGCCGCTGCTGGCATGCGGTGTGCCCAGGATTTGTGTTCGTCGTAGTCGGCGTGGTGACGTAGGCAGCCGTGCAGGATGCCGACGAGGCGGTTGCCCAGAGCACGCAGTGCCTGGTGGTGCATGTCGCCGGTGGCGCGGTGCTGGTCATAGAAGGCGCGGGCGCCGGGGCTGGTATTCAATGCGCAGAAGGCCCATTGGTCGATCGCGTCGTAGAGGCGGCGGTTGCGGACGTACGACTGCGTGTTCATCTGGCAGCACCCGCAGGGCAAGGAGCCGCAGCGGGAGATGCCGGACATCTTTCACAAATTTCCGCAATTCGAGACCGACCCGGCGGCCTACTACTGCGCCTACCCGGGAGTGCTCCCGGTGAGCGGAACGTGAACCGGCGCATCCGCAGATCGTCGCGGAGAATGCTCCGGACATTACCGGACGCTCGACGGTTGCGATGAAGACGGTTGCGATGAAGCGGATGAACTCGTGATATCGGTGCCGATGACCTGCCTTCGAGCATTGGGCCGGCACATGAGCAGCTGGCGAATGATTCCTGACGACGTCGTCAGAAGCCCTCCGTCAAAGTGGCTCCGTTTTCTCTCCTTCCAAGACATATTCCGGTCGATAACGGTCCTTCTTAGCCGTGGTGCTAATGGGATACCGTAAATAATGATTAAATCATTTTGGATAAACGAGGATCATCCTCTTCCAATATTTCCTTTCGACATACAACAACTTCTGTGAAATCACCAAGAATACCATGAAGTGTATCCGCAAATCGATATACGCGGACGTCAAAAGGCGCCCAACAGGAAAACGATTTATGAAGATCGTACCCGTAATCGACGGTAACAATTGAGCCTTCTCCGCTGATTGGATTTCCATGGATCTCGGGTTCCACAAGATGAATCTCCGATCCGTCTGGGCTGTAATCCACTCGGCGCCGCATAGCCTCCACCTGATAATTGCGGACGGGAAACGTGCTGAGCATCACGCCTCCGAACTTCAGTGTCCGGTATATTTCTCGCAGAGCTCGATCAGGATATGGAATATGCTCGAACACATCAAGAGAGATGAAAACGTCGTGAGTCTCGTCGTTGAACGTCAAGTTTTGCAGATCTTCATTTCTGAAAATGCCATGCATTGCGCCTAGTTTTTCCCCTTGAAAATATTGAGACGCAATATAGTTTTTCCCAGCTTCTCGCAATTTTAGCGATATTCCTCTCTCGGCGGGGGAAGATTCATGAATGCTCATGTTTTTCCAGTTAGGGACGATCTCTTCTAGAATAAGAGCAAGTGCTCTCTCCCGAGGAACCGATCCATTTCTGCAAGTCTGACATGATAGGCTATCTCTAAACCAATCATTGTCGGCTTGAAAGATAGTCTGGCTTTCGCAGATCGGGCAAAATCCCTTATATCGTGTAATCATAATGTAGCAACCCTAGTAGAATATTCCACAGGAGCGTTCTCCACCTACGTTCTTGGATTGAGATTGCAAAAGTGCCTATCAGAGCCCGCAAAAGCATCGTAATCACCGCTGACGATGTCTCGGCACCCGCCTTCAGCGCCATGATAGGCATCTCCTCAACTTACACTTTCGCAGCGGCTCGGACTGCGCTGAACACCCTAGTCTCACTCCGCCTTTGGCGCCATCCGAGTAGGCCAGCGCCGTCTCCAGCTCCGGGCGAAACAAGTTAGTGATTTGTTAACCCATGTTGCGCTAGTATCACCCCAATCCGTACTAAGGACTCGTAGAGAAATAACGTCGTTTTTGACTATTTGGGCACTATTGTTGTGCTATGGCGGATTTGGCTGACACGTTGGCGCGACGGTACGCGGTGATGCGTCCGTTTTTGTCGGAGTTCCAGCGTCGGTTGGGCTGGGCGCGGAGGCGGCCGAGTTGGGGCCGGGAGGTGTCGCGGTGGTGGCCGGGGCGACCGGAGTCGCGGCCGACACGGTGCGAGAGGACATCCGGCCGTGCGACGACCGCCTCACCGGCTGCGGCACGCAGCACTGACTTGCTGTACACCGTCGCGGTGTAGACGTGTTGGGCGGTGGCGGTCGCCACCAGCGGCACTGGTGAAACCGTCAGCACAATCTTCAAGCCCGGCTGGATGGCCCGCATCCGGTCGATGAAGCCCAGGATGTCGGCGACGACCTCGCCGACGGTGAAGTTGACCAACCGGTGTCTCTCGGGATCAAAAGTGCCCGCGATTGTTCCGGGGCAGGCGGGAAAGACCGCGCCGTCGAGGGTCGAGACCCAGCTTTCCGTCAGCCCCAGGGTGAAGATGAAAACGTTGCATTCACGGATCGCAGCCAGCACCCGATCCAGGTGGGAGCGGGTCAGGAGGTCGAATTCCTCTTCTGATTCGGCCGGATAGGGCAACCCTGGGCGGAACGGGTCGATGACGGCGTCCGCCGTTGTCCAGCGGTCTTCGCGCGGGTGCAACCGCCCCTCGGCCCGGTCGATGAGCTGAAGCCACTGCCTTGGCGTGTAGATGTTTCCGTAGGCTGCCGAATAAAGTTCGTAACCGAATCGGTCGTTCGCCTCGGTCGTCTCAGTACGGACATAGCAATAGCCGGCGGCTTCCAAATGCGGCACTATGTTAGCGGCGAAGCAACCTCCCGCTGACATAACCCGGCTGTCGGCCCTCAGGATCGGTTCATCGGCTCTGATCAGATCCACCGGCGACCAGTTGCGTGCGACGGAGCGCGACCAAAAGGCCCGGTCTGGTTGATCGCTGTAGGGGTGCTGCGCCATGTGTTCGCCCTATTCGAAGGCCCGTACTACGGTCTTGTACATCACGTTGCCATAGGCTTCGTTTGCATGGCTCACATCCGATGCCCAAAACTCCTGCTTCAGGAAGCCGTCGGGGTCCTGAACTTCCTTGGGAACAGGAATGAACATCACCTCCCGAATGCGCGCTTCTTCGGCCAGCATGTCCTGCAGCAGATACCAAAGCTTTAATCGCACGAAGGGATCGGTGATGGGAATCGTCTCCACGGACTGCCCAAGCAGCGCCGCCCTGCTGACGAAGAATTCTTCAGTCTTCAATAATGCGCGTAGCGCCTCATTGTCGCCCTTCGGTGGCGGCGTGCCGATAAGCGCAATGCGGTTCAACCCGCCGGTCGCCAGCCGCTTCAACGTCGAGTCGAGATCATTGAAACTGATCTGCTGGAAGCGTTGCCGGATAGCGGCCCTCGACATGATCTGCGCCGATGGGTTCATTATGCGCACATGCGCCGAAAGGAAGTCGAACGGCGTTTCCGCCTCGAAGAAATAGCAAAGATTATGCTCGTTACCGCCCCAGATGATGCCGACATCCGCGCCCATTCCAAGATCGGCGAGGGTATCCCAGTAGGTCATGTCCCGCGGCCACGGGCCCGCCATGATAAGCGTGCCATCCCCGCGCGGGCCGACAACCAGCTCCGACGGTCCGGAAAAAACATTTCGTTTGGCGATGGCGCCGAGATGGGAATGCCCTGCGCGAATGAGGCGGGGGGGCAGCAACTCATTGGGCGAGCCGCGCTTCTCTGTCGAAGTGCGATTCGAGCCGGGCGGAATACTCCCGGTCATGATGCCACCTCACTGTAGTCAGCCGAACTTGTGCTCCCCCTCAACCACGCCTCACTATAAGGGCTGTTCAGCCTCTTCGAGGAGTATGGCGACGTTCAGCATGCCACCGATGACGTTCCAGCCGGAGCCCCCAACTCAACGGCCCACCGCTAGCACGTTTCCACAGGTTGGGGCGAAGGCCCCGGCAGATCTAGAGGCACAGACCTGAGATGCAGAGCACTTCGTCGAGGCTGGCGGTGCGCAGCCCGGCGCCGGCGGCCGGTCGCCCAGGTTGGGCGGGCGGATCGGGGTCGCTGCTCCGCACACCGACGGCTCGATCCAGGCGTTCGGTGTCGAACATCGCCGGGCCGCTGGCCATCGCCTCGGTAAGGAGGTAGCGCCCAGCGTCGGGTGCCCGGCGCACCGCCCGCTCGGCGGCGCTGGTGCCGGTGAGTTTGGCCGCATCATCGAAGTTGATGCCTACCTGAAACACCTGTGGTTCAGCGTCGAG
>Ga0182030_10016837_pt1 | contig 14181 bp, 12 predicted proteins | sample 812S3MmetaG_FD_121299 | JGI IMG/M metagenome (GOLD analysis project Ga0182030, IMG submission 121299) | Permafrost microbial communities from Stordalen Mire, Sweden - 812S3M metaG (Illumina Assembly) | ecosystem: Environmental > Terrestrial > Soil > Wetlands > Permafrost | place: Sweden...
ACTTATGACGATATCGTCGAAGCATGCGCCAACGCCTGGCGCTTTCTGATTGGCGATCCGGACCGCATAAGATCAATCGCCCACCGGGACCGGGCGTGTGTCAATGTTTAAGCGGGCTGGTATAACATAACAATTGTGACGATATTGTCCAGCATTCCCGGCGCCTCCTTGAAGGTGGATAATTGTACGCGACGCCAGCGCAACTCCTCGATTGCCCGCACTGGTTCAAAGTGGCACCAGCGCGGAACCGGGTCATTGGTAGTCTGTTCACTGTAGACACAATTGACACATCGATCATTGAGCCACAGCAACGTGTGCTCTCATAGCCGCCGATCGAGGTCGGCCGTCCGCCAACCAAGCCGTGGCCGAGGCTGAACTTCTCGCTCATAGGAAAACGACGTCTCTCCCGACCGCGGGATCTCGCGGACCGTATCGCGCGAGATCTTCAGGTGACGGGCGATCTCCTTGAAGTCAGGTGTTTTGGGGTGCCAACACGACGAGGTCTCTGGCGTATGGTCGTGGTCCGCCGTCAGTTTTCAGAATTTGATTGACGATTTGCAAAGCGCCAAGAATATCAGCGGCTTTATACGGTTTGGCCACGCAAGCCTCGCCTACAGCGGTTATCATTCGAATGTCGTTAGGGTAGCCGATTGCGCACAGAATGCCGGGGCGGTCCCGGGAGTCTAGCCGCGCGGCGATTTCTGTGCCGCGGGGTCATCTCAACCTCTCCCGGTGGTTTCCCGATGCCTACGGGCGCCGCGCCAGCCCCCTTACCGCGTCGGACGCGGCGGCGTCTGCGAGTAATCGTAAAACCGCGCCCGGTCTTCCGTCCCAGCCACCCGGCCTCGACGTATTTCACCAGCAGCGGGCATGGCCGGTACTTACTGTCCGACAACCCGTCATACAACACCTGCATGATCGACAGGCACGTATCCAGCCCAATGAAATCCGCCAGCTCCAGCGGCCCCATCGGATGGTTGGCGCCCAACCGCATCGACGTATCGATCCCCGACACCGAGCCAACGCCCTCGTACAGCGCGTAAACCGCCTCGTTGATCATCGGCACCAGGATGCGGTTGACGATGAACGCCGGGAAATCCTCGGCCACCGCGGCGATCTTGCCCAACTTCCGGGCCAGCGCCTGCACCGCGAGGAACGTCGGCTCGTCGGTCGCGATACCGCGGATGATTTCCACCAGCTTCATGACCGGCACCGGGTTCATGAAGTGCATGCCGATGAACTTCTCCGGCCGGTCGGTCGATGCCCCCAGCCGGGTGATCGAAATCGACGACGTGTTCGTCGCCACGATGCAGGACGGCTTCAGCTTCGGCGTCAGCGTGCTGAAAATCAGCCGCTTGACGTCTTCTTTCTCCGTCGCCGCCTCGATCACCAGGTCGGCCTCACTGAACGCCGCGTAATCCGTCGATGTCGTCACCCGCGCCAACGCCGCGTCGCGGTCGTCGGAGGAGATGATCGACCGGCTCACCTGACGTTCCATGTTGCGCGCCATGGTGGCCATGGCCTTGGACAGAGCCTCGGCCTTGATATCCACCAGGGTGACCGGCAGGCCGGCCAAAACGCAGACATGGGCGATGCCGTTGCCCATCTGACCGCCGCCGATCACGCCGACATTGGCGATCTCCGCCGGTTCGATCAGGCTGTTGGCATCGGGAGACGGTTTGACATCGACGGTCATTCAGGAGCGCTCCAGTTCCGCCGCCAACTCCGGCAGCGCGGTAAACAGGTCAGCCACCAGGCCATAATCGGCGACCTGGAAGATGGGCGCTTCCTCATCCTTATTGATCGCCACGATCACCTTGCTGTCTTTCATCCCGGCGAGGTGCTGTATCGCACCTGAAATGCCGACGGCGATGTACAGTTCCGGCGCGACGATCTTGCCCGTTTGCCCGACCTGGAATTCGTTGGGCACGAATCCCGCGTCCACCGCGGCGCGAGAGGCACCGACGGCGGCGCCGAGCTTGTCCGCGATCGGATCGAGCAGCGCGAAGTTATCACCATTCTGCATCCCGCGGCCACCGGAAATCACGACTCTCGCGGCGGTCAGCTCCGGACGCTCGCTTTTGGACAGTTCGGCGGAGATGAATTTCGAGATGCCGGGCAGGTCGCCGAGGGAAACGGGCTCGATGGAGGCGCTGCCGCCCTCGGCCGCGACCGGGTCGAAGCTGGCGGCGCGCACCGTGATGACCTTCTTCGCGTCGGACGACTTCACCGTCGCCATGCCGTTGCCGGCGTAGATCGGCCGCACGAACGTGTCGGCGTCGATCACCCCGGAGATGTCGCTGATCGGCTGCACGTCCAGCAGCGCCGCGACCCGCGGCAGCACGTTCTTCCCGACGGCGGTGGTCGCCGCCAGGATGTGCGTGTAGGTCGGCGCCAGCGCCACGAGCAACGCGGCGGCCGGCTCGGCCAGCAAATGATCCAGCGCCGGCGACTCGGCGGTCAGCACCTTGCTCACACCCGCGACCTTCGCCGCCGCCGCCGCCGCCGCGCCCAGATCGACACCCGCCACAAGAGCGTGCACTTCACCCAAAGCCACCGCCGCGGCGACGGCGGAACGGGACGGCTGCTTGATGCCGGACGCGTCGAACTCCAGCAGAACGAGAACGGCCATGATCAGATCACCTTCGCTTCGGTTCGCAGTTTGCTCACCAGTTCGGCCACCGATTTGACCATCTGGCCGGCCTTACGCTTCGGCGGCTCATCGACCCGCACGATGGTCAGCCGCGGCGTGGGATCGACGCCCAGATCGGCGGGCTTCTTGTTGTCGATCGTCTTCTTGCGCGCCTTCATGATGTTCGGCAGCGAGGCATAGCGAGGCTCATTCAGCCGCAGATCGGTTGTGATGATCGACGGCAGGTTCAGCGCCACCGTCTCCAGCCCGCCATCGACTTCCCGCGTCACGGTGATGACGTCGCCCTCGACCGCCAGCTTGCTGGCGAAGGTGCCCTGCGACCAGCCGAGCAGCGCGGCCAGCATCGGGCCGGTGGCGCTCATGTCGTCGTCGATCGCCTGTTTGCCCAGAATGATCAGGCCCGGCTTTTCCTCGTCCGCGATGGCTTTCAGCAGCTTGGCGACCGCCAGCGGCTGCAGATCGACGTCCGTCTCGACCAGGATGCCGCGGTCGGCGCCCATCGCCAGCGCGGTGCGGATGGTTTCCGCGCATTGCGGAACACCCATGGAGATGGCGACGATCTCGGTCGCCACGCCCTTTTCCTTCAGGCGGACGGCTTCCTCGACGGCGATTTCATCGAATGGGTTCATCGACATCTTCACCCCGGAGGTTTCGATGCCGGTCTTGTCGGTCTTCACGCGGACCTTGACGTTGTAATCAACCACCCGCTTGACGGGGACCAAAACTTTCATGGGGCTACCCTGGCGCTTCCTGGAAGAGAAATGGCGACGTTCAGACACGTCTTGGAAGACGGACGGCCTGGGGCAGGCCCCGTCTTCACCCGACGTCTTTTCGCACCTGCGATATGGGGGCCGGACCATATGCGTGGGCCCATGCTCTGTCAAACGTTCGTCACCCTATGGGAACGGCTCGTTTCGCTGATCTGGGTTGCGCTCGTCGCGGTGATCCGGCCGACGCAAGGGAAGGCGACGCCCAACAATTTCGCGTCTGGCCGTCGCTCCACGTTCGTCATCCCCGGGACGGGCCCCACACGCGCAAGAAATAGCGCGGCGAGACGCAAGGCACCCTCGCTCGTCATGGTCCGGCTCGATCGGACCATCGGTGCGAACACACCGGTGAGAACGAGTTTGGGGATACCGGTGGACTGGTCGAGCCGGACCATGACGACGAACGAACGGTGCCATTTGATGCACGGCCCACTCCCATCGGGAAAGTACTTTAGTATCCCATGGGGTCGAGCCCGGGATGACGACAAAGGCCAATGCGTCGAACGACTCGTTTATTTTTCCGCTACCGGTTTGAATTTTTAGGGTTGATCCGCCGCAACGGATCGGTCTATCGGGCGTTATCGGTGCGCGGGGCCGGCTTTCCCGCGCCCGTCGTATGCAACCATGTTTAAGGGATCACATGAACCCGCGATCTACCAGCCAACCCGTGGAGAGTGACAGTGGGCGTTTCGCGCCGCCTGTGACCGCTCTGCTGGGTTGGATCGCCGCCCGGGTCGTCCATGTGACCGAGATGCCCGCCGCGTAAGCGATCGGGCCGACGGTCAGGCCCCCCGGGTTCGAGCAACCGCTTGAACCGTAGGAGAGGGCAATGACCGCCTTCCTCACTATCGAAGCATTTCACGCGCCCATCAGGCCGCGTCTTGATCATGCGCGGCATCCGCCATTGCCGGCCCGGTCATGGCCGGCGTGTTGTTTCGCCGCGCCCCGATTCCGGCCGAGCCAACGCTGGCGGACGGACGATCCCGCGCCTGACCACCCATCAGGCTGACGGGCTCGCCCGCCGTGCTTTGCCGATCCCGCCTCAGCCCAGAGGGATCCGCCCGCGTTCACGCCTCGCGACGAGATTGACCATGTCCGACCTGATCATTAACCACCCCGTTCGCTCCGCCGTCCTGGACGCCGCCCATCTCGGCGACATCGAGGGCGCTTTCGGCACCATCCGCCAGGGTGACAACCGCCATCGCCGCGGCTGGCGCGAACGGCTGCGCACCCTCGCCGTCATCGCCGGGCCAGGTCTGATCGTCATGGTGGGCGACAACGATGCCGGGGCGTTTTCCACCTACAGTCAGGCCGGGCAGAACTACGGCACCGCGCTGCTGTGGACGCTGCTGCTGCTGGCCCCGGTGCTCTATGTCAACCAGGAGATGGTGCTGCGTCTCGGCGCCGTCACCGGCGTCGGCCACGCGCGCCTGATCCTGGAGCGGTTCGGCCGGTTCTGGGGAGCGTTCAGCGTCATCGACCTGTTCCTGCTGAACGGCCTGACGATCGTCACCGAATTCATCGGCATCAATCTCGCGCTTGGTTACCTCGGCGTGCCCCGCGCCTGGGGGGTCCTGGTCGCGGCAGGCATCATCATCGCCGCCGCCAGCACCGGCAGCTTCCGCCGTTTCGAGCGGTTCTCCCTCGGATTGTGCTTTTTCAGCCTGTTGCTGGTGCCGGTGTTCGTGATGGCGCACCCGCCGCTGCTCGGCATCGGCCGCGACCTGCTGCGGCCGAGCTTTCCCGCCGGAGCGCGCCTGTCCGATGTCATGCTGCTGGTCATCGCCATCGTCGGCACCACCATCGCGCCATGGCAACTGTTTTTCCAGCAGAGCTACGTCATCGACAAGCGGATCACGCCGCACTTCATGGCCTACGGCAAGGCCGACCTGCTGATCGGCATCGGTGTCGTGCTGGTCGGAGCGATCGCCATGATGGCCTGCACCGCCGCCGCCTTTCACGGCACGGTCGGGTTCGGCCAGTTTTCCGACGCCGGCTCGGTCGCCGAGGGCCTGGAAGCCTATGCCGGGCGCGCGGCCGGCGTGATGTTCGCGCTCGCCTTGCTCGATGCCAGCATCATCGGCGCGTCCGCCGTGTCGCTGTCGACCGCTTACGCCATCGGCGATGTCCTGACGCTGCGCCACTCGCTGCATCGCAAGGCCACCGAAGCGCGAGGCTTCTACGCGGTTTACGCCGGCCTGATCGCCATCGCCGCTGGGCTGGTGCTGTTGGGTAACGACGCGCTTCTGGGTTTGCTGACCAACGCCGTGCAAACGCTCGCCGGCGTGTTGCTGCCGTCGGCCACCGTCTTCCTGCTGCTGCTGTGCAACGACAAGGCGGTGCTGGGACCCTGGGTCAACGGCCGCCGGCTGAACCTGTTCACCGGCGCGGTGATCTGGGTCCTGGTGATGCTGTCGCTGATCCTGACCGCGGCGACCTTGTTCCCCGGCATGACCGGCGAAACCATCCTCGCCATCCTCATCTCCGGCACCGCCGTCGGCATCCTGGGCTTCGCCGCGCCGCACTGGCGCCGCGGGGTCTCGGCTGGGAAAACCGCGCCCAATGGTCCCGCGCGACGCGAATACCCGCGCGTGGCGCGGCGGTCGTGGCGGATGCCACCGCTGGACACCCTGCCGCCGCCGAGCCTGAGTTTCGCCAAACGCGCCTGGATGGGTATTCTGCGGCTCTATCTCGTCGCGGCGATGATTCTGGTGTTCGTCCGGGTGGTCCAGATCGCGCTCGGACAGTAGGCCGCCACGGAGCTCGGGGTCATGGCATTGCTGAACACGCTGCTGGCCCTGAGCGTGGCCTTCGTACTGGGCACCGCGATCGGGTTCGAGCGGCAGTGGCGCCAGCGCAACGCCGGCCTGCGAACCAACGTGTTGGTCGCCGTCGGTGCCGCCGCGTTCTCCGACCTCGGTCTACGTCTGACCGGCACGGAAGGCGCCGTCCGCATCGTCGCGTATGTCGTGTCCGGCATCGGCTTTCTGGGCGCCGGCGTGATCCTGAAGGACGGCGGCAGCATCCGAGGCCTCAACACCGCCGCGACCCTCTGGTGTTCCGCCGCCGTCGGCACCTTCGCCGGCGCTGGCTTGCCGCTGGAGGCAATCGCCGTTACCGGTTTCGTCCTGGCGGGCAACACGCTGTTGCGGCCGCTGGTCAACTGGGTTAACCGCCGTCCGTTCGACGAAGCGACGACGGAGGCCCTGTACCGGGTCCACGCGACCACCGATCGCGCCGACGTCGCCGATGTCCGCGATCTGCTGGATGAGGTGCTGTCCCGCGCGCACTACCCCATCCGTGAGATCGAGTTGCTGTCGGAGAGCGAATACCAGGTCGAACTCGCCGCCAAACTGGTGCCAACGACGGCCGACACCGGTGAACTGGATAAGGTCGTCACGGAACTGGAAGCTTCGCCGTTGATTCGTTCAGCGACCTGGACCGTGGGCACGTCCGCGTGACTGGTCCGGATCTGGCCGATAGGCAAACTGTAAGACAACCGCTTTATCGTGGAGCTGGCATGAGTCGTGACGGACTGTCGGAGATTAAGCACGGCATGGGGAAGGAAACGGAACCCGCGGCGGCGATGTCGCTTCGCGGATCGCGAGGGGGTGATTGAACCGTGCGGTATTCAACATATCGCCTGATGGCCGCGACGATCCTGCTGTGGCCGCTGGTTTGCCAGGCCCAGGTGGCTGGCCCGACGCCCCAGCCGGGACCGGACGCCGCGACGGCGCCGGACGCCGAGGCCGTGCCGGAACAGTGGGCCATCCACGGTCAGACGACCGCCACCTGGCAACTGCAACCGTCCTTCCGCTCGGCCTATCAGGGACCGCAGAGCCTCAGTTCCGCCGCCAACGGCAGGGAAACGGTCGATGTGACGGCGTATCTCGGTTACCGGCCCTGGCGAGGCGCCGAAATCTGGTTCAACCCGGAAATCGATCAGGGGTTCGGCCTTGGCAACAGCTTCGGCGTTGCCGGCTATTTCAGTGGCGAGGCTTATAAAGTCGGCTCAACCGTTCCCTATTACCGCCTGCCGCGCGGCTTCTTCCGGCAAACGATCGATCTGGGCGGAGAAAGCCAAAAGGTCGATCCCGACCTCAACCAATTGGGCGGCTCGCAAACCGCCAACCGGGTGGTGTTCACGATCGGCAAGTTCTCCGTGGTCGATGTCTTCGACACCAACAAATATGCCCACGATCCGCGCAACGATTTCCTTAATTGGTCGATCATCGACGCGGGCACTTTCGATTACGCGGCGGACGCCTGGGGTTCGACGTACGGCGCGTCCGTCGAATGGTACCAGGATTGGTGGACCGTCCGGGCCGGTGTGTTCGATCTGTCGATCGCCGCGAACAGCCTCGCCCTCGATAATCGGCTGGCACAGCAGGCGCAGTTCATGGGCGAGCTGGAGGAGCGGCATACGCTGTGGTCCCAACCGGGCAAGTTCAAAATCCTGTATTGGCTGACTCGCGGCGATCTTGGTACTTATTCCGACGCCCTTGCTCTCGCCGCCGCCACCGGGCAAACGCCCTCGACCGCGCTGGTGCGTGACTATCGTAGCAAATACGGCATCGTATTGAACCTGGAGCAGCAACTGACGCCTGACCTTGGGCTGTTCGCGCGCGCCGGTTGGACCCAGGGCGGCGTCGAGGAGGTCGATTTCACCGACATCGATCAGACGATTTCGGCTGGACTCTCGCTGGCCGGAACCCAATGGGGCCGAGCCGACGATACCGTTGGCGTGGCCGTCGCGTTCAATCAGATCTCGCGCGCCGCGAAGGAGTATCTCGCGGCCGGCGGTCTCGGGGGAATTATTGGCGACGGTGCGCTGGCCGCTGGCCCGGAGCAAATTCTGGAAACCTTTTACAGTCTCAGCCTCGTGAAGTGGGCTCACGTCACGGCGGATTATCAACTCGTCAACAACCCGGGTTACAATCGTAGCCGAGGGCCGGTGTCGGTTTTTGCGTTCCGCCTCCACGCGCAGTTTTAGTCGGGACGCCGAATGGACGGAGCGGCACCGTTCCTCAATCGTCATGGTCCGGCTCGACCGGGCCATCGCTCTCCCCAAAATCGCTCTTATACCAACCGGCGTTGACGTTGGTCGTCTTTCATAACGACTTCGTATCGTCATCCTCGGGCTCGACCCGAGGATCTCTCGACACGCCAAGGAAGTCGAAAGTCGGACGAAGTGTCTGGGCGGCCCGATCCTCGGGTCGAGCCCGAGGATGACGTTCGGGGGCCCGAGAACGACGTTCGGGGGGAGGCTTTCCCTTCGCCGGTCTTATCTTGATACTTATGGGGTCGGGCCGTGGCATGACGGATGGGTGGTGGCACGTCATTTGTTTCTTACCAGTGTGTTTTGGCTGATGGTCCGGTCGAGCCGAACCATGACGAAGGATGGAGGGTACCGCGCCACCTCCTAAAACGTGAACATCGGTCGGTCCGGCTCCCGCCCCAACAAAATCTGCCCCACCGTTTCGAAATGCGCGGGATGCCCCTGGATTTGTTGCGTCACTGTATGCACATCGCGGAACCGCCGCTCAAACGGCCGGCTGTTGAAAATCGCCAGAGCACCCGCCGCCCCATAAAGCTGCGCCACCGCTTCACGCGCCGACTGAATGGCCCATGTCGAGGCCATGCGAATGGTCACCAACTGCTCTTCCGTCAGAACGCCGGACTTTTGTGCGGACTCCCAGATCTCGCTGACCGACCCAAGCAGGAACATCCGCGCCGACCGCAACCGCGCCTCGTTTTGCGCCACCTGGGACTGGATCACGTGACTTTCTCCGCGTGTCCGGCTGGCGCCGCGTGGCTTCGTATCTTTCACGTCGCTGACGAACGCATCCATCACGCCTCGCGCGATCCCCAACGCAATGCCGGCGAAGCTCGAAGCGTACAAAGTGCTCGGCGTAAACACGTATAGCCTTCCCGCCACCCGAGGCGGCATCTCCACATAACGCGGCATCGAATACGCTTCAGGAACGAACAGATTGTTCAGCGTATAGCTGTCGCTGCCGGTGCCGCGCAGCCCCATCACCTGCCAGGTATCGCGCACCTCCGCGCTGCTTTTCGGAAAGAACATCGTATACGTGATCGGCTTCCCATTCGGCGCGACTCGGCGTGTGCCATCGGGCTCGATCACCGGCACGTGCGCGCCCAGCCAACTCGCCAGACGGCTGCCGCTGGCGAAATCGAACTTGCCGCTGACCCTGAAACCACCCGGCACGACCCGAGCCTCGCCCGGTCCCGGCCCCCAGGCGAGAATTCCCGTGTCCGGTCCAAAGATATCCTTCACCACCGAGGGCTCGAGATAAGCCGAGGTCATCGCGCAAATATTCGTCTGGCCGACACACCACGCGGTGCTTGCGTCATGCCGCGCGACGGCCTCGATCACCTGCACCAGAGACGGCGGATCCAGTTCGGCGCCGCCATATTCCACCGGCTGCACAAGGCGAAACAATCCCCGCTCGCGCAACGCGGCGAACAAGGGCGCGGGCAGATCGCGAGCAGCCTCGATCTCGTCGGCCGCGGCGTCGATCATCGGACCCACGTCGCGCACCCGTTGGAGATAATCTTTTCCCTTGTCGCTCAGATGGATCATGGCGTCCTCACTTGCGTCACTATCGATCCGAACATGAAGCGGCGCACGCGTGGTGGCAACTCAGCGAGCCGGCTCGATATGGGCCACCCACGCGATATGCGACAGCCGGGCGAGGTTGTCCGGCGTCACCGCCCGCAGCCGGATACGGTTCACCGATTTGTCGCGGCCGGCGAACACGCCATAACTCCGCAGCCGTTCGTTATGAAAATTCTCCGGCGTGAAATCCAGCACGACGACCACGTTGACCGGTTCGGTGACATCGCGCAACGAGGGATCCAGCCGGCCGCCGGCGGTCGCGTAACCAACGATATCCTGGCCCCACACCACCAGCGCGATCAGCAACACGCCGATGGCCATGCGAATTCGCGCGCCGCGCATCGTTCAGGCGCCTCGCGCGCGGGTCACCAGACCCCAGCGCGACACAGTCCGCCGCTCGATCGGCACCAGCAGCCAGCGGTCCATCGCCAGCGCGATCACGCCGATCGTCAGGCAGCCCACGATGATCACATCGGCGCGATGATATTCCGCGCCGTTGAAGATCATGTGCCCAAGTCCCGTGTTCGCGCCGACCAATTCCGCCGCGATCAGCGCGCGCCAGCCGAAACCCAGACCCGAGCGCACTCCGGTCAGGATGTACGGCAGCGCACCAGGCAAGGTCACGCTCCGAATGGTTTCCCACCGTCCGGCGCCAAGCGTCCGCACGCCTTGCTCCAGCACTTCCGGCACCAGTTGCACGCCGAGGACGGTGTTCTGAAACACGATGAAGAACACCGTGTTCCAGATCAAAAACGTCGCCAGCGCCGACCCGACGCCGAGCCAGCCAATCACCAACGGCAGCCAGACGATCCCCGAGATCGCGTTGAAGAAAGTCACCAGCGGATTGAGGAACGTCGCGGTCGGCCGATGCAGCCCCGCCACGAAGCCCGCGATCACGCCGGTCCCAAATCCCAGTGCCACGCCACCCAAAAGCCGAGCCATGCTCGCCAGAATGTCCGTCAGTAGTCCGCCGGACCAGACGACATCGCCGAACGTTTCCACAACCGCCGCCACGGAGGGAATCACCGACGGCGGCGGCCGCGCGATTTGCCAGTAAACACTCCACACCAGCAACAAAATAGCCGCCGGAACCCCCGGCAGGATACGCCATAGCAGGCGCTCGGCCCGAGCGCTCATCGCCGCAACACCCCCCACCGCGCCAGCGTCATCGACTCGATCGGTTGCACCAGCAAGCGATCGACGATGATGTACAGCACGCCGATCACGATCATTCCGACCATGATGCGATCGATCTGATTGAAAGTACGCGCGCCGAAGATCAAATCGCCCAACCCGCCTTGCCGCACCAGCATCTCGGCCGCGATCAGTGCCCGCCACCCGTACCCCATACCCAGCCGCAACCCGACCACGATACTGGGCAGCGAACCAGGCAGATAAACATCGATAACGATGCGCAACCGGCTGGCGCCCAAAGATCGCAACGCCAGCACGTAATTCTCCGGAATCGCGCGGACGCCGGTCATCGTATTGAACACGATCGGCACGATCAACGTGTAGATCACGATCACCAACGTCGTCGTATGGGTAAACCCGAACCACAAAATCGCCAGCGGCAGCCACGCGATACCGGAGATGCCCTGCAAATAGCGCAGCGTGCCCTCCAAGGCGCGCGCCGCGTAACGGTTGGTGCCGACCGCGAACCCCAGAGGCACCCCGATGGCGAACGACAACAATGCGGCGAAACCGATCATTTGTAGGCTGGTGCTGGCATATTCCGCCAGTACGCCATGCGTGACCAGCCAGACGAACGCGTTCCATACCGCGGGAGGCGCCGCCAGCAACCGGTCGGAAACGCCGGCGCCATCCTTGATGCCCCACCAGATCGCGATCAGCACCATGAACGGCAGCAGGATGCGCAGGTCGCGCGCCAGTTTCATCCGGCGACGCGCTCCGCGTGCACCAGATGCATCACCTGTTCCTCGATATTCCGCATTTCCGGATCGGCGGTGAAGCTATCCCAGTCGCGTCCGCCGTGATCGTGCCGCGGCACATCCAGCACAGCCTTGATCGTGCCCGGGCGTTTCGTCATCACCAGCACGCGATCGGCCAGGAACACCGCCTCTTCCACGCTATGGGTAATAAAGAACACGGTCTTCCGCGTAGTGGCGCAAAGCCGCCCGAGTTCCTCCTGCAACGTCAGCCGCGTCATCGCGTCCACCGCCGAGAATGGTTCGTCCATCAGAATGATCTCGGGATCCGCCGCCCATGTCCTGGCCACCGCGACCCGTTGCCGCATGCCGCCCGACAACTCGTGCGGATACCGATCCTCGAACCCGTTCAGCCCCATCAATCCAATCAGCCGCTCGACCGTCCGCTCCCGTTCCACCCTGGGCACCCGAGCGATCTCCAGCCCATGCGCGATGTTTCGCCGCACCGTGCGCCACGGCAAAATCGCCAGTTCCTGAAACACCACGCCACGTTCCCGGCCCGGCGCCGTGACGCGCTTGCCGTCGCACAGGATGGTGCCCTCGGACGGCGTGATGAACCCGGCGATCGCTTTCAGCAACGTTGTCTTGCCGCAACCGCTTGGGCCAACAAGCGTGACGAACTCGCCCTCGCGGATCGCCAGGTCGATCACACCGGTCGCCTGAACAGGACCGCCCTCCGTCGGAAAGAAATGACGGAAGCCGGAGACGGAGATCTTGCCGGACGGCATGGCTGCGTCAGTCCAACTTGCCCTTGCAGTCCTCAACCTTGGCCGGCAGCGGCGGCAAATCGGCGAACAGGTCGGCGTGCTTCGCGATCACGTCCTGATAAATCCCCAGATCGTAATAATCCGCCGCCGTGAACGGCCGGTCCATTTTGATCTGGCCCAAACGGATCATGCCGTTGCCGCTACGGATGCTGCCCTCGACAACACAAATCGACACCCGAGGATCCCAACTGAGTTGCTTCAACCCCGCCGTCGCGTCTTCCAGATTTAATCCGTCCAGGTAACGCGCGTCGATTTCCGCCGTCTCCTTCGGATTCTCCCGGATGAACTTCGCCGCGGCGGCGATGCCGATGGCGAATTTCTCCACCGTGTCGCGATGATCCTTCAAATAGTCCTCGCGCACCACGATGCCGACATTGTCCGACATCAACCCTTCCTCACCGCGGCTGACGATCGCGGCGTTGGCGCCGAGTTCGCGAATGATCTGCGACCCATACGGCTCCCACGACACGACCGCGTCCACCAGCGATTGATTGAGCGCGACCGGCATGTCCTCGACCAGCATGCTGACGGTCTGCGCCTTGCCGATATCGAGGTTGTTCTTGCGGAACCATTGCCGCATGTAATACTCGTTCGTTCCGGCGGTATAGCCTATTTTTTTGCCCAGAAGCGACGCCGGGTTCGCCGGATCGACGCCGCGGTCGCGCCGCCCGATGATCGCGTAGGCGCTGGCTTTGCCCATGTAATCCGCGGCGTTGTAATACGGCATCACGCCGATCAGTTTATCGCCGCCCGCGCGCGCCACCGACAGCGTGCCGCTGATCGCCACATGCCCAAACTGCGCGTCGCCGGCCTGCAGCGCCTGAACCACGTTGCGCCCGCCGCTGGTCAGCTTGATTTGCACGTTCAGGCCCTGATCAGCCCAGTACCCATTCTCCAAAGCGACGAAATGCGGCGAAGACAGCAGATTCTTCACCACATACACCGTCACATCGGTCATTTTCGCGGATTGCGCCCAAGCGGGAGCGGCGAACGCCAGCAGCGCGGCCATCAACCACAAATTCTTCGTCAATCGTGCCACCAGGACCGTCCCCCACGTCAGGCCGGTTCGTCCGGCGCGTCTGAAACCATGGTATCGCATGGCGCGATCAGGGGAAGGCAAGGGTGCCTGTTCCGGCCCGCCGAATCACGCACCCATCACCCGTCTTGCACCGCCGCCGTGACTGCTGTAGCGGCACCCACGCCGGCACACGTAAAGAAGTGGCCGGGCGAAAAACCTTGTCTGGGAGCGCGAATGTCTGGGTCTTCAATTCCCTCGGGCACCATGCCCCCGGGCCGCTGGGCGCAACTCTGGCTCGGCGTCCTTTGCATGATGCTGATCGCCAATCTGCAATACGCATGGACGCTGTTCGTCGGCCCCATCCGCGACGCGCATGGCTGGAGCCTC
>Ga0182030_10016838_pt1 | contig 14180 bp, 12 predicted proteins | sample 812S3MmetaG_FD_121299 | JGI IMG/M metagenome (GOLD analysis project Ga0182030, IMG submission 121299) | Permafrost microbial communities from Stordalen Mire, Sweden - 812S3M metaG (Illumina Assembly) | ecosystem: Environmental > Terrestrial > Soil > Wetlands > Permafrost | place: Sweden...
ACGGAAACGAACGGCTGGACCGGATTAATTTCGCGGAATACGCCACCGAACTGGTGTGCCGGTTACAGACGGCCGTGGCGACCGATCGGGACCGGATCGTCATCGAGTTGGCGCTGGACCCGATCGAGCTGGCCATCGAGCAGGCCGTGCCGTGTGGCCTGATCCTAAACGAACTGCTCACCAACGCCTTCAAATATGCATTCCGCGGCCGGCCGTCCGGACGCATCGCCATCTCCTTTCGGGAATCCGCCGCCGGGATTCGCGAACTCTCAGTGGAAGACGATGGCGTGGGAATTCCGGCCGGCCGTGCGAACGAAGGCAACGGGAACTCGCTAGGGTTGCGCATCGTCGAGGTGCTGACCCGCCAGTTGGACGGCACCCTGGAATACCAGCCCTGCTCCGGTACCCGCGTGGTGTTGCGTTTTCCGGCCGGCAAAGCTCCGCGGGTAGGGCGATAAGGGCCCGTTTCGTGTTGGGCTTCCCGATGCGGATCGCGGTGCAGTCCGCTCCCTGGCTCGCCCGTCGCCGCGGGCGCGGAGTCTCAATTTCCGGTTTGCCGAAGCCGGAGCGGAATGGCCGCCACGAGATCAACCGATTCTTCTGCAAAGATCGCGGCCTTGCTACGTAGCTTCTGGCACTCTTTCTGAGAGTTCCGTCATTCGACCACATGCAGGGCAGACAACGTGGACCTCGTCCGGGTCTGCCTCGAAAGCATCGGCGCATGCTGAGCACTGCCGCCAGCGGTCGACGATGGCCGTCGCCGGAGCACAATCCGGTTCTGGCACTTCAGACCCGAGGCGGGGTTTCGGCCCTAGCCAATCGGAGCGATCTCGAACAAACATCCGCTCGGCCACCACCACAAAACTAGCATCGAACTTAAGTGAGACACGACGCCCTTCTGTCGGAACATTCCAGTGCTCGATCAACCCGGTCGCACCCCAGAACTCACGGGCACTGTCAGTCCGCAATTCCTCTATGCCAGTCAGCACGATTTCGAGGGCGAACGGCGGCCATTGGGTCTGTACTAGCAATCGGGCATCAAATCGATGGTCCATGACCATGGAGTGATCGGAGTTGACGTGGGCGCGATTCACCACGTGCAGTTCTTTGATCATGCTGTCGTGGAATCCGGCGGCGCGATCAAGAAGTGCGTCAAGATTTGCCTGGGTCGCGATTTCTGTGTAGCCAACCATCTCGATTCTGCTCCTGATAGCTCCACGAGACCGTTTCCGCGGCCGCGTCTTTAGCGCCGACGACGGACTCTGCATGTTGACGATCTCCGCCAGCAGTTATCTGGCGGGCGTCGCGCTGGACCTGGGTGTGGCCCCTGCAATGTTCGCCATTTACCTGGGCTCACCTTGCTCCTGCAGGCGGCACTCTGGGCTTTGGCCCTGCGGTCCGCGCGTTAAAGTACCTGGCCCTCGAAGGCCTACCAGAAGCGTTTACGCCAATTGATTCTGGGCAATTTGGTCACAGGAGGTGGCGGCTCCACCAGCGGCTCGGCCGCCGGCTCCACACCGGGAGCCGGCTCTGCAGTCTCCAGCGCAGGAGCAGGCGTTTTCACTGCCGTCGATTCCATGGCCTTGGCCGCTTGATCCTTCGCAAGCCTCTCTCTCCATCCAGGTCTCGCATAAGGCACCATGAAATCGAGCAAGTCTGGGTTCCCTTGAGCGGCTACCATGCCCTCTTCCAGCAACGCCTTCCATTTCTCATAGGAAAGCTTGCCCCGCCTTTCAGCCTCGTTGGCATTGCCGCGAATCTCCCGCAGCCTATTCCAGGCCGGCCCGGAAGCGTCCATATCCGCCATACATCTTCTACTCTACAACTCCGCCTTGACTCCCATGAACAGGTATTTGTTTACATTGTCGCCGGTCATCAACAACAGACTGAGCCACTTCAAAGCTTAAAGCGTGCCGTTGGTCACCGACAGTCGCGGGCCGCGGACGCGACGGCGAAACGGCCGACTCAATGCCCATCGTGGTCACCGAGCACCACGATACCGCGAGATCAACTGCGCAACATCGCCGCATCGTCTATCGATGCGTTTTCTTTGGAAGGCAAAGTTCGTACGATCAAAAAGGCCAGGAGCCGGATGGCAATCGCGTAAAATGTACTGCGTCCGCGACACGCCGATGCCGAACGGAAACCAAATGCCCCGCACGCCGATGGTATCGAGCAACTCGCCGCCGAATAATGCGGCCATAATCGAGGCTAACGTGACTAGCGCCAGGATCCGCATTGGACCGCTGGCGGACAATGCGCGCGCCTATCACGACAAACAGCGCGATCGACCCTAGCCGGCTGCCGCTTGTGACACTCGACGAATGGATCACGGCGCCGAGAGTCCCGGCGACCGTCAGCACTACAGCCGACACATCGATGCTTCGCCACGGATGCAGACACCAATGGTTCCAGGCCAGCGTCCAGGCGGCCACCACTGGCACCCACATCGCTGACGCCTGCCACGCATAGATAGCCAGATCTAACACATCGGTCCATGCGACGATCGCATTGTTGAGCGGCTGGCTGTTTTTGGACCGTTCCAACGCCCACAAGAGACGGTGGTGCAACATGGCTGACTGCGGCAACCGAAATAAGGCCCGAAAATACTACCGGCGCGAGGCCGGTTTAATCTAGCTAAGCTAGCGGTTAAGATCATCGGACTGGCACTCGACAGTGTAGTTCGTGTACCGCAACTGCGGCGCTCTCCACTGGCCGTGCCGTTGCCATCTCTTCGATGTGGGCGGTTCCGTCCGGATGACGCTACTCGGAAGTTGAACCGGGGCCCAGCAGCCCCGCGAGCCACCCTCTCGGGGGGCATCTGAATGCCCCGACAATGTCATCCTTGTTGAAATCGCCGCGCACCCTGGATTCAAGATTCTCGCATCGAGCATGAGCCTTGCCGTCAAGCGCACCCACTGCCGGGACGGAACGCGACGATTTCGGTGCCCGGCGCACCTCTTGTGGCCCAGCCTGATTTCCTTTCGAAATCAGTTCGGGTTTACGTCCGATGCCTTCTCCTTCCAGTCACCGCTCGGCCTGCAGTGGCTCGCGCTACGCTCGCTAACGGAGAGCGCCTGCAACTCCATTTCACGCCGAACCAACGAACCCACACACCCGCTACGAAACGGTCGCCTTGGCGAGCGAAGCAGCGGTCTGCGGGCGACGCTGGCACAGACCATTTCCCGGGCAACCCACAATCGCGGGAGGGGGGTGCTTACACGGTTTCGGGACGCCACGCAGGCCTGACGCGCGCTGTTCGGTAACTCGTGCGAAATCAGCGCGACGGTTGGCTGCTCGCGACCGTAGCGGGCCTGGATTTGCTCGAAATCCCGAAACCTCGTAAGCACCCTCGCGGGAGCTTCGAGCCGGCAAGCTCCGCGCGTAGGCGATAATAGAGCGCAGTGCGCGCACTAACGGCTCGCTTCGGGCCAGCTCTTTTCCTGGTAGCTTATTTCTTCTGGTTCGCCGGTGGCGGACTGTGGGCTCCGTTCACCGGCGACGACCTGATGAACCTGAACTTCCACCTGACGCCCTCCTTCCCACGCCTGCTCCTCAGCAACCTGACCTACTGGACCACTGCCTACCGTCCCATGGGTGGAATCGTATACGCCGTCGTCTATCGACTGGCCGGATTCCATCCGATGCCGTTCCGCGTGGTCTGCTTTGGATTACTGCTCGTGAACCTGTGGCTGTTCTATCGGGTTTGCCTCCGGCTGACGGATCGCCGCGAAGTCGCGCTGCTGGCGACATTGCTCGTCACCTATCATGCGTGGATGGTGAACCTCTATTACAGCACCGGCACTATTTATGAGCTGCTCTGCTACGGGTTCTACTTCGCCGCGTTCGACTATTACCTGGGAATCCGGCAGGCGGGAAGAACCTTGCAATTCCGCCAATGGGTCGGCTTCCTGGCGTTTTACATCTGTGCTCTCAATTCCAAAGAACTCGCCGTCACCCTGCCCCTATCGATCCTCTGCTACGAGTGCATCTGGCACCGGATGAAAAATGGCGTGCGGGGTGTCGCTATTTCGGCATTCGTCACTTTACCGTTCGTCATTGGCAAACTCACCGGACCCGATCGCCTGACCGCCAACCCTCTATACCGGCCGGCAATCTCAGCGGCGCGCTACTTGCACACGTTCCATCTATACCTGAATGTGCTGTTCTACCAGGACCACTTCTTTCGCGACGCCAACACCATCCTGCTGGTTGTCGCGATGTTCGCGTTAGCCGTGTGGCTTCGGTCCCGTCCTTTGCTGTTCGCCTGTTTTTTCATTCTATTCAGCGTTTTGCCGTTCATCTTCGTGCCGCATTATTCCGGTTTCTTCCTGTATTTGCCGATGGCCGGATGGGCGTTGTATTTCGCCACGGGTGTCGAGATGTTACGCGAGCGTATCGCCAAGGCGATTCCCGCGACAGTGGTGTTCCTGGTGGTGGCCGTAGCGCTGGCGCCGCTTCACGCCCGGGAATCGCGCAAGACCATGCAAGTTTTTACCACCATGGCATTGCCGACAGCAGAAACGATTGCACAGTTGGAGCGCGTCCAGCCGTCTCTGCCTCGGGGAGCAACCCTATTCTTCGAAAGCGATCCGTTTCCGCCGAAGACTTTTTCGCTGGTGTTTCTGGTCAGGCTCTTTTATGACGATTTGACAGTCCAGGTGGCGCGCGCCGCTGACGGCGATCCGTCGGTGGGTGGACATTTCGACGCGGTGTTTCGATGGGATGACGGCAAGCTGGTCAAGGTGGAGACCCGCTAATCGAGATCGATATCGCGTTGCGGCGGGCGCTTGTCGGGGTCTTCCTTGGCGCGCTTGAAAAGTTCGTCGAACTTCTTTTCCAGCACTTTACCGTGGGATTTTTCAGCTTCGAAACTCTTCTGGAAGAGCTCTTCCCGCCGTGCGCCGGCGCCCTTCAGTTTGGCAACTTCCGCCGCCAGATCCTCAATGGGCAGCGGTTTCACCGGAACTGTGTGCGCAATGACCGCCTGTGTCTCGGGATCCACTTTGAGAACTGCCTGACAGCATGGGCACGCCACCTCGAACATACCTTTGGCCATGCATCTATAGTACTTGAGATCCTCAGGGCGTACTTGAGATCCTCGGGGCGCAAAGGAGATTTTCGGGGCCTGCCGGTCAAGAACGCAGGCCCACGAAGAGACGATTGGGAGGGCTACAGGGGTGTCGGGCGGATTTCTATGCGAGGTGACTCGTTTGGCAGGCGACAAATCGAGGAACAATCGTCTCTCCGGGGAGCCTGTAATATCTTAGTCACGCCGCTTATAGTGCAATTCTCACGCCAAACTGAAAACCCAGCAAAATAAGGGTTCCGGGGCGTCAAGACCGCGACGCGTGCATGAAAAGTTGGCACCTGAGTGTCAACTATGTGTACCAAGCCGGAACAGGGTTGTATCGTTTGTGTGCACCTTGCCGCGCGGCAGTGTCAATTCGGACGATGGTATAGTAGGCCTTTGTGACACCTCAAGCCGAGTCCATCCTCGAGTTGTTCCGTTCCACCGGCGCCTATCTACAAGGCCATTTCCGCCTCACCAGCGGCCTGCATAGCGCCGAGTATCTGCAATCCGCTCTGGTCCTGCAGCATCCCGCGGCGGCGGAGAAGCTCGGCCGCCTGCTGGCTGAAGCCATCCAGAAGATCACCCCGGAGCGCATCGGCGTGGTGATCTCGCCGGCCTTGGGCGGCCTGATTATCGGGCACGAAGTGGCGCGCGCCCTCGGTACGCGATTTATCTTTCTGGAACGGCCGGCCGGCAGCACCGACATGCAACTGCGCCGGGGGTTCGCGGTGGAGAAGGGCGAGATCGCCGTGGTCATCGAGGACGTGATCACCACCGGCGGCACCACCCACGACGTCATCGACGTGCTGCGCGCGGCAGGCGCCAACGTGGTGGCGGCCGGATCCATCATCGACCGCAGCGGCGGACAGGCCGACGTGAGCGTCCCGCGTGTGGCGCTGGTCCCGATGCACGTCGCGGCACATTATCCCGACAAATGCCCCATGTGTCTGCAGGGCATTCCGGTGGTGAAGCCGGGCTCGCGCCCTGTGTGATGCGCCGTATTCGAATCCATCTGGCATACGACGGCAGTACCTTTCACGGATGGCAGGTCCAGCCCAACTTGCCCACCATCCAGGGCACACTGGAAGCGATTCTCTCGGGGATCGAGAGCGCTCCCGTCCAGGTGGCCGGCTCGGGGCGCACCGATGCCGGCGTTCACGCCCTCAATCAGGTGGCGGCGTTCAGCCTGTCGAACCCCATCCCACCCGAAAACTTGCGCCGCGCCGTGAATCGCCTGCTGCCGCATTCCATCCGCGTGCTCTCCGCCGAAGAAGTCCACCCTGATTTCCATCCGCGCTTCGACGCTAAGGCGAAGACCTACGAATATCGCATGGTGCGCGACGAAGTTTGCCTGCCCTTCGAGTGGCCTTACGCGCTGCACCATCCTTATCCGCTCGATGAGAGCCGGATGGTCGAACTGGCGCGCGCCTTCGAGGGCGAGCACGACTTCACCGCCTTCGCCGCCGCCGACGACCGCGATGCTTCGGGCCATTCCAAGGTTCGGCGCGTGTTCTCGTCGGTGCTGAAACGCAGTCCGGGACACCTCACGTACCGCATTCGCGGCAGTGGATTTCTCAAACACATGGTGCGCAATGTGGTCGGCACGTTAATCGAGGCGGGGAAGGGAAACATCGCCGCTTGCGGCGTTCTGCCCGCGAAGTGCGGTCCCACGGTGCCCGCTCGCGGACTATTCTTAGTGAGCGTGGAGTATGATTGAGCGGCTGATCGAGCACCTGCGCTCGCACGCCAACCCGGCCAATGTGGCGGGCATGGCGCGCTACGGCATCAATCGCGAGGGAACGCTCGGCGTGCCGGTGTACATGCTGCGGCGCGTGGCCAAGGAGACCGGGCGTAATCACGCGCTGGCGGAAGCGCTCTGGAAGTCCGGCATTCACGAAGCGCGAATCGTTGCGACCCTGATCGCGGATCCGGCGCTGGTGACTTCTCGTCAGATGGATCGCTGGGCGCGCGATTTCGATTCCTGGGACGTGTGCGATCAGGCTTGCCAGAATCTCTTCCGCTACTCGCCGCTGGCTTTCGCGAAGGCCGCGCAGTGGGCCGGTGCCAAGCGGGAATTCGTGCGACGCGCGGGGTTCTCGCTGATGGCGGGGCTGGCAGTGAAAGCCAAGACCGCGACGGATGAACAGTTCACCGCGTTCCTGCCGCTGATTGCCGAGGCTGCGAGCGACGATCGCAATATGGTCAAGAAGGCAGTCAATTGGGCGCTGCGGGGTATAGGCAAGCGCAATCGCCGCTTGCACGGGTTGGCGATCGCCGCCGCCGAGGAGGTCCGCCAACAGGACTCCCGCTCCGCCCGCTGGATCGCCGCCGACGCTTTAAGGGAACTGCGAAATCCCGCGACGGTCGCACGGATTAAGGGATAGAAACTGAACGCCCTGGTCCGACGCCTGTTTTGGCGAATCTCCCATATCCATAGGGGCAGCCGCTAGTTATCATGGGCCTATGCGCCGCATAGCAGCCGAACTCGCGCTCCTATCCTTGGGACCTATCGTGGTTGGATGGTTGAGCCTTCAGTCCTGCTTTTGCGTGGCTTTGGGGGCACTCTGCGTCGTTTTTTTTCGGAAGGGATTCACTTTGTTGAGTGCTCTCACCAACCGATTCCCCGCATTTCGCGGGTTCGAAGGTGCGGGCGCTAGTGAGGTTGTCTGCGACTCCGAAGTCTTGGCCGCCAGGGGCGGAGGCTCCGTCTCTGGCGCTTCCGTGGAGTTCGTCTTCGGTGCGGCCAGTTCGGCTGAGACCACAGGCAGAGGAGGCGTTATCTTTGGTGCCGGCACAGGCTCGACCGTCTGCGATTCTCCTGACACACGGATTGCGGTGCTCGGCGGCGTCCCGCTGTCCCGTCGCGGCGGTTTCGAGTGCGAGGGCGCGCGCCGGCTAACGGTTCCGGGCGCTTCTTCTATCGCTACCGGTAGTTCCGGCGCAGCCTGCGCCTCAGTTGGCGTTGCTGCGACAACTGCGGGAGCTTGCGGCTCAACCGACACTGCCGCCGCAGGCAAGAGCCGAACCGCATTGCGCTTGGAAATTGCCGCCGCTCGCGCGCTCGCTGCTAGCTGAAAGACTCGAACCGCACAAACACCAGCGGCGGACACGAAAAGGGCCAACGCCACGAGCATCGCCTGGCGCGATTTTCGAGCAGTCGATGGCGCCGTCCGAGGTTCACTGGCGAGAGGCTGCAACGCCAGCCGGAACTCGTCCGCCGTTTGGAACCGCATCGCCGGATCTTTCGCCAAAGCCCTCATCACAACTTCGTCGAGTGCCTTCGGAACCCTTGGATTCAACATACTGGGCGGGCGCGGCTGATCTTCCACGTGGGCGCGCATCCACCCGAAGGCCGCCTGCTCCTCGAACAGCTTGCGGCCTGAAAGCATCTCGTGAAGGACTGCCCCCATGGCGTAAATGTCGGTGCGGCCGTCCAGTTCGCGGACTCCTTTGACCTGCTCGGGAGACATATAACAGGGCGAGCCCAACGGAACCCCCGAAGAAGATAGCCGGACATCGGTGGCACCCACCGCCAGCCCGAAGTCCGAAAGCTTTACATCCAGTTTAGGAGTGATGATGATATTTGCCGGCGACACGTCCCGGTGAATGACTCCGGCCTCATGGGCGTAGGCGAGTGCGTGGAGCACCTGGGCTGCAAAGTACAGCGCGGTCTCCACTGGCAGTGGCCCGGCTTCGATCCTGCGCTGCAGGGACTCGCCTTCCACGAACTCCATGATCAGCGCAATCGAATCGCCGTCGCGCACCGCGTTGTAAAGCGCCACGATGTTCGGATGGTGCAGACGGGCCTGCACCTGGATCTCACGCTCGAATCGCCGGACCTGCTCGGGGTCGCTGCTCGAACCCGACGGCAGCAGTTTCATCGCCTCGATTCGTTTGGTGATGACGTGCTCGATCTTGTACACCGTGCCCATGCCGCCGAAGCCGGCGACATCGGTCACGATGTACTCGCCCACTACATCGCCAACATGAATCGTTTCCATGCTCAGCGTATCGCCACGACTAAGAAGACGATCAGCGCGATAGCGGCGATGACCAAGCCGAGCACATACAGATTTCGCTTCGGGGCGCCTTGCCCGGTCCCCATGAATAAATCTGGGTCGACGGTTTTCGGTAGGCTTCCTCCGTATGGCGCCACCTGCGTCAGCACTCTCAAGTTGCTCCGCAGAGCCGCCAGCGCGGAGCGGAAGTCGGTAGCGCTTGCAAAGCGTTCTTCGGGTTTCTTGGCAAGCGCCCTCAGGATAATCGCCTCGAGTTCCGGCGCGATCAGGGGATTCAGGGAACTGGGTTGCGGAGGCTGAGTCTGCACCTGCGCCAGCATTACGTCAAAATCGTTCGTGGCATCGAAAGCCAGCCTCCCCGTCAACATGTAGAACAGCAAGACACCCACCGAGTAAAGATCTGCCCTGCCGTCCAGCGCGTTTATGCCGGCCACCTGCTCGGGAGACATGTATCTCGGATCGCCCACTACCGCGCCAGCGCGGGTCAAATTCAGATCGCTGGCGGGTTTGGCTAAGCCGAAGCCGCCCAATTTAGTTTCTCCCAGCTTGGTAACCATCACGTGTCCCGCCGTGACGTTTCGATGTACGATTCCGAGAGAGTGCGCCTCCTCCAGGCCCGCGAGCACGTCGCGGGCAATGCCGATCGCTTGATCGGAGGGCAGCGGTCCTCGGCGGCAAAGCTCCGCCAGTGTGGTGCCCTCGATGAACTCCGCCGTCATGACCAAATGCCCGTCAAGCTCTAAAGCATCGTGAAACGCGACGATGTTCGGGTGCGACAGGCGCGTGTGGACCTTCATCTCGCGGAGAAGCCGTTGCAAGGATTCCGGATCGCTATACGAAGCTCCCGGCAGTGACCGCAGAGTTTCAAACTCCCCCGTAGTCAGGTTGCGGACCTTATAGGTAACTCCGGCCTTAGGTTTTTCGACAACACCTAAGAACTCAAAATTGCCCGTTTGAGTTGACTGGCTCATGGGTGTGGTGGCACTTCCGCTGCGATCTTATGGCCACAGGTTCCCGAAAGTCAATTACCCACTACTCTTACATCTAAAGTTATGATAACTATCGCAAACGAGTTTATGGAAGGGCGTCCGCGATTGGGCTCGTGGCTCGCAGGATCGCGCTGGATTTGAGGCCGTTGCAATCGGGATCCTCGACAACGTACGGCAGATTGGAGATAGACTCACCGGCCCCATCCGCAATGCGAGCGACCGGACATTGGCCCCCGCGGGGCGTGCGCGGCTTCCCAACGTCAGATCTCCTGATCTCGTCCCCAGCGAGTTTGGCGGCTGGGGAAATTGAGTTGAGCCGCAACGCTGTTGTGTGGCAGCCAATCCTGGCTGCAGGCGGGCTTGCAGCCCGCCGGGCGGCCTGAAAGGCCGCCTGCAGGCAAGATTGCCTGCCAAACGAGGAGCACCTATCTCCACTGCCGGGCTCATCTAAATTTCCACGAGATCAGGAGGTCTGAACGTCCGGTTTGCTAACGACCCAATCCAGTGCTGCTGGTACGCGGTTATAGTGGATCAGTCTGGTGTCGCCACTTCTCATCGTCGCGCGTTTCGCGGACATGTGATGCATCGGCGTTGGGAAACCGTCTGGTCGATCCAAGGTGCAGCGATCTCGCGGAACTGGTGGACGGCGCCGGCACGCACGAATGGTCCGTAGACGCCCTTCAGGGGGAGAGCCCCCTACCATCAGGGATAATGCAGACCCTCGGGGTCAAAAGGCCTCCAGCTATCACAATTCATTGGCAGACCCTCGCTCAAGAGAAATGCTGTCGCACCGCCTGCGAATGTGGCCGATATGCAAGACGTGTTCGAGTGGAAACCAGAATACGCCGCAGGTATTCACAGCATCGACGGACAACATCGGAATCTCTTCGCAGTGGCCGCCGAACTGCACGCGACCCTGACCGGGCCCGAAACGCAGAACAAGCTGGCGGTCCACCGGTTAGTGGATCGTCTGATTCGGTACACCGTGATCCATTTCGCGCAGGAGGAACGATTAATGCTACAAAGCCACTATCCTGGCTTTGAGCGACACAAACTGGAGCACAACGGGCTGACTGAGCAGGTTTTGGTGTTTCAGCGTAGCTACGAAACGGGACACGTGTCGGCGCCTGACCAATTACAGTTCTTCGTGGAGTGGTTTGGACATCACATCCAGGAAATGGACCCAGCGTATGTGCCATATGCCAAGGCCGAGCCGGAATGATTTCTGCTAATGGAGGAATCCGAGGTGTAGGGTAACGACGTGGAAGCGTGGCGCCCTTCGTCCAGCACGCCAGCACATCGCCGCAACCGATCGCATCGGACTGCTCGCACCGCTCGGACGCGATCATGGCTCCCGCCGTTGTTGCGCGTCACGCATCCACTGCGCCATCTTCTCGTCGTTCGCAGCCACGGCGGCCCAACCCTCGGCGGTAGCGTGCCAGCGATAATCGTGGATCGTCATGTCGATGCCGCGGTCGATGAGGAATTGCATGGCTTCGTAGTTTTTGTGCCACACCAGCTCATGCAGGATGCTGGCGGGCTCGTGAGAGCACCAGTTTGTGTCGATATCGGCTCCGTGATCGAGAAGGAAGTCGGCGATCTCGAAATGGTTGTTCATGACCGCCCAGGCGAGTGCGGTGTCGAGAACCTGTTGCACACCAACCTCGCCCCATTCAGGTTCCCGCGGATGTACACTCGTGGCAGGAGCGTGATTCGCGACGTTGCCCAGTGCGGGCTTGCCCTCCGCGTCGAACCAGGATCGCACAGAGGCGAAGTCCCCGTTCCCGGCTGCGTGTGGGAGATCGTTGGGCATAGGCCAGATGCGCAGCAGCATCGGGAGCATATGGGTCTTCACACACGTGAACGCCAACTCAATGGCCTGTGATGGCGGAGGAGCGGTACGGTGCAGCAAAGCCGGATCGAGATCGAGAAGCGCCGCAATAAAAGCTGAGCGATCGTTCAGCACCGCCACCTCGATCAGCCGGACCTGGAACCTCACCCATTCGTCCGATAGCATCCATGCTTCGCGCTGCAATCCACCGACAAAAGATGTGAGGTCGCCGTTGTGCAGCGCGCGCCCGACCTGTTCCATAACAAACGTCTGCCATAGTGGGGCCGATTCGTCGTCGGTGAAGTCGGGCTTGTTTGTAATGAAGTATTGGACAAATAAGGAACGCCCCGGCCCGCCGTCGATCAGTCGTCCCATGTCGGCGTCGAGCATGATGGACCGGTCCAACAGCAGTGTCGCTGCGGTCGCGTGCTGGAATCGGCAGGCACAAATGAATGCTTCGTTCACCGCGGCAGAATTGTCGGCATTCGCATCGAGGCGTGCGCGAATGCCATCGAGGTCGCCGAGCGCGGCAAAGAACTTGAGCGATCGAGGAAGAAGTCCTCGGCGGTGGAAAAGATCCAGCAAACCCCTTGTGCGGGAAGCGACGAGGCTATCGCATACCGACGGCGCGACGACTGCGCCGGTATCGAGCAGAACTTCGGCGCATGCCGCGCGCGTGAAGTGTTGCTCGCTAATCGGGTCGAAGCTGTCGCCGTAGGATCCGGTAGCCATCCCGAGCAGCCCGCCGTCATTTTCATCGGCTTTCCAAGACAACAGTGCCGGATATTCCGCCAAGAGCTGCCGCAGACCTTCGATGCCGTTGTCATCGATGATGCGTCGGGCTTCGGATACGGCCCACTCCAGCCCTCTGCCGAGGCGTTGTTTTACTTCCTTAACCAGGTCCTTCCAGCCGGGAAAGCCATATTCGCGCGCCAACACCAACTGGGCATCGCGTTGCGACAACGGCAGTTCGGCTTGAGGCAACTGGGCGCGCGCCCGGGCGATGGCGCCGGCATCCTCGGCAACGATATCTCGTGCCAGTCTCTTGGCTTGTTTACGCAGGGAGTCCAGGGAGGGACGAGCGGGAATTTTCGATGTAGTCAAAGCAATCTCCTTCCATAAGCGCCTGTGACCCGCTGATACAGGCTGAAAGAAGATTCAAAGCACACTCTCTGAATCGGAAGCAGGTGGGAGTTGGTTCCCTTGCCGCGGGCCGGTGGTGCCCTGTCGCACGCTATCGTTAGTATCGCGACTTTCAAAGGTGCTGTCAAACCGTGGTTTGCTACCACCCTGGTTTGCTACCACCGTGGTTTGCTACAACCGTGGTTTGCTAGATTCTAGATCAGCCACGTCAGGAACGACATCAGTACCTAATAGTCGCGGAGTGTTTCCGGACGGCTCCAAAGCGCTGCGGACCTGCTCCGATCGGACAAAGCACTAACCGGAACTTGACCCGGCGCCACTGGCCGATCCTCCCCGTTGCCGCAATTACAGGAGACGGTAAACTAAACTGCTCGACGGGCAGCACGTCACGAACGGCACAAGGCCGAAGTCGCGCTAAGTGGCGCTATACCGGCTCAGGCTTGCGGATTGCCCGAGCCGAGCACCCGGCGCCCCGCAGATTTCTCCGGCGGAACAACTCTTCAGCTATACCTTAAAGCCCACGTCACTTCGCCGGGGGAGTGTACTCAGCCCTGGTGCTTGTCTTATCGGCCGTCGGAAAGTCAGCAGGCACTTTCTGCGTGACCTTGCCGGTGGCGGCCCACTCTGTCCCTCGCTGGTAGGTCGTAATGAAACCGACGCAACTCAGCGCGGCCAGATCGTGCCCCATCACGGTGTGGAAGATACGACCCTTGCCGTACGACAGCACCATGAGCATCGGCTCGTCGTGGCCCGTGCCTTTGTTGGCAGGATCGGAATAGGCAGTCGCCAGGATAGTCATGTTCTCACCCGGCCCGCGCATGTTGGCGTAAAGCTCGTCGGCGACGTGCGCCCATTCTTTGGGGAGTCCCGCGGTGATGGGGTGGTCGGTGACGCGGTCCACCACCTTGAAGGGCTGCCGTGCGCCGTGCATGCCCGCGTTGCCGGGGGCGGTGTCGGCCACCAGCTTGCCATCCTGATAATAGAAGTGCGCGCCCGCCTTCTCATTGCGCCCGCGCCATCCGCCTACGCCGGCCATTAAGTTGAACGCCTGCCATTGCGGGAACGCATTGTCTGAGGCATGGACCACGACCACTCCGCCGCCGTTCTTAACGTACTCCTCGAAC
>Ga0182030_10016839_pt1 | contig 14179 bp, 14 predicted proteins | sample 812S3MmetaG_FD_121299 | JGI IMG/M metagenome (GOLD analysis project Ga0182030, IMG submission 121299) | Permafrost microbial communities from Stordalen Mire, Sweden - 812S3M metaG (Illumina Assembly) | ecosystem: Environmental > Terrestrial > Soil > Wetlands > Permafrost | place: Sweden...
GATCGTCATCTCGGCAGCCGCACTGGTTGCCGCAACCCCTGCCGGCGCGAGCTCCGGCTCACGGTTCACCGGGGCAGCTCCGGGCCAAGTCACGTGCACGTTCAGCGGGAAGATCCAGTTCTCGCCGCCGCTCACCGCAACGGGGGGTGGAACGAATCCATCGACCGTGACCGGCAAGGAGACCAATTGCGCATCGACGGTCACCGCGGTCTCCATCTCGAAGGGGACAGTTTCCGGCTCGTTCACGAGCAGTCCGATTGCCTGCACGGGACCGGCTGCCGCGCCTGCCTCTGCCACTCTGACCACGGAATGGAAGGGTGCGGTGAACGGGACGATCGGTGCAACAACGTATTCCGGGAAAGCTGACTTCACGGACAGCTCTTCCACGTTCAGCGGCGCTGATCTCACCGACGGCGATCACTACAGCAGCGGGATCCCGTTCTACTACGCACTCGACTTCCCGGGAAGCGGCGCGACCTCGGCGGTGACCGGGTCGTTTGCCGGCAGCACCCCAAAGGGCGCACTCGCCGTCCTGAACATCCCCCGCGGGATCGTCTGCTCGTCGAAGTCCGGGCTCAAGAGTCTCTCACTGACCGGAACGATCATCGACGGCTCCATATCGCCAACGTCCGTGAACTGCTGCACCGCTCCTCCCGGATCCCCCGGAATCATGCCGTTGGAGCCCGGGTACAACCTCCCGGATCCCGCGATGGTCCCGACGTCGGGCACGACGGCAGACGTCTATTCAACTGAGAGTTGGGAAGGCGGATACACCTTCTACAACGTGCCGAGTTACTCGGTCGATCTCACTGACGACAGCTACGGGGCGATCCACGACGCGCTTCCCACCCCCCCGAGCTGGTACGGAAGTCCCAACTACCTCTTTGCTCCCACGGTTCGGTACATCGACGGTCGGTACGTCATGCTGTTCGCGGCATCTCCAGGTACCAACGCGCTGTGCATCGGCGAAGCGACCTCCACTGACGGCTCCGTGTTCGTGGCGAATAACTCCTTCGAGGTGTGTACGCCCGGTTATTCGAACTACGACCCGTACCTCTTCACCGACCCGAACAGCGGCGATGTGTGGATGTTCTACAGTCTCGAGAACAATGGCCCGTCCGGCACCGGCACGATCGAGGCGCAGCAGCTGAGCACCGATGCCACGACCCTGGTGGGCTCCCCGAGCACCCTTCTCTCATACTCTCAGGTGGCTTCCCTCAATCCGAACGAGGGATCGGCCCCCTTCCTGGAGAATCCGACCTTCGTCGCCGATCCGGGGAACGGCTACGGGTTCGATCTCATCGACGCCCTGGGGACGTTCAACGGGGCTGATACGTATGCGACGATCGAAGTGCCCTGCACCTCGGAGACCGGCGGATGCCAACCCTCAGCGGGCCAGGTCATGACGGGGCCGGGGTATGGCGACGATCCCGGCAGCGCATCCCTCCTCTACGACGGCTCGCCGACCGGGAACACGATGATCTGGGACGTGTGGATCAATGGTGCCCGCATGGACTTCATCGGGCCCACGTCGGCGTCGTCCTAGCGCGGACGACACTCGTTGGCCTCGCTCATCGGCATCCGGGTGACCCGCTGTCCGACTCAGAACGGAGACCGGATGACGTGGCGGGCCGGCGGCGTCCTTCGAGGGTACCGCTACGTACCTCGCTGGTTCTGAGGGGTGGGGGCGGAAGTCCGGACCCCGGCGCACAGAGGATCGGCATCGGGGATCGTCACGCGAGGTGATGGCCACCGCCTCGGCATCCCGAACGTCGGTGACCTGACCCGGAAATCGAATGGTGACGCCCTACCGGGAACTGTCCATGCATCGGGGGAGAAGGGTCTCCCCGATCGGGACGGGGGGACAGGTCGCGCTTCCTGCACTCGGTGATTTCTTCTCGAATCGACGGTGATCGTCGCCACGCGCGGCAAGATGGCGGCGACGATGGCTGCCGTGTCCCGGAGATGACGGCGCAGGGCTCATCAGGCCCGATGCCGTGGCGATGCCGATCGGCACGTCGATGGCTGCGACTGTGCCCGGACAGTCACCGGCAACCCCGGCACGTCCCACCCACCCCGTCAGGGGCGAGAGCGCATCCGCGTGTCGAGTCCAACGTTGACCGGTGGGTCGTCTCGGCCCACCGCGTCGGGTCAGTAGACGTTGCATCCGGGCGGGAGATCTGCGCGGCCACTGAGGGCAAGGACAACATCCAACCCGAAGCCGGAGTTGACCGCTCGCTTCACGAGGAACACCGCACACCCGGAGAGCGCCTCGGATGGCGGCTCGACACCACTACCGAGGTCAATCCCGTGGAGGACGAGTTCCGCGGTGCGCGACTGCAGATACGTGTGGAGCGTCTGCACGCCGAATGGTGTGCCTACGGTGGCGTCCTCGGGAGCGGCGGCCACGAACCGCAGCGCCTTCTCGGATGCCTCGCGGACAGCGACTACCGGGTCGTCACCGAGGTCGAGCGCGGCCTGGCGCCCGCGCGCCGCAATGCTCTCCGGCAACACGTACTCGGGCCCGGCGACTGCCACCGGTCGCTCGGAATACTCGACGACCAAGACGTTGGCACGATTGCCGTGGGCAATCAGATCGAGCACCGTCCACTCGTCCGACCATTCCCGGCCATAGCCTTCCGGCGGAACGGCGGCGACGGCATCAACGAAGAACCGCGATGCGGAGCCGAACGGTCCCACGGAAGAAGTGTCCACGATTCAAGCTTAGGTTCCGGGTGGGCGTGCCGACTCCGGACTCGACGCGGACACCCTCGCCCCGTGCCGTAGCCGGCCACCTCGGCCACCCCATCCACGTCACCGGCCAGGTCCACCACTCCACCCTGCGGACGGGGACCCGGGGCCGGGTGGCAGGATCGTGGCGTGCAGCCGCCTCGCCCAGACCTCGCGATTCGTCGAGCGGGATCCGAGGATCTCCATGCCGTGCTCTCGGTACACGCCCGCCGCGATCCGGTTGATCCGCCCCCGGTCAGGGCTTCCACTCTCGAAGTCGCCACATGGACGCACATGCTTGCGGTACCTGGATTGTCCGTCTACCTCGCCGAGCTGGACGGGCACGCCGTCGGCACAGCGTCAGCGATGCTGTTCCCCAACATCACCTACGACTGTCACCCGACGGCGATCATCGAAGCCGTGGTGGTTGCGCACCCCTACCGTCGCCGGGGCGTTGCCACCTCCCTGCTCCAGAGGCTCCTGTTGGACATGGGAACGGCAGGTTGCAACAAGGTCCAGCTCCTGTCGCACAAGAGGCACTCCGATGACGGGGCCCATCGGCTCTACACCTCGCTCGGATTCGAGCCGGAGGCCGAAGGATTCCGCCTCTACCTCGGAAGCATCCCCGAGGCCGTCGAAGAAGCCAGACGGCAGTAGGTCCCGCGCCTGGCGTCGGGTAGGCAGACAAGATCAGCGATGACGACCTCCACCTGCACGTCCTGACTCGCTGGCGGGAACCGCTGCGCGCCGTCGCTCCGGTCAGTCGGCGCCGGCACTTTCGCCGAACTCGCTCCAGACGGAGTCCTCCATGGCATCCGGATCGAAGGGCCCGCTCTCGGCGTCGCCGGAGCGCAGCAGGTCCTGGCCGTCCGTCGCCGCGTCCTCGTCGAGCTCACGCAGGTCACCGGAGTACGGCGTGTCGGGCGGGGGATCGTGGGCCTCGACCTGTCCGTCCCGTACGAGGGCCGTCGGCGTCCCGTCGGAGAACCAACGGGCATCGTGGACTCCGTAGGGATCGACGTACCAGCCCTCGGCCGTCATCGGGACACCCCTTCGTCGTGCATCGCCGGAATCTCTCCTCGGTCGCTCCCCCCAACTGTACGGGAAAGCGCTCCGAAGTCCTTCGACCACGTTCGGGCTCCGAGGAGGCGCGCCTGCGGGTATCGGGGCGGTCGGACCACCGGTGGACCACCACCGAACCCCTACCGACCCGCTGGCGACCCGCTACCGTGGCCCCATGAGCGGCCCACGAGTCCCCGGTGGGGTGGTGCACCGGCTTCCCGCCGACCTGCGGACGGCACTCCTCGCCAATACGACGGCGCTCGAGGCGTGGAAGGACATCACGCCCCTGGCCCGCAACGAGTTCGTCTGCTGGGTCGAGGACGCCAAGCAGCCGACGACCCGGGAGCGGCGGATCCGTCGTACCCAGGAGGAGCTCGAGGAGGGCATGCGTCGCCCGTGCTGCTGGCCGGGCTGTTCGCACCGCGAGCGGACGGGCCGCTGACGGGGCGGGGTGGCCCCGTCGGGCCGGACGCTCACGTCGGGGCCGTACTCCTTGTCGACGCGGCGAACGTGATCGGGTCCCGGCCGACCGGCTGGTGGCGGGACCGGCCGGGTGCCGCCCGGAACTTCGTCGATCGGGTCCGCGCTGCGGTCGACGACGGCAGGATCGCAGCGCCCGTCGTCATCGTGCTCGAAGGAGCCGCGCGATCGGGCGTCGCCGCGGGCACGACGGACGGCGTGACCGTCGTCCATGCGACCGGGAGCGGCGACGACACCCTCCTCGAGGTCGCGGCGGACGCCCCCGGGTCGGTGACACTGGTGTCGGCGGATCGGGCCCTGTGCCGACAGGCCGAGGCGCTGGGGGCGACACTGGAGCGGCCCGGATGGCTGCTGCACCTCCTGGACGGGTGAGGCCCGCCCACCTCCCGCCAGGTGGACCGTGGGATCCGGCCCTGCCCCCCGCCATCGGCCCCGAATATGCTGACCCGGTGCCGTCGTGGAGCATGATCGAGCAGGCGGCGCCGGAGTTCGCGGCGCGGGCCCGGGAGCTGCTGGACGCCGGTCGGCACAAGACGATCGCGACGTTGCGTGCGGACGGCGCCCCACGGATCTCCGGGATCGAGTGCGAGTTCGTCGACGGCGACCTCCGCTTCGGGTCGATGACCGGCGCTCGCAAAGGTGCGGACCTCGCGCGCGACCCCCGGTTCGCCCTCCACGGTCCCACCTTCCATCCCGAGGAGGGCAAGGAGGGTGACTGGCCGGGGGAGGCGAAGGTCGCCGGACGTGCCGTCCGTATCGGGCCGGTCACGGCGCCCGGGGACGAGGGACCGGACGGCGACCTGTTCACGGCCGACATCACCGAGGTCGTCATCACGGGTCTCGATGCCACGGCCAGCCGGCTCGTCATCGAGTCGTGGACGCCCACCGGCGGACTGCGACGGGTCGAACGCGACTAGCCGAACTCCACGAGTCCGTCGGTGACGACGGGTGATCCTCGGGTCCGTCCCGCCGGCCCGGCGGACGGTGCCCCGCGGCAACGACCACGTCGCCCGCAGGGCCCGGGACCTATAGTGCCGCCATGCACGTCAGACGGGGACTGCTCACGCTCTCACTGATGGTGTCGGCAGTGGCCTGGCCACTCCTGGTGACCGGTGCGCCCCCGGCCGGCGCCGCCGTGCCGCAACAGCCGTCGGCGGGCTGCGGATCGGGCACCGTCGCGCCGCCCAGCGGGACCACGGTCGACTACTCGGCCGCCGGGGACACCGGGAGCTATCTCGTCGAAGGCACCACCGACCAGCATCCCCGGCAGCCGTTGCCGCTCGTCGTCGACCTCCACGGCTACAGCGAGACGGCGGACATCCAGGCCGTGGTCTCGAAGCTCGGTGACTACGGTGCCACCCACGGGTTCCTGACCGTGACACCCCAGGTGGACGAAGCGGTGCAGCACTGGACCACCAGTCCGCACAGTGCGGACCAGCGGTTCCTCATCGCCCTGATCGGCCACGTCACCAACACGCTGTGTGTCGACCGGCACCGGATCTTCGTGGCCGGGTACTCGAACGGCGCGTTCATGGCGTCCGCGCTCGCCTGCAGCGACGCCCGGACGATCGCTGCGGTGGCCACGGTCGCCGGTATCGAGGCCGACGCCGGATGCCATCCGTCCCAGCGCGTCCCGGTGATCGCCTTCCACGGCACGGCGGATCCGTTCGTGCCGTACAAGGGTGGGATCGGACCGGCGGCCAAGAACCTGCCGGCCACCGACGGGAAGGGGACCATCGGGTCCGACCTGACCGCGAAATCCAACCAGGGCATCGAGCAGAACGACCTGCCCGTCCCGGTCGAGGCCGCCCGGTGGGCCGCCCGGAACGGCTGTGCGAAGACACCGGAGATCACCCGGGCGACGACCGACGTGACGATGATCGCCTACCACTGTCCGCACGATGCCGCGGTCGTGCTCTACCGCGAAAACGGTGCCGGCCACATCTGGGCCGGTAGCCAGGCCATGCCGGAGATCGCGTCGACCGTGGGGAAGACGACGTTCTCCATCTCCGCCGACCAGCTCATGTGGACGTTCTTCCAGAACCACCCGCGGTAAGTCGGCGGAGGGCGCTCACGTCGCGGTGAGCACGTCCGGGACTTCACCGACGACCAGGACCGCGCCGGTGGGCGCCGATACGGCGTCGGCGATCGATTCGCCATCCGGCCCCCCCGCCCCGTCCACCGTGGCGAAGCCCAGTTTCGGAACGTCGACCCGGTCGACCCGGTCGACGCGGCCCTTGCGGGTCCGGTACCGCGCATCGATGTCCTGACCTCCCGTCGGCTTCACCGCCCATTTCCGGTCATCGGTACGCCCCCGCGGGGCCAGGTCAGGACGCATGCCGACCCCGGGGCGGACAAGGCCACGAGGCACCGACCGCACGGGCCACACCCGACACCCGGCTCAGCGGACGATCACGACCGGGCAGTGCGCGTGCAACGAGCACTGATGGCTCACGGAGCCCAACAGCAGACCCGTGAAACCCCCGAGCCCGCGGGAGCCGACTACCAGCAGGTCGGCGCCGTCGCTCGCCTCGATGAGCACTCGGGCGGGCGACTCCTCGTGGGTCCGGGTGGTGACGACCACCCCGGGGAACTCCTCTCCGACGCGAGCCCTCGCCGCCTCCACCTGGCGACCCAGGGTCCGTTCGACCTCGTCGTGCGTGATGAACTCGTAGCTCGGTTCGTAGGCCGTGTGGATCTCGAGGCCGGCACCCGACCGGGCGGCCTCGGCTGCCGCCCACGCCAGCGCCTTGTCCGCTCCCGGTGAGCCGTCGATGCCGACGACGATCGTCGGGGTGCCGGGGGCACGACCTGCTCCGTCTGCTGGTTCCGCTGACATCCTGGCTGTACCTCTTCCGCTCGTACGTCGTCGCCGGGTGCGGCGCATCGATCAGGTGGCTTCGGGTCCGATCTTGGCCCGTCGTTCGGTGGTCCGGTAGGGGCGTTGGTCCCGAGGCCGGCACCCGACCGGGCCACCTCCGGCGTCCCGTCGCCCGACATCCGGAGGTGCCGAGGCCCCGCCGGCAGATGGTGACCGCACCCGGGCGCCGGCGACGACGGACCCGTCCGGGCGGATGGCACGGTCGGCGATCACCGGTGCCCAGCCGGCCGCCCGCGGCCGGCTGGCGATCTGCAAGAGTTGCCCATGGGAACAGAGCACGGGTTCCGGCGTCTGGAGAACTTCAGTGACGCGGTGGTGGCCATCGCCATCACCCTCCTGATCCTTCCTCTGGTCGATTCGGCCAGCGCCATCGGACCCGGGGGACTAGGCCCGTTCGTCCATCACCACGGCGCACAGTTCCTGGCCTTCGGGCTCAGCTTCGCCGTCATCGGGAGTTTCTGGTGGGGCCAGCACCAGGCGCTCGAGCGGGTCACCGGGTACGACCGGCTACTGATCACCGGCATGTTCGTCTGGATCCTGAGCATCGTCTTCCTGCCCTTCCCCACCGAGCTCCTGAGTGCGGCCACCAAGGGCGGCGTGGGGGTGCACGCGCTCTACGTCGGCACGATGCTCATCACCTCCGTGGGTGTGCTGCTGCAGCAGCTATCGATCGTGCGCCGCCCCGAGCTCACCGCGGAGGAGCACCGCGGTGAGGCGGACATGATCGCGGCGGTGATCCTGACGGTGACCATGGCCGTCATCCTCGTGGTGGTCATCGCCCTGCCGGGGATCGGGCTCTGGGCCCTCCTCCTGCTGCTCGCCTCCCGACCCCTCGAGCGCGTCGTCCGGTCCCGTCGGGAACGCTGACCGCGCCGGGGCCCCGGGCCGGGGTGCCCCTGCCGGAGTGACCGGGCCCGCGTCAGTTCGGAGCAGGCAGGGACGTCACCAGGACACCCCGGTGACGGGCGCCGCCAGGTGCTCGTGGACCAGTGACCCCGGAAACTGCGCGTCGCCGTAGGAGAAGACGGAGCCGTCCGAGCCGATGATCCAGTACCCGTCGCCCGTCGGGGTCGGTTCGATCGAGATCAGGGGCGCGGACGCCCGGATCCCCTGCGCCGGCACCGAGCCGAAGAAGCCGGCGTCGCCGAAGGCGAACACCCCGCCGTCAGACGCCACCAACCAGTAGCCGAGACCGTCCGGCGTCGGGGCGATCCCGGTGATCGGCTGGTCGAGCCGGAGGGCGCCCGTCGACCCGAAGAAGCCGGCGTCGCCGAAGGCGAACACCCCGCCGTCGGACCCGACCAGCCAGTACCCGTCGCCGTCCGGGGTCGGGGCCATGGCCACGACGGGGCGGTTCAGGGGGACGCCGCCCAGCGAACCGGAGAAGCCGGCGTCGCCGAAGGCGAACACCCCGCCGTCCGAGGCGACCTCCCAGTAGCCCTGTCCGTCGGGTGTGGCGGCGATGCCGACGATCGGACGGGTGAGGGGGACCCCGCCCATCGAACCGAAGAAGCCGGCGTCACCGAAGGCGAACACCCCGCCATCGGACCCGACCTCCCAGTAGCCCTGTCCGTCGGGTGTGGCGGCGATGCCGACGATCGGTCGGTTGAGCGGGTGCCCGCCCATCGAGCCGACGAAGGTCGCGGCACCGAGTGCGAACACCCCGCCGTCCGACGCACTGAGCAGCAGGCCCTGACTCGCCGAGGCCGGCAGCGTCAGACCTTCGACGAGGCTCCGGAGCCCGGGATCGTTCTCACTCGGCCGGGTCGAGGCGCTCCCCACCGCCCAGCACGTCAGTGCCCGCGCGCAGGTGAGCGAGTCGAGGAAGGCCAGTGCACCGACCGTCGGGCTGGGGGCAATCGACCACGAACCGCCGGTCCACTGTTCGACGAAGGCGCCGGGTTGGAACCCCGATCCGCCCCCACCCCCGAAGGAGCCGGACGAGCCGGCGGCCCAGCAGCGGGACGGCCCCGTGCACGCCACGGCACCGAGGATGTTGCCGCCGGACGGATCGGCGTCGGGGGTCGTGACCCGGGTCCAGACACTCCCGTCCCATCGCTCCAGCAGGGTCGAGCCGGCCGTGCCGGCCGCCGTGGTGACCGAGCCGGACGCCCAGCACTCCGCCGCCGTCGGACAGGTGACACTCGACAGGTAGCCGCCGTCCGGGCTGGCGGACGACACGCTCGGCACGACCGACCAGGCCGCACCGTTCCACCGCTCGATCAGGCCCTGGTCCGACGCCGCCGCCGGAAAGATCGGCAGGAAGTTGGGATTCTGCTGGACGGCGCCGGCCGCGCCCACCGCCCAGCAGTCGGTTGTCGTCGCACACGTGACCGAGTCCAGCTGGTCGAAGGCCTGTCCGGTTGCGGCTGCACCCACGATCGACCACGAAGCGCCGTTCCACCGTTCGACCAGCGCGTGCAGGGCCGCCCCGGTGTCGTCGGTGCCGAAGCCCACGGCCCAGCAGTTCGACCGGGTGGTGCAGGTCACGCTCTGCAGGATCGCCCCGACTGCGCCGGACGGGGTCGGGGAGGGAACGATCGACCACCGGGTCCCGTCCCAGTGTTCGGCCAGGCTGCCGGTCGGCGACCCGCCGCCGGCCGCGCCCAGGACCGCGCCGACCGCCCAGCAGTCCGACGTGGTCACGCACGTCGCGTCGAAGAACCCTCCGCCGTTGCCTCCGGGCAGGGCCGGCGTCGGCTGCAGGCTCCACGCCGTGCCGTCCCACCGCTCCACGATGGGCGCGAAGGTCGAGGCGGAGGAGATGTTGTAGATGGTGACGCCGACCGCCCAGCACGACACCGTGCCGGCGCAGGTGGAGCCGAGCAGGATGTCGTCGCCACCGGTCGCCGGTGTGGTGACGACGCTCCACGAGCTACCGGTCGATGCTCCGACGGGACGGGCGGCCGGTACGGCGGCCAGGACCGCCGCGGTGGCGAACACGAGGAGGAGGCGCCCGACCACGCGCCCGCCGCCGTCACCGGTGCGCCTGGTCCGTGGACGGCCGGCATCGTCATGGGGGCCCATCGGGGAATTGTCGCACCCGACCGGTCGCCGGGGTGGGACCGGTCGGGTGGGGCGGTCCGGTGGGTCGGGACCCGCCGTCGGCGTCAGTCGCCGGCGGCGGCGATGGTGTCGCGGATGGCCAGCACCCGGCGGGCCTCATCGACGTGCAGGTTCTCGATCATCCGCCCGTCCACGGTCACCACCCCGCGCCCGTCCGACTCGGCCTCCTCGAACGCCGCGATGATTTGCTCGGCCAGCTCGATCTCGTCGGATTCCGGGGAGAAGGAGTCGTTGCACGGTCCGACCTGGCTCGGGTGGATCAGCGTCTTGCCGTCCATGCCCATCTGCCGGCCGACCCGGCACTCGGCCACGAAGCCGTCCTCGTCCTTGATGTCGTTGTAGACGCCGTCGAGGATCACCTTGTCGGCGGCCCGTGCGGCCAGCAGGCACAGGTGCAGCCCGCCCATCAGCGGCAGTCGGCTCGGGACCCGCTGGGCGTGCAGCTCCTTGGCCAGGTCGTTCGTCCCCATGACCAGGACGGCCAGGCGCTCCGACGACGAGCAGATCGCCTCGGCGTGCAACATGGCGACGGGCGTCTCGAGCATCGCCCAGATGCGGGTGCGGTCGGGAGCGCCGTGCTTCTCGAGCGCGGTCTCGATGGCCCGGACATCGTCGACCGAGTTGACCTTGGGCACCACGACGCCGTCGGGACCGGCGGCGGCGATGGCGGCCAGATCGTCGTCGTGCCACGGGGTGCCGATGCCGTTCGCCCGGATGGTGATCTCCCGGTTGCCGTAGCCACCGGCGGCGAACATGGCGCAGGCCCGCTCGCGGGCGTCGACCTTGGCATCGGGCGCCACGGCGTCCTCGAGGTCGAAGATCAGCGCGTCGGCGGGGATCGCCTTCGCCTTCTCGAGGGCCCGCTCGTTGGCGGCGGGCATGTAGAGCACGCTCCGACGGGGGCGCAGGTTGGTGTCGCTCATGTCAGTCCTCCGGGGTGATCGTGGCGTAGAGCTCGGCGAGCTCGGGGTCGCGGGCGGCCAGCTGATCGGCGAGCTCGATCATCACCCGGCACTGCTTGACCGAGGCGTCGTCCTCCATCTTGCCGTCGAGCATCACGGCGCCGGTGCCGTCGCCCATGGCGGCGATGACCCGGCGGGCGTGGGTGACGTCGGCGACGTCGGGTGAGAAGACTCGCCGGGCGATGTCGATCTGGGTCGGGTGGAGCGACCAGGCGCCCACGCAGCCCAGCAGGTAGGCGTTGCGGAACTGGTCCTCGCAGGCGACGACGTCGGCGATGTCGCCGAAGGGCCCGTAGTAGGCGAAGATCCCGTTGGCCTGGCAGGCGTCCACCATGCGGGCGATCGTGTAGTGCCAGAGGTCCTGCTGGTAGATGGCCCGCTCGGCGTTGATGTCCCCGCCCGGCGGGTCCTGGCGCACGAGATAGTCGGGATGGCCCCCGCCCACGCGGGTCGTCTTCATCCGGCGGTTGGCGGCCAGGTCGGCGGGGCCGAGCGACAGCCCCTGCATGCGGGGGGAGGCGCCGCAGATCTCCTCGACGTTGGCCACGCCCCGGGCCGTCTCGAGGATCGCGTGCAGGAGGATCGGCCGCCGCAGGCCCGCCTTCGCCTCGAGCTGGGCCAGCAGCCGGTCGACGTAGTGGATGTCCTCGGCGCCCTCCACCTTCGGGATCATGATGACATCGAGCTTGTCGCCGACCTCGGTGACCGCCGTGAGCAGGTCGTCGAGGCCCCAGGGCGAGTCCAGCGAGTTGACCCGGGTCCAGAATTGGGCGGTGCCGAAGTCGACGGTCCGGCCCACGTCGACCAGACCCTGGCGGGCGGCCTCCTTGTCGGTGGCGGGCACGCCGTCCTCGAGGTTGGCCAGCAGCACGTCCACCTTGGTGGCCAGGTCGGGCAGCTTGGCCACCATCTTCGGATTCGACGCGGGGAAGAAGTGGATCATCCGGGAGGGCCGGAACGGGATCTCGCGCACCGGCTCGGGTGCCCCGACGGCGAGCGGACGGAAGAAGTCTTTCGGGGAGCGCACTGGACCTCCAGGAGTTGCGGACTCCACCAATCTAGGAGGTGGCGCAGGAGGCCCCGGACGGCGGGCCGGCGCCGTCGGGCACGGCCCCCGGACACCGGGCGGCGCCACCGGTCCGGCCTCCGATCGGGCACGGCCCCCGTGTCCCCGGCTCCCGTGTCCCCGGTCCCCGGACCCGCCCCCATCCCCGGCACACCGGCAGGCGGGCTGGCATGCTGGCGACGCACCGGCTCCGGGGGGAGTGACCGGTCCGGACCTTCCGGGGTCCGCGGCAGGAGGGTGCCCACCAGGAGGACCCGATGACCGGACCCGGGATGGACCGCAGGACGTTCCTCGGCCGGGGCGCGGCCGCCGCCGGGGCGGTGGCGCTGGCCGGCGGGGCGGGCGCCGGACTGGCCGCGTGCTCGTCGGCCGGGGGCGGCACCTCGTCGACGACCGCCCGGTCGGGCGCGTCCCGCGCGCCGACGAGGGGTGGGTCGTTGACCATCGGGACCATGGCGGAGATCGACGGGTTCTCGCCGTCGCAGAACCGCTGGGACACCAACGGCCTGCTCTACGCCAACACGGTCTACGACCCGTTGATGGCGGTGGCCGAGGACGGCTCGGTCCAGCCCTACCTGGCGGAGTCGCTGACGCCCAACGCGGCCTACGACGAGTGGACGCTCACGCTGCGGCCGGACGTGACCTTCCACGACGGGACCCCACTGACGTCCACCGTCGTGAAGCACAACTTCGACGCACTGGCCGCGTCGTCGCTCACCAGCGGCGCCGTGGCCGGGATCGCCTCGGTCACCACGCCGGACCAGTCGACGGTCGTCTTCCGGCTGAAGTCGCCGGCCACCGGCTTCGCCGCCGGGCTCACCACCCAGGCCGGCTACGTCGTGGCGCAGGCGACACTGGACCAGGGGGCCTCCGTGTCGGTCACACCGGTGGGCACCGGACCGTTCGTGTACGGCTCGTGGCAGCCGAACAGCCACTTCACCGCCACGCGCAATCCCCACTACTGGCAGCCGGGCCTGCCCTACCTCGACCAGGTCACGTTCCGACCCATCGTGGACACGACCCAGCGCGAGGACTCGCTCAGGACCGGGTCCGTCGACGCCCTCATCTCCATCGACGCCAAGACGTACGCGCACTTCGACGGCGCGCCCGGCTACCAGTCGCTCTTCGAGACGTCCCCCGTGGTGGGCTCGCCGACGATGGGGTTCATGCTCCTCAACTGCGCCCGGCCGCCCACCGACGACCTGCGCATCCGCACCGCCCTGGCCAAGGCGACCGACCAGGTGGCCATCCAGAAGGTCTTCGGTGACGGTGCCGTCCAGGTCATCGACGGCATCTTCCTGCCCGGGTCCCCCTACGCCGGCCACCCGGCCTACCCGGCCCACGACGCCGCCGGGGCGGAGGCGCTGGTCCGCCAGTACACGGCGGAGCACGGCGCGCCGTCGATCCGGATCAGCACCACGTCCGACCCGCGCACGGTGCAGCTGGTGCAGGTCATCCAACAGATGTGGGGTGCCACCGGCGTCGACGTCTCGATCACCATCGTCCAGCAGGCGGACGCCATCATCGACCTGCTGACCGGCGAGTACCAGGCCGTGCCCTCAGCCCAGTTCGGCGCCGTCAACCCCGACCTCAACTACCCGTGGCTCAGCACCACCACGGTCCAGCCCATCGGCACGGTGGGCCTCAACTTCGCCCGCAACTCCGACTCGGTGATCGAGCAGGCGTTCCTGACCGGTCGTTCGACGCTCGATCACGCCACGCGCCTCCAGGCGTACCGGACGGTCAACGAGCGCCTGGGGGTGGACCTGCCCTATGCCTGGATCGGCCGGGACATCTTCCCGTTCGCCGCCGTCGACCGGGTCCAGGGGATCCGCCACCTGACGCTCCCCGGGGGCCAGGCGGGCTACGCCTACAACGAAGGCGTGTTCTTCCCGGCCCATCTCTGGCTCGCCGCCTGAGGGATCGTCCCGC
>Ga0182030_10016842_pt1 | contig 14177 bp, 14 predicted proteins | sample 812S3MmetaG_FD_121299 | JGI IMG/M metagenome (GOLD analysis project Ga0182030, IMG submission 121299) | Permafrost microbial communities from Stordalen Mire, Sweden - 812S3M metaG (Illumina Assembly) | ecosystem: Environmental > Terrestrial > Soil > Wetlands > Permafrost | place: Sweden...
ACCGGCCGAATAGCTGGTACCGAACAGCTTGAACCCGAACGACAAGGTGGCTGTTCCCACCGCCGCGAACACCAGGATGGCCGTTCCGACGAACTCGGCGATCAGCTTGCGTGAATCGAACACCAAGGACTCCTTGCTCTTGTGCCCCCCGGCACTCGAGCACCAATCATTCCCGAACCGGCTGGGGCGCCGGTGGATACCGACGCCGGCACAGCCCGGTCAGGCGGGGCAGACGGTCAGGAGCCTCCGGACAGCATGTTGGTGATCTGGGTCAGATCGAAATAATCGCGCCAGGCGCTGATCTTCCCGTCACGGATCTCGAACGTGCCCATGACCGGTAGATCCGCCACCAACTCCCCGACGGTAAAGGTGTCGACCCGTTCGGTGAGGACCACGTTGTCCCGCACTGCCAGATGAAGAGTCTCGATGACCATGCCGTCGCACATGGCGAAGAAGCCCTCGATGAAGGCGATCGTTTCCTCGACTCCCACCGCTGGATCCATGGGGATGTTGTGGTACACGACGTCGTCGGTGAAGTACTGGCGTAGAGCGCCGGCATCGTGCTTGGCGAACCCATCGCACAGGTCACGCACGACGCGTTCGGCGTCTTCTGTTGTTCCCATCGTGGGCCTCCCCTATCGCCTCGAGCCGGATGACCTCACGCTACTGATTCGAGCCCTGGCCGACAACCGTTTCTGCTCTTCCCCTCCGCCCCTCGTAAGCCCCGGCGACCCCGGCTGTGGGCAGTCGGGCTCAGGTCAGTGCGACCGCTGCTTCACCTGTCCGGCTCGACATTTGCGGCAGGTGTCCCCGTAGCGCACAGCACACGACCTTCCGCAGCGATGGCATGTGGTTCTGCTCGGTTCTCTCACCGTTGGTCTCCCTCCTCGCCTCGGTGCTACCGATGGCCCATCCTGGCGTGTCGAACGACCCAATTGGGGGATCCCCCGGGTGGCCCGACCAGGCGGCACCGCTGAACCGTTCGCAAGGCCCCCAGGGGTCCCGGAAACGACCCCACCCCTGTGCCCACCGGTCGCTTCGTTGGGCCGGTCCGGCCGGAGATGTCGACCCCGCGCTCCCCGAGTTCCCAGGTCACCGGTGACCGAGAATCGAGCCGTCAAAGCCCTATTCTCTCGACCTCTACTTCAGGATCAAGTTCAACTAGACGGTCATACTGGTAACTTGACGGTTAGAGTTTGGCGAGAGGCGCCACGGAAGCCGGCAACCTGAGCTCCGTAGGCTGGCGAGTCCTCAACGGGGGCGGGTGTCCCTCGCTCCGGCCGGATCCGGGTGGGAGCTCGGCGATTTGTCCATCGGGACCACGGGGGCGGCGTTCTGCGTGAACGCCCCCTGCGTCGGCGACGGACGTCGGCGATGAACGCGTCGAAATCGGGGCTCCACTCCTCACACCACAGGGCCTGGCGTTCGGGAGGCATTCTGGTCAGCATGGCCTCCCGGCTCTCGCCCCCGAGGTTTTCCATGATCAGTCCCAGCGAGAGCCATGGCTTATCGCCACGGAACGACCGCATGGCATGGCTCGGGAGTTCGGCCCACTCTTCCTGGCTCATCCAAGCTGACGCCAAGGGCAGTACCGTCACTTCTTCCTCGCTCAAATGGGGTCGCAGCGTCTGATCGATGGTGGCGATGGCATCGACGACCGAACGGCCCCTTTTTTCCGAACGATCCACCCGCCAGGCGTCGATGGCCGCCGCCGCTACTTCCATGGGTTCGTAGAGCAGCGTGTGCTGCTCGTCGATCCGCTCCAGAAGTTCCTTGTTTTCCGCGCAGCGCTCCTCCAGCCGGGGATAGATCAACTCGTCCTCTCCGGCGTGATGAACGTGGAGGAACTCCAGCACGTTCTCGAAGAACGATCCGATGGCGTCGGTACGCTCGGGATCCTCGACGGCCTTGGTCACCAGGACCGGTGCTGCGTCGAGCGACCCCAACAGTGCCTGATGGACGGCGATCATGTCCGAGGTCTCGGTCTGGTATCGACCGGGTGTCATCATTGGTTCCTACCGTCCCTGGGCCCCGCCAAAAAAGTACCCATGCGGGCCATCCGGTGCAATTGCCTCTCCTCCCCAAATCCGGATGGCCGGCCGGTGGGGCTGGTCGACCGTAGGATCCCATCCCATGACGACCGGACTGCAAACCGCTGACACCCTCTCCCATGTCCGTGAACGATGGGCGTCTGACATCGTCCCGCTGCTGGTCGAGTACGCCAGGATCCCGAGCCTGTCGCCGGCGTATGACTCCGAGTGGGAGGCGAACGGTCGGCTGGAGGAGGCAGCCGACCTTCTGGCGACCTGGGCCCGCGCCCAACCGTTGGATGGGGCCACCGTTGAGGTGGTCCGGATCGCTGGACTGACTCCCACGGTGGTGGTGGAGGTGCCGGCGACGGACACTGAAGCGACCGGCACTGTCCTGATCTACGGCCACTACGACAAACAACCCCCCTTCGAGGGGTGGACCGAGGGCCGAGGGCCGTGGACGCCGGTGCTCAACGGCGACTGGCTCTTCGCCCGGGGGGTGGCCGACGACGGGTACGCCCTGCCCTCGGCCCTCCTGGCTCTGGCCTCGATCCGGGCCGGCGGTGGCCGGCATGCCCGGTGCGTGATCATCGCCGAGGGCTCCGAGGAGAGCGGGAGCCCCCATCTGCCCGCAGTCCTGGCCCATCTGGACCGGCAGATCGGGGCACCGGAGGTGGTGGTGGCCCTGGACTCGGGGTGCGCCACCTATGAACGACTGTGGGTAACCACCTCGCTGCGCGGGGCCCTGGCCGGGACCCTCACGGTTCGGGTGCTCGAACACGGAGTGCACAGCGGGTCGGCCGGCGCCGTGGTGCCGTCATCGTTCCGGATCCTCCGGCTACTCCTCGACCGGCTCGAAGATCCCACCACGGGCGAGCTGGTCCCGGCCGAACTCCGGGTGGATCCACCTGAACCGGCGATTCTGGCAGCCGAAGAGTTGTCCCGCGCCCGGCACCAGGCCGGTCTGGACGGGACTCCGTTCCCGGTAGTCCCGGGCCTTCGCCTCCAAGGCGAGACCAACGCCGAGCAGGCGCTTCGAACGGCCTGGAAAGGTTCGGTGGCAGTTGTCGGGGCCGACGGGCTTCCTCCGACGGCCGACGCCGGGGCGGTGCTCCGACCCTGGACCTCGGTGAAGCTGGTGATCCGCCTGCCCCCCACGGTCGATGCCGACCTGGCGTCGGGGGTGGTGGCCCGGACTCTGACCGAGGATCCGCCCTACGGGGCCACCGTGGAGTGGGAGGAAGGACAGGCGGCCGGTGGCTGGGCGGCACCGCCAAGGGCGCCGTGGCTGGCCGGGGCCCTCGACCATGCTTCTGAAGCCTGTTTCGGCCCGCCCTCCGGAGAACTGGGCGAGGGAGGCACGATTCCGTTCATGGGCTGGTTGGCGGCACGGTTCCCCAAGGCCGAGATCCTGGCCCTGGGGGTACTTGGACCGGACTCCAACGCCCACGGTCCCAATGAGGGGCTCCACTTGCCCACCGCCGAACGTGTCACCTCGTCGTTGGCCATGCTCATCGATGCCCACGCCTCCGCCCCACGAGGGTGAATCGACGGAACACGCGGGGAAGGACGTCGAGTTGGTGCGGGTCGGCCCTCTTGGTCTGACGGACCTGAACATTGCGAACCTCAGCCGGCCAGGGGACCCTCCCCGTTCTCACCTTGCTCGGTCCGCCTTCTGAGCGTCCTGGGCCACTTGGCCCCGTTGGCCTTGGTGTGGCCTCTGATGGGCACTATGGACCCGGTGAACTGCGGTGGCGACGATTCCGACTTCGGTATCCACGATGGATGGGAGGTGGGCCTGTGAACTGTCGGGCCGGCCCCTGTGTCATCGGCTTTGCCATCAGCACTCTTGCGGTCCTGCGCCGCGGCATTGGCGTGGGCCACGGACATTTCAACGAACGGGATGGCGGAGGAAACATCGGCGTCACCCACCGCCCAACATCCTGGCCTCCTGCAGGACGATCGGTAGTCCGTACGCTCTGCTGACAGGTCGCTCCGGACCGACCATGGCGACGATCGCACTCTGAAACCTGTCGATCCAACCCGGGGTGGGCTGCTCGTCCAGCACCCATTCGAGAGTGAATCGGTGGGGGCGCCCACGAACAATTCGCATATCCCGCACCGATACGTATCGGATTCGGACCAGGTGGCTCGTAGCGTTGGCCCTGAGTCGAGTCATGCGGTTCCCTCGTCAACTCGTGACTCGAAACCGGCATCCGAGACCGTGAGCTCGGTCTATCAGCTCATCGGTAAACAGCAAGACAGCAGACCCTGAATTCTCCGCGAACACCACCAGAGCCCCAGCGTCAGGAACGAAAGATTTCGCAAAGGGGCGTGGGGGTTCGTGCGCCACCCGGGAACCTCGATCGGCGAAGCCTCCGAAGATGGATGCCCGTGCGACCGATTCCGTCACACCAGTGTCACGTGAACGTTTGGTGGCACACTGGATCTCGTGGACGTTGCCGCCGGTGACAGTGAGCGAGAATGGGCCCAACTGACCGGTGGCCCATCCGATGGAAGGCGGGATCTTCTCGAGCCGGACACCTTCGAGCTCGAGGTGATCATGACCGACGGCCAGCGACATCGGTATAGGCGCACGGACACCCGTCGAGAGTTCGAAGGACGAACGCTGGTGCTCTTCGAGTGGGTGGGCCGGCAGTACGGTCTCAAGTGAGCCGTCGGCGTGGTGACGGAGTCGTCGTTGCGCCCCGGCCGTGAGTAGCTGGTCGATCGTTCGGCCGAAGCCTCATGGTGAGGCTGCTCTGGATGGTCGGGGGGCTTTGGTCACGGCTGAGCTCGGCGACGTGACGGACGACCGCCAGGTGGCGGCCTCGTGACCTCAGCCGACCCCATACGTGGCGCTCAGGTTCACCACATACGAGGTTCCTGCGGTGACCACGACCTCCTGTGGGGGACCGCCCGCAATCGGATCGCTCGTACTGGACCCACCGCCTAGGGGGACCAAGTACCAGTAGAGCTCCGATATCCACCACGTACCGGCGGGAACGGCGAGTTGGTAATCGCCACTCGGACCGATACCCATCGTGAAGTTGGAGCAGATCTCGTCTGGCGAGGTCGATGTGGGCGAGGGACACGCCTCTACCCCCGCTACACCCCCAAGACCCAGCTCCCCTAACATTGTCGGCGCGTCGAGCAAGCTGGTAGTACCCGAGATCAATCCGTCGGTGGGCGTCTGGTAGGCCACCGTCAGGTTCCCGGTCGATGTACTGTCGGCTGTGACGGTGACTGGTGTGCCGCTCGTGCTGACTGTTGGGCCGAAGCCACTCGAATAACCGGGGTAGAGGACCCAGCTCCCCGGTGGGAGGGGCAACGAGTAGGTCCCCGAAGTCGACGAACTGGCGGCCCGGACGGACCGTGCACCAGTTATCTTCGTGTTGGCGCCCAGTTCGCCGATCAACGGGCTGGTGATGACGCCTGACGTCTCCCCGGCGCACTCGGGATCCAAGGCATTGCCGTCGAAAGGAGACCCGGCTGGGCAGGCCAGCACGGAATAGTTGAGGATGGTGATGCCGTCCGGCACGCCGGAAACCGTTACTTGCCCACTCACCGCACCCGGCGTCTCGTACACCATCGCAAGTGGGAGCGTCATGGTCTTCCCCGCCACCACGTCTACCGTCTTTGGCGGGCCGTACTGCAGACCGCCGTAGGGCTCCGGCTCGTAGAACGCCGCCAGCGTCCATGTTCCGGTGGCGAGAGGCATCCCGTAGGACGCCCCGCTGGTGCCGACCTGATCCTCCTGAAGGCCGGGGCAACTGAACGAAACGGTGGAGCCCTTACAGGCCAGGACACCGATCGGATCACTGGAGCCGGACGGGATCGATGACACCTTGACCGTACCCGAGACGATGCCTCCGGGAGGGGGTAAGAAGGGAGTCGTCAGGTTCACCGTTCGGGTGCTACCCGAGACCACCACGACCGAGGCGGCCTTACCCACCGACTGGCCGAATTTGGTCTCGTAGGTCGGATAGAGGATCCATGTGCCGGGCGACAGCGTGGTGAAGGAGTAGCTACCCGATCCGTCACCGCCGGCGCACACAATGTCGGCGCTGACTTCATTGGGGTTGGGAGCGTACCAGGGGCAGGCCTCGGCGGTTTTGCTCCAGATGCCCGTCCCGGCGGGAACCTTGGTCACCGAGACGCTTCCTTTGACCGATCCGGTCTTTTGGTAGGCCACCGTGAAGTCAACCGTCTCGGTCTCACCGGCTTGTACCGTCACCGTCGTCGGTGCTCCGAAGATTGAACCGCCTCCCAGCCCAAGAAGATAGAAGCCCTGGAGGTTCCAGTTTCCAGCCGCCAGGGTCAACGTATAGGGACCACCGCTGGCGAGACCGAGCTGAGGAGTGCCACAAAGGGCGAATGACCCGCTCCGGCAACCACCAACGGCGGTGAGCAGTGGCTGGAAGCCCGTCGGGGCGCCGGTGACGGTGACCGTTCCGGTCACCGTACCGCTCGATACCGCTGCTGCCGTCGCTCGGTACGTCGGGGCGAGTCCACTCGCCGAAGCGGTGCTGGTGGGTACGAGAAAGGTTGCCAACACCATCACCGCGGCACAAGCAGTCAGAGCGATGCCGGTGGGGTGCCTGCGCCACTTTCGTGATCGAAACTTCCTGTCGGCTCCACCGGATAGTTCACTCACGAATCCCCCCTCGATCGCCCGTTACGCACGACCGACCATAACAGCGGACCCGATGCCCCAACATTGATTTTTCCTGCGTGAACCTCGTCGGAGCGCGTGTGCGGTGTGATGATCACGCCGAGTGCTTGTTCAGTCACCCAACGATGTTCATGGCGGGCCGATGCGGCCCGGAACCGGCGAGAAGGGCACCCCAGAGTCCATCGGCCAAAACGCCTGGGTCCCGTTCGAACATCCTCAACTGCGGGACACAGAACGGTGATCGATCCTCCCTGTCACATACTGCTGTCCTGCGGGGTCATAGTCATGACAAGGCCCAACATCTAAGGAGATCTGATGGATGCTCGACTCGACTTCTACAGCAATGAGGTTGCCGGACAATTCACCAAGCACATCAACTCGGCAGGGGCAGTGGTAACTGGCTCGACCCTGCCACTAGCGATCCAGGAACTGGTCAAGATCCGAGCCAGCCAGATCAACGGCTGCGCCGTCTGTCTCGACATGCACACCAAGGATGCCGAGCACGCCGGAGAAAGCACGGTGCGAATCAACCTTGTCGCCGCCTGGCGAGAGGCGACCGTCTTCACTGAGGCCGAGAGGGCTGCGCTCGAGCTCGCAGAACAGGGAACCCGAGTTGCCGATGGTGGCGCTGTCCACGAACGCGTCTGGGCGAACGCGGCCAAGCACTTCGACGACGCCCAGCTCGGTGCGCTGGTTTGCCTCATCGCCCTCATCAACCTCTACAACCGCCTCAGTGCGATTACCCGTCAGCCCGGCGGCGACTACACGCCTGGCCAGTGGGCCTGAAGTCGAGGTCCCACCCATCGTGGTCACATTGGTGATTGCTGTGAGGTCATGGTGGCGATCCCCTTTCAGCGAGGATGTGTGTGATGGATGAGAACGACAAGCTGGCGGTGCGTTTTCAAGCGCAGAGGGCACAGCTTCGAGCCGTTGCCTATCGGATGCTGGGCTCCTTCGCCGAGGCCGATGACGCTGTCCAGGATGCCTGGGTTCGAGTCAGCCGGTCCGAGACGAACGACATTGAGAACTTTGGTGGATGGTTGACGACGATCGTCGCCCGCGTCTGTTTGAACATGCTCCGAACACGCAATGTCCGACGCGAGGAGCGCCTCGAGGTGCATCTGCCCGATCCAGTCATCAGCCCAGCGGAGCCGCTTGGACCAGAGGGCGAGGCACTACTTGCCGACTCGGTCGGTCTAGCTCTCCTGGTCGTACTGGACGCCCTGACTCCTGCTGAGCGCTTGGCCTTCGTACTCCATGACATGTTCGACCTGCCATTCGAGGAGATCGCTCCCATGGTTGATCGATCTCCGACCGCGGCCAGGCAACTGGCGAGCAGGGCGCGGCACCGGGTGAGAGGTGCCGAAATCCCTGATTCCGACCTCGCTCGTCAACGCACGGTTGTCGACGCCTTCTTCTTGGCGGCGCGCAGTGGTGACTTCGACGCACTGGTCGCCGTGCTCCACCCTGACGTCGTCTTGCGGGCCGACTTCGGGCCAAGTCGTCCAGCTGCGTCCACGATCGTCCGTGGTGCAGTGGCTGTCGCTCGGCAGGCGCGTCTCGGTGCCAATCCGGCGGCGGTGCTTCTTCCGGTGCTGATAAACGGCGCCGCCGGTGTTGTCATCACGCTCGATGGGCAGCCGCACGGCGTGATGGCTTTCACTGTCGTCAAAGAGCAGGTCGTCGAAGTTGACATCATCGGGGATCCAGAACGCATCCGCAACGTTGCGTCCGCTGTCCTTGGTGGCGGGTAGCTCAAAGATGCACTGGCCACCATGCAGGTCGGTATGGCGATTCGACCACGGCCTGGATGGTGGAGCTCCTTGATGCCAGTCCCCCGCTCCTAGACGCTCACCGCACCCGACGGCCGATCCCGATGATCGACCCCAGTCAGGTGCTAACTACTGCAAGCAACTTGGTGACCGTCTTCGGATCACGCGCCCCGGAGCCAGCCGTCGTCGACCGCGGCGTAAAGGCAAGATCATGGCCGGTGACATATCGTGCCACCATGAGCGGAGCGCCCGGGGAATGCCCGGGCGAGTCTCCGGGGGGATGCCATGGACGACATGTCAGGCAAGGTGGCGGTGGTGACCGGCGGCGCGGCCGGTATCGGGCGCGGGATCGTCGGCGCGCTACTCGACGAGGGCTGTCGCGTGGTGATCGCCGACATCGAGGCGCCGGTGCTCGAGGCCACGGTCGCAGAGCTCGCCGGCCGTGGTGACCTGACCGGGATCGTCACGGACGTGTCCGATCCCACCTCAGTGGAGCGCCTGGCCGATGCCGTCTTCGACGAGTTCGGGGTGTGCCACGTGCTGTGGAACAACGCCGGTGTGACCTCGGGCGGCGGCGGCAACCCGTGGGAGCAGGAGCCCAACGACTGGCGGTGGTGCTTCGGGGTCAACGTGTTCGGAACCGCCAACGGGATGCTGGCCTTCGTGCCCCGGATGATCGCCTCGGGTGAGGAGGGAGTGGTCGTCACCACGTCGTCGGGTGACGGCGGGATCGCCCCCGTGCCGTACGCCTCGGTCTACGCCTCGTCGAAGGCGGCCATCAGCTGCCTGACCGAGGCCCTGGCCCACCAGTTCGCCGCCCAGGGGACGAAACTGTCGGCCGCTGTCTTCTATCCGTCGGGCGGCCTGCTCGAGACCGGGCTGTGGGAGGCCCAGCGGAACCGGCCGGCCGAACTGGCCCGGGTGCGGCCTCGGCCGCCCGCCCCGGGCACGACGTTCGCCGAGTTCAAGGCGGCGCTCGCCGCCGCCGGCCGGCCGACGGACACCGTTGACCTCGACGAGCTCGGTCGCTTCGCCGTACAGGGGGTGAAGGACGGAAAGTTCGTGATCATGCACGACCTCGGCCGGGCCGGGGCGTTGCTACACGCCAGGGCCGACGCCATCGCCCAGGGTCTGCTGCCGCCTTCCGCCCTCAACGGACTGGCCTGACGCCAGCACCAGGACCATCGACCACCTCTAAGGGGACCCCATGACCACGAAGTTCACGCCGGATAGCCGGTACACGGTCATCAGCGCAGACGCCCACGCCGGCGGCGACATCCTCGACTACCGGCCCTACCTGGCGAGCCGGTGGCACGACGAGTTCGACGGGTGGGCTGCCGCCTACGTCAACCCGTACGCCGACCTGCAGGCGGCTACCGCCTACCGCAGCTGGGATTCCGACCGGCGCGTGGCCGAGAACGACGCCGACGGCATTGCCGGCGAGGTGCTGTTCCCGAACACCGTGCCCCCGTTCTTCGAGGAGGGGAGCCTGCTGGCACTCCCCCCGACGGCGGCCGACTACGAACGCCGTTGGGCCGGGGTTCAGGCCCATAATCGCTGGCTGGCCGACTTCTGCTCGCTGGTGCCGGGCCGCCGGGCCGGCGTTGCCCAAATCTTCGCCAACGACATCGACGACGCCCTGGCCGAGGTGCGGTGGGCAGCCGCCACCTTCGATCCCTTCGGCGGGATCCTGCTGCCCAGCCTGCCGCCCGGCCACGACCTCCCTGGCCTGTGGGAGCCGGCGTGGGAGCCGTTGTGGGACCTGTGCGAGGAGCTCGGCGTGCCGGTCAACATCCATGGGGGTGGCGGGCTGCCCGACTACGGCGACTCGGAAGTGGCCCGGGCCATGATGCTGGTCGAGCTGCCGTGGTTCTCCCACCGGTCGATGTGGCACTTGATCTTCGCCGGAGTGTTCGAGCGGCACCCGGCGCTCAAGGTGGTACTCACCGAGCAGGGACTGGCCTGGGTACCCCGGGGACTCGAGACCCTCGACTGGTTCTACGGCCGGATGACCATGGGCGGGGCGGCCGAGGCGGCCTACTTCGGGGTGGCGGCCCAGGGCATGTCGATGACCCCGTCCGAGTACTTCGCCCGGAACGTCTGGGTGGGGGCGAGCTTCTTACGGGCCACCGAGTCGGCCGTGCGCCACGAAGTGGGGGTCGACCGGATCATGTGGGGGTCGGACTACCCCCACACCGAGGGGTCCTACCCTCTCAGCACCCTGGCACTGCGGGCCGCCTTCGGCCGGGTCGACCCGGCCGAAACGAAGCTCATGTTGGAGGACACGGTAGCGGCGGTCTACGGCTTTGACCTCGAGGCGCTGCGGCCAGTCGGCGACCGCATCGGGCCAACTGTGGCCGAGGTGGCCACCCCACTCGAGGTCGATGAGTACCCGACCAACTCGACGTGCAACGCCTTCGACCGCCACCAGGTCCTGCGCAGCTGGTAGCCGCTCGAGATCAGACGGGCGCCATCTCGACGAGGCCCTCGAGTCCGGCGAGATCGTCGGGGTCGTGTGCACAGACTTCCGTGGCGACAGGGAGCACTCGTGCTGCGGCGGCCTGGCCGGTCCCAGACGCCGGTCAGCCACACGCACGGGTGGTCAGCCGGGAGTGTGCAACCCGTACTCGGCCTTCCACCACCGGGCAGAGGCCCGCTCGGCCGGATCGCTGCGCAGCGCGTGGTCCTGGCCCAGGGACTCTGGGGTAGGACCGATGCTGGCAGCTATGGGACGGAGCTCATCCAGGTCGAATCCATAGACCCGTGCCGCGGTGAGGCCGAGCAGCTCGGCGGTGTCGTCGACGGGTACCTCGGCGAAGTCGGCCCGCAACTTGGCCGCGGTTTGGGGCCAGGTGCCCTCAGGGTGGGGGTAGTCGGTCCCCCACATCACCACGTCGGTACCGATGACGTATCGGCGGCGGATCTCCTCCTTCGACATGGTGGAGGCACCGATGAAGATGTTGGTGCCGAAGTAATCCGACGGCAGCTTCGAGATCTTCCCCTTGAGCATGGCAGCCAGCTTCTTGGTGGTGTGGCCGCCGCCCATGTACTGGTCCCACTTCCACATCAGGTCCGGGGCCCAGTAGGCGGCGGCCTCGGTCACCACGAATTTGAGATCGGGGAAGCGCTCGAAGGCGCCGCCGAAAAGCAGGTGCCACGCCGGGCGGGCCGTCCACCACACCACCTCGGCCAGGTAGACGCCGGTGTTGTCGCCGTACTCCTCCATCGGGGCCTCGCCTGAGTGGGTGTGGACAGGGAGGCCGGCCTCGGCGCAGACCGCCCACACCGGGTCGTAGGCGGCGTCGTTGTACGGGAGACGGTCGCGCCACATGGTCGGGATCATGATGCCCCGGATACCCGGCTGCGAGGCCACCCACTTGATCTCGTCGACGGCCCGGTCGATGTCGTGGGTGATGGGCACTAGGGCGATCCCGCCCCGGCGGTGTGGCGAGTGCGAGCACATCTCGGCCAGGAACCGGTTGTGGGCGTGCGCCCCGGCGAAGGCCAGCTCGGGGTCGGCGATGGCCCCGGCGAACAGGCCGGCGCCGAACGGAGGCGAAGCCTGGCCGGTGACGGCGTCGGCGTCGGCGAAGAGCACGTCAGCGGCCACCCCGTCCGAGTCGAGCTCCTTGTCCCGGACCGATGGGTCGTAGGCGCCCTTCAAGCCTTCCTCGTTGTCGGTCTCCCAGCCCATGATGTAGTCGTAGTTGAAGGCCAGCGCCTGCTCACGGTGGGTGGCCCGCTCGGCCAGGTACTCCTCGAAGGCCGGGAAGTACTTGCTGTCGAGGTAAGGGCGGTAGTCTTCGCAGGCCAGGCCAGCATGGCCGTCGGCCGAGACGACGATGTAGCGGTCGGTGGCCAAGGTGGGGACGTCGTGGCTCGGGGCCTCGCTCACCGGTTGGCCCCCAGAATGCTCAAGTCGTCGTACCGTTGGTGGACGAACGGGGTCAGCCACTCGGCCGGCACGAACTCCACGATCTCGCCGGCCTGCGACGAGGCGATCTCGGCGTACTCGAAGGCGAGGACCTCCTCGACCGGGAAGTCGGCGATCGGGTCGAGCGGCGCCTCGAGGAGCTTGCACTCGCCGTTCACCGGCCGGACCACTCGGGCCGTCTCATGGCGCCGGCAGTAGACGAGGGCTGGGTCCGAGTCGAGTCCGGCGCCGGACGGGTTGGGTAGCAACTTGAAGTAGAAGTCGAGCTTGTCGATCTCGTAGCCGGGTCCCGCGGGGCCGAGGATGCCCGACACCTCGGCCACCTTGGATCCCATCCGGGACACGCCGGCGGCCAGTGAGTCGCCGTCGATGTCCAGGTGGAGCTGGGCGATCTTCTTCGGCTCCCCGAACGTCTCGCGCCCGCCGGTGGTGGCCTGCTCGGTGCTCATCGGCATGAACAGGGCATACTCGCCCTCGACGTCGCCGTGCCGGGCCCGCACGCCGAACCAGCCGGCGCCAAAGGTCGCAAGGCCGGTCCCCATGTCGACCACGGCAATACGGAGCCGGGCTGTAGAGGCGGCGGGCACCAACGGCCGCGGCAAGACGGCGGCAATGGCGTCCGGGTCGGTGCGGAATACGACGGTTACCGCCTTAGACCAGATCGGCCTGCCGGTCGCCTCGACCTCCCGGTTGGACTGCGTCTCCACCGGCCGTGCGCCGTAGCGGACATTTCCCATGACGGCTCCTTCCCCGGGCTGCCCGTCGGCCGCCATTCCCAGTGTGGCACGGAGGGCTGTGTTGCGCTCGGGAGCCGGGCAGTGCTCGGGGCGCCCGATCACGCAGAAGAACCAACCAGAGCCCGTAACCAGCGTGTGATCCTCACAACGACGTGGGCGCTAGAGGACTCGAACCTCCGACCTCAGCCGTGTGAATGCGGCTCCGGCCTAAGCACTGGACTGCCGGCCACGGCGTCCGACGCCCTGACCTGCACGATGGCGACACCCCACAATGCCCGACTGTGACTGGCGACAAACGTTGTGGAGCATCTTTTCGAGTATGTTCCTGAGAATTAGTCCCATCTGCCGCCGAAAGACATGGCCACCACGGGTCAACCAGCATCCATGAGAAGTCCGCTGGTCCCGGTCCTACGGAAAAGGACCGTCCCCTACCAGGCACCTCGGGGACAGGCAAACCGGCGTGTTCGCCGCGTTATTGGGACGCGTCGCTCCGCTCGGATGGGGGAATCTCCGGGCAGCTCTACCCAATCCGTTCGAGCAAGGCGCGGGCGTCGCGTTTGATTTAGTCGTAGCCGCCCGCAATCGCGACGGGTAAGGCCGCGCCGAGGAGCATCCGCACTAAGGACATGCACGTGGGCCGGGCGTGAGGGGGGCGCCGGCATGGTTGCACTCCTCGCGAGCGCTCGAGCGGATCTTCTCGCTGCTCGACCGACGCGTAGCACGCATCGTGATCAGCGTGAAGAATGGTGGCATTGCCCGCCACGAACACATGTTTGTATGCTCGTGCGTGACCCGCCATCACGCGCACGTGTCGGGCGATCAGTGCAGGGCCGGCTCCAGGTGCTCCGTCTCCGACAGATTCACCGCCGGAGCGGCCGTTCCCCGGGAGGCGGCCCGCTCGGTCCAGATGTCGAGCACGAGCAGGCTCAGGTTCGACACGACTGCCGCACCGATGATCGTCGTGATCAACGCTATGAGCCCGCTGGTCACGTGGAAACCGAGTGCGGCTCCGACCACCGCACCGACAGC
>Ga0182030_10016843_pt1 | contig 14176 bp, 11 predicted proteins | sample 812S3MmetaG_FD_121299 | JGI IMG/M metagenome (GOLD analysis project Ga0182030, IMG submission 121299) | Permafrost microbial communities from Stordalen Mire, Sweden - 812S3M metaG (Illumina Assembly) | ecosystem: Environmental > Terrestrial > Soil > Wetlands > Permafrost | place: Sweden...
AACGGTCTAGTTATGGCTCAGGACAAAATCCGGGCGCTATCAACAGGTCACCGATATTCCATGACATCAGGAGTCCAGAGTCTCGACCCGGCAGGCAAGAGTGCCTGCGCCACGAAAACAGGCTCACCTCGAATTCCGCCACATCAGGAGTTCGGAGACTCGACTACCTTGACATGCCGGCGGGCATGCCAGCGATCGTCATCCCAACGGACGTCAGGATAGCCGTGATGACGGTCACCAGGATTCCGAGTTTCGCGACATCCTTGACGCTAAAGTAGCCGTAGGAGAATGGCACGGAGATGCTGGGAGTCTGTGTCACCAGAATACAATGCACCGACGAAGCGTATGCCGCCGACAGAGTCAGCGCGAGTACCGGAAGGCCGTTCTGTTGAGTGTAGGCGATCACGAACGGAACATTCACCGACGCTGTAGTTCCAAAGCTGGCGAGCCCCAGTGAATCGGCGGCAACCAGCAGGACCACAGCCGCGGGCTGCAGGAACCGCGGGACAACCGCCATTTTGTAAAGGGCGGCGTGGACCACCCACGCGGCCAGTCCGCTGCGGAAGGCGGCGGCGCCCACCATCAGGCCACCGATGAGCAACAGAAGCCCGCCCCACTCGATGTTCTTGCCTAAATCCTGCCATTTCCGAAACACGCCAACAGCTGGCAAGCAGATACCGCCTAGGATCAAGAGCGAAACGAAAGCCGTCGGCAACTGAGTCCAGTCGCTCGATAGCCACAGGACTACTGCCATGATGGATACCGCCATGGTGGTTATCTCGCCGGTGCTCCATCGCCCGCACCCGCCGCGCTCGCCGTGCGAGCCGTACAAGGTGAGCGGGAGTTCTTCGATCTCCGGCGGAAAGAGCCGCACAATCAGCCACCACGTGATGGCGGCGATCGCCATGAAGATGGGAGTAGAGATTGCGGTCCAGTATAGGAAGCTGACGTGCTGACCTGCGTTTTTTGCGAGGAATGAGAGGGTGATCAGATTCGCGCTGACGCCGGCGGGCGTGGCCGCGCCCCCGAGAATAGCTCCGAAGATCAACGCCAGCATCACGGCCTTGCCGAAATTGCTGCCGCCGCGCCGCACGCCGGTAGTCCGCAGGAGTTCCAACGCCATGGGCGACATCATGAGCACCACAGCAAGGTCATCCATGAACATCGATATAAGAAACGACACCCACAGGAAGACTCCAACTACCATCGCTGCTCTGCTTCCGGCAAAGCGAAGCAGCGGGTGCATGAACCGCTTTCCGAGCCCGGAGGCATTGAAAGCCGCCGATAGCCCGAGAACGCCGAGAGTGAATGGGACCACCTCGTTGCCAAAGCCGTCCTTCACGGCATCGGCCAGCGAAACGATACGGAGTGCGTGCAGCATCACCGGTACCATCAGCGCCGTGACAGCCATGGGAAAGGTTTCCGTAGCCCACCACAAGACGGTTACCGCGATCACCACCAGAGTCCTGACGGCTTCGGGCTTCATCCCCGCCGGGATGGGAAGCACCAGCGAGACCAGCAACGCTGCCGCACCCGATCCCAGATAACCCAGCTTTCGAAGGTCGCCGGCGGCTGGCGGCGCAACTACCCGCTCAGAGGCGGGCGGTTCGGCGAGCGGCGCCTCATCTATCTCAGCGCTCGCAGCCACAAGTCACCTCGCCCGCGGGGGCGGAAGCCGGGACACTGTGGTTCATCTTCACGACTACTTTAATCGCGTCCTCGATGCGATCGCGGCAGTAGCGGAATGCCGTTGGAACGTCTTCAAGTGGGAAAGTGTGGGTGTGCATCAAGGTCGCGTCGAAGCGTTTCTGCTGCATTAATGCCGCGGCGCGATGAGTGGCCCGGCGGCCCTCGCCGCGGATTCCGTATACATAGATGTTGTTGCGAACCAACTTGGCTAGATCGACCAGGGCTGGCTTGTGCGGGAAGGCAGCCAAACAGATTCGTCCTCCCCGATTGACCATGTCCATCGCCTCATTCAGAGCATCGGGACTGCCGGAACATTCGAGCACATAGTGCACGCCGCCACCGCCGGTGATGCGCTTGACCGCCTCCACGGCGCTCTCTTGGTGCACGTTGACGACATGATCGGCGCCCAGTTTGCGGCCGACTTCGAGCCGCCCGTCCCGCGTTCCGGTCAGGATCACCGGATAGGCGCCCAGGGCTTTGCCGACCGCAACGCCCATGAGGCCAATGGGGCCGGGTCCGGTCACGGCCAGTCCTTCGCCCGCGATCAACCCGCCCAACGCATCGAGCCCGTACATCGCCGTGCCCGCGGTCACAATAAGCGTGGCCTCTTCGTCGCTCATGCCCTCGGGAACGTGGACCAAAGTATTGATGTGATTCACCGCGTATTCGGCGAATCCCCCGTCGGTGGTAAATCCGTTCGCCCGGTGCCCCTTATCGTGGCCCTCGTAGTTCTCGCCGTAATTCAGGCAGGATGTGTACATCCCCATGCGGCACCGTTCACAGCGCCCGCACCCCGCATGTATCTCGACGGCCACCCGGTCCCCCACCTGGAACTCGTCGACTCCCGGACCCAACTTCACCACCGTGCCCATATATTCGTGCCCTGGAGTGAAGTTCTTTTGGAACGGCAATCCGCCCCGCACCCGCGCCGGAAGGCCGCGGCTAATGATCTCGACGTCGGTGCCGCAGAAGGCCACCGCATCGATGCGGACCAGAACCTCAGCCGTGGACGGTTGTGGAACCGGCTTTTCGACAAACAGAAGTTCTCCTGGTTCTCCCAGAACCCAGGCTTTCATGAGGGAGGGAATTGCGTAATCGACAGCTTGTCTCATTTGCGTCCTTCTCTCTTTTCATTTTCCCGGGGACCACGATACGCTGCGCTCGGTGCCCACCAACGTCTCCAGCATGAGCGCTTCCGCCCGGAGGGCTTCCGCCTGGGCGGTCATCTCCGCACCCGAGGCGGCTCCTTCCTCGGCGCCTGCCGCCGTCTGCTGCGTCGTCAGCCCGATCTGGGATACTGCGTTCGAGATCTGATCCATGCCCCGGGTATGTTCGTCACTATCCTCATGGAGCTTCTCTACCAGGCCTTTTACCTGTTGAGAGTGCGTCACGATCACGCCGATCAGTTGACTCAGTTTTTGCAACTTGGAACTGCCGTCACGCGAACGTCCAATCGACTGCTCAATCAGTCCGGCCGTGTCTCGCGCCGCTTGTCCGCAGCGCCCGGCGAGGTTGCGCACCTCGTCCGCCACCACTGCAAACCCCATGCCGGCTTCGCCGGCGCGCGCCGCCTCCACCGCCGCGTTCAGGGCGAGAATGTTTGTCTGAAATGCGATTTCGTCGATCACTTTCAGGATCTTGGCGACTCCGTTGCTGGAATCGGAGATCATGGCCATTGAGGCGATCATCTCCTGCAGGGCGGTAGTCCCAGCTTGCGTCGCCCGGTCCACGTCAGCCATCAAGTCGGTCGCTGACCGCGTGTATTCCTGGCCTCGGTGGGTAATGGTGGCTACTACTTGCGCTGCCGCCGAAGTCTCTTGGAGAGACGCCGCCTGCTCCGACGCCGCCCGGGCCAACGATAGTCCTTGTGCGCCTATCTCAGCGGAGGTGCTAGCCATCTGGGCGGCACTGTTGTGGAGGCCTGCCGCCACCTCCTTTAACTGGATGCCTGCCCGCCAAACGATGGCGATCACGATGGCTCCGGCCGCCGCGATCGCCACAATAAAGATGATCTGGAGAGCGAAGCTCAGCGAAACCGAGGACTGCGCTTGGGCGATTGCCTGCGCCATGTCCCGGTTCTCCACGTCTATTAGGGCTGCCGCGCATTTATCCACAGCTTCCGCGGTGCGCCGTACGTCTCCATTCCGGAGCTTCGATAAACCATCGGTGTCGCCGGCGTCCGCCAGCCGAAACATCTCCTGGCGTAGCGATTGCCAACCCGGCAGAAGTCCTTCGAGATCTTGCAAGGCTTGCCGCTCGGCATCGTCCTTCATCAAGGGCTGGAGTTCGTCAGCAATCTGCTGAACCTGATCGGCGGAGCCTTGAAACGTCTTCTTGGCCTTGTCCACGTCCGCGGGAAGTTTCTCGAAAAGCCCAAGCGAGACACCGCGGGACGCGAACCGCGCCTGGTAGGTCACCGCACGGACTCGCTCCGCCAGCGCCAGAGACTTGGCGTTACGCGCCGCCGTCTCGCGGACGGTCCGGCCTAGCCCATCGATGGCCCGCAACCCGAAGAAACCAGAGACCAGGCTAATCGCCAAGATAGCCGTTACGCTGTACGTAATCTTGGCCGTAATCGTACGGCCATTTCGTCTTGAATTCACCCGCGCTCCTCCTAAATAACCGATCTCCTGCGAAACACCGCTACCGTGTATTTATTCCGCGAGCGACTAAAGCTGGCGATTAATGCATCGGTACAAGTCAAGCTGACCGCTCTTTGAACCTGACGATGTGCCGGGGTCGGCAGCCGCCCCTGTCGCGGATCCGGCTGGTTGGGGGGGACGTTTGGGCGGCTGGCGTCTGCGCCTGCACGCCTATGGCAAGAAGGGTAATTACTAGTCCGGTGCGGACCAAGCCGCAAAGTTGTCTCATTTTTGTCTCCTGTAGTCGTCGATTTCCGAAAGCAGCGGGACGGACGCCAATCCACGGCTCGGTAGATGTTCCCAGCGCGCCCACAAATGGTCATATCGGACGGAGCCGGATTTACTTTATGGATGAATTTTCGATATACAGATTACAATGTCTTCATTTTTTTCAGGCGCTGGGATAATTCCTGGCAATATGGTGAAATCGAAGGTTGGGATCGAGACGAAAAGTTTCCGAACCGCCGCCCGCAGGAGCTTCCGCTCCGGCGATCTCTGCCGCGCCTTTGTTTCAAGCGATCGGCGGCACCCGCATGTGCCGCAAGCTTTCCAAAGCCTTCTACGATTGCGTGGATCGCGATCCGCTTCTCAGGCCGCTCTTCCCCGGCACCACCTTGCGGTGCGCCATCGAGGAATTCGCGGCGTTTCTGGTGCAATTCCTGGGCGGTCCGGGCGAGGATTCGCAAGGCCGGTGGTGGGTGAGCCTGCACGAGTCGCACCGGCGCTTCCCGATCGAACAGCGGCACCGGGACGCCTGGTTGCGCTGCATGGACCAGGCTTTGAACGAAGTCGGAATCGGCGAGCCGGCGCTCAGCGCGCTGCGAAACTTCTTCGAGCATGCGTCCACCTATCTGATCGACGGCAAGCCTGAGATGCGCGGGTTGAACCGCGAACTGGGCGCCCGCTGGTCGGCGCAGCGAAGCGTGGACGGTGCCGTGGCCGCCATACGGAAAGGCAAAGCGGACCGCGCCATTAAGCTAGCCGGAAAGTGCGGCCGCACCGTTCTGCCTGGCCTGCTCGCGGTCATGATCGACAGCAGAGACCCGACGCTGCTCGCCTACGTGCACACGCAACTGGGCGGCGACCCGGCACTGGCCCACGAGCGATATGGCGGGAGGACGCTGCTGCATGCCGCTGCCGCCGCCGGCAGTTTGCCCACGGTGGAGTTGTTGTTATGCCTGGGCGCAGACCCCAACTCTTTGGATGGCGGCAGGCATACGCCCCTTTACTGCGTGGGGAATGAGTGCGCGTCCGAGGAATCCGCGGAGGTAGTGCTGGCATTGGTTCGCGCCGGCGCACAGGTGGACGCGAACGACGGAGTGACAGGCGCCACTCCGCTGCACATGGCGGCCCGGCGCGGAAACGCGGTGGTCGCGAAAGCGCTGCTGGAGTGCGGAGCGGATATCGACGCGCGAGATCGCCGCGGCGATACGCCGTTGGTTCGCGCGGTCAACTGCAAGAAGTCGCATGTGGCGGAATTGCTGAGGTCGTACCGGCGGTAATGCGGGGGCGAGCTTCCCTCACCGGCGACTTCCCCGTTCATGCCTGCCGGCGCTAAGACTCCGCACTCCTGGTTTCATGGAATGAGGATGAGCTCACCTTGGCGGCAAGGACCTTATTCGCACCGGATGAACGCAGATGAGAAAGCGCTTTGTTTAACCGCGTTCATCCGTAAATAATCAGTTTTGTTTTTTGTGGAGCGGCGGCTCAGCCCGATTCCTCAGTTCGTCTACATGGCAGGGCTGCCAGGGAAAATGGAGTGAGCCGGTTTCGTGTCCGCACACCGCTCCTCGGGGCCAGGCTCAGTACCGGCACACTTCGATTCCGAGCCGCGGCCACAGGGAGCGGTCGTTTCCCGATGGGCTAATCTTGTCAGTGCACCGGCGCACGATAGAGCGCAGGCAGTCCGAACGCCCGGCCGCAATCGCTGGCGAAGATCACCGCCGAGGAGTCCAATTCCCAGGCCGGCGAGAAGTTGTTGCAATTACCGCCTGCCAGTTCCCTTTTTCGTCCGCCGGCGACGTCCTCCAGCCAAAGCTGAGTTGACGTAGCGGTTTCCCTCGACCGCACACGCCACTTTCCGTTGGGCGAAGCCAGTGTATCCGGAACTGTCACGCTCCTCAGCGCCGGCAACGCTTCCGCGCGCGAGGTGAGCGGATCGAACCGCATCCGCGTCGAACGCCCATGTGTGACGAGTTCGAACGCGATCTCGCACCCGGGTCCGTTCGCAACGGGATGGAAGGCGTTGCCGCCGAAATCCAGCCACTCGATATGGCCGTCATGCAGCCAGCGGAGCACGTATCCCGATCTTCCGGTTCGATAGTCGGCCATGCCCTGGAAGAACAGTCCGCAGCGCGTGATGGCCGGATAGCCGGAGAACAGGGCGCCGGGCTCGACGGCGAGTTCCGCGTACCGGCGCGCGGGTTCGGCCTGATAGTCATACAGCCGGTGTTGCGCGTCCGCGCTGGAAATGAGAAGGACGGCTACCACGGCGCCCGTCACCCACCGCCATCCGATCGCCCGTAAGTATGGGTGCCCCGCCACAAAAAACAGAAGAAGCAGTATCCAGACTTTAGAAAACAGCGCCGGCCAGGGATTGAGGTTCATCAGGACGTAGGTGGCCACCAGGTAAACCGATCGTGGTAGCGAGGCGTTCCGCAGTAGCAGCACGATGGGAGTGAATAACAGAATGTAAGTGTAGGATGCGGTGCTGCTGGAAAGGAGCACCATCAGGATCAGGAACCATGCAAAATCGTGGCGGCGATCGGGGTCGCTTTTCGACGCGAGTCCCAGTGTGGCGAATACGACCAGTCCCAACTGCACAGCGGTCCGGAGAAAGAAGAAAAGCCACGGCGCCTCGAAGGCTGGGTTGGGGTTCAATTCCGCTTCGCGCATAAATAACTTATGCAGCAGCGTGGAGAGTGCGGGTACGCCGAAGTTGTACGGGTCGATCGATCCGCCCTCCAGCGTGCGGGGGAGGACATGGGTGAGATAGTACGCGGTGTCGCTCCATCCAAACCATGACAGCGCGAGGGCCCCCAGGAAAGCCGAGCCGGCCACCATGCCGAGTACGCTCCACCAGGCCCGCCTCGCGGCGAAATAGAGCACCAGGGGCCCGGTATAGAGCTTCAAAGCGAACGTGGCTCCGGACAGAAAGCCGCTGGCGTCATCGCGTTTTCGCACGAACGCATCGAGTGCGAGCGTAATGAAGAACAGCAGGAAGATGTAATATTGGCCGAAAAGAAAATTCGACCGCAGGGATGGATAGCCGCACAGTAGCAGTACCGCAAGATACTCCCATCGGATTGCCGTGGTTCGCGCCAGAATAGCGATGGTGGCTGCCAGCATTACTAAGTCGATGGTGAGCCAAACCCGCTTCGCCGTCTGCGGCGGCACGCTGGTCAGGGCCATCATCGGCAGCATAGTGAGCGGCGTTTGCGGCGTATAGGCGCCGAGTTGGTTTTCAATGCCGGCGTAATTCATCTGCCGGGCGAACCACGTCCAGTCATAGAAGCTGCGCAGTGGCTCCCGGTGACGGGTTGCCATGGCTGCCGTGTAGTAGTTTGGGAAGTCCGTGGAGAGACGAGTCCAGCCGGCGCGGAACGCAGTCAGCATAAGCGCTGCGGAGCCAACCAGCACGGTAGCCCTCGCGGTCCAGAGAATAAGTGCGCCGGTCCTGAGGGCCCTCATTCCCGGATCATAGCGGCCCGATCCAGGATAGAAGCGTTAAATCTCTCGTAACTTGGGGTGGAATTGAGTTATCGGATGTAAAAAGACCAAGAAGAATTTACTCCTCTTACGGCGGGCATACATTCAGTGTACGTGCCTGTTCATTTCGTGTTGGACAGGGACGGTCCGCGCAGATCCAACATATTGAGCAATAAGCACCGTTCCTCTGGCCTCTCGATTGCACCTTTGCACGGCATGTCTAAAGAATGGGATGTCCACCTGAATCAATGGGCCGACGCCGGTCTGGTCGGTCCCGAAATCGCCGGACGCATCCGCGATTGGGAGCGCCATCAGTCGCCCTCTCGCGGTCTACGCTGGCCCTCGTTACTCGCGCTCGCCTTCGGCGCGATCCTGGTCGCCGCCGGAGCCCTGCTCTTCGTCTCCGCGCACTGGGACCAGTTCCCTCCCAACGCGCGGATGGCGCTGGTGGTCCTGACGGTGGCCGTGTTCCACGCCGGTGGTGCGGCAGTTTCGCAGCGCTTCGAAGGCATGTCGGTAGCGCTGCACGCCATCGGCACGGTGACACTGGGAGCGGCCATTGCTCTCGCCGGACAAATCTACAATCTGGCGGAGCACTGGCCCTCGGCCGTCATGCTCTGGGCAATCGGCGCGGCGCTCGCCTGGGTACTTCTCCGGCAATGGCCGCAGGCCGCGCTCACGGCGATCCTGGTCCCGGCGTGGCTGGCTTCGGAGTGGTGGTGTTGGACCACCGACCATGGCGCGTATTACGATGCGCCGGTGGCCGTGGGAATCTGCGCCTTGAGCCTGATCTATCTGAGCGCGCGCCGTTCTGCGATGGACTCCGCGATCCGTAAGGCGCTCATGTGGGTCGGAGGCATTGCCGTGCTGCCCTCCGCTTTATATCTTGCGATCCACGCTTGGAACAAAACTCCCGATGGGTCGGCGCCAGATATCGGTTGGGCCGTCGCACTGTTGGTGCCGTGCGGCGCGGCCGTACTTCTGCGCGGCCGTGACGTCCTGTGGAGTATCGGCGCCGTGGCGTGGACCGCCCTATTGGCGGCAACTAACCACGGACCGGGTGACCGCGCCCTGGTGTATCTGTGTTGCGCGGTGGGATCCGTCGGGCTGGCGTGGTGGGGCGTTCGCGAATCGCGGCCCGAGAGAATCAATCTGGCCATCGCCGGCTTCGCCCTCACCGTGCTGTGCTTCTATTTCTCCGATGTCATGGATAAGGTCGGCCGCTCCGCCAGCCTCATGCTCATGGGGCTGCTCTTTCTGGGCGGCGGATGGTTATTGGAACGAACCCGCCGCGGACTGCTGGCGCGCATGAACCATGTGGAGGTCGCATGAAACCCGCCTATCGTGGAATCGCCGTCGCTGTTTTGCATTGCCTCATCGCCCTGTCCATTTACGGCAAATATGCTGTAGACCGCGGCCGGTTGCCCCGCGTATGGGCCAAAGCGGTTCCCGTCGACCCGAATCTGCCGATCCGCGGACGCTACCTCTCGATCCGGTTGCAAGTGGAAGTCACACCGGGTCCAAGCCAGGGCCTATACGAAGCTGGACGTCTCTCCATCCGCGAAGGCCATCTGTTCGTGGACCGGGACCACGCCCCGTTGGAGGCGAGCGATCACGTTCGTATCCAGCGCAACTTCGACAAGTGGACGCTCATGGAGCCTGTGGCATTCTTCCTTCCCGAGCATGCCGCCGACCCTTCGCGCTTATCGCCTGGAAAGGAACTGTGGGTCGAAGTCAGCGTTCCGCGCAAGGGTCCGCCGCGGCCGATTCAGTTGGAGGCGCGGTGAGCGCTTCGAGTGGCTCCACCCACTGCCGAAAATGAGGACACTCCCGCCGCATGTTTTCGACACCTATGGCCATTGCCGCGGTCGTCCCGTCAATGACCTTCTTGTATCGTGGGTGGAGATGCAACACCCGCTTGGACGGCGCGGTCGCCGGGTCGTCGTTGATGTCTTCTGGCGTTGGGAAACTGTCCCTTACCCGGCGAAAACGACCAGCTAGGATCGGTTGGTGCATGCTTTCCGCAAACGCCTCGGGGTTGCTAAAGAGCCGCCGAGGAGGACGTTGAGTGGACTGAGTTCGAAATCCTTAAGCAATCGAATAGATTTGAATCCCTCGATCGATAGAGTCTTGATCGTGTTGGTCATGGCGTCATACTCATCATACAAGCGCACCTAATGGTCCGCATTATCGCGCCTGAGCTCCTGCCCCCGTCGCAGGGGCCGCCGACTTCTTCAAATACTTGTCGTACCAGGCCAGGTAGCGTTCCATGCGATCCCGTTGATAACTGGGCCGCTGAATCCCGTGGTTCTCATTGGGGTAGATGATGAGCTGCGTGTCGATCCCCAGGCTTCGCAGCGCCTGGTACATCTGCTGGCCGCCCTGCACGGGAACATTGAAATCGCGCTCGCCGCCCAGGAAGAGAGTCGGTGTCTTGATGCGGTCGGCATGCAGGAAGGGATACGAAATCTTTACGTACGTGTCGAACGCTTTCCATGGCGGTCCGATCTCCTCGTCGTATTGCGAGATGTACTGGTCGGTGCCATAGAAGGAGACCGTGAAGGCCGTGCCCGCACCGCTGGTCGCAGCCTTGAATCGCGTGTCGGTAGCGATCAGATAATCGGTGAGGATGGCGCCGTAGCTCCAGCCGCCAACTCCCAACCGGTCGGGGTCGGCGAGCCCGCTCCTGATGGCGTACTCCACGCCCGCCTCGAGATCGTCGACTTCGTAGTGGCCCCAATCGGCGGCAATCGCCCGCGAGAAGTTCTGCCCGCGCCCAGCGCTGCCGCGATAGTTCACCGCCATTACCGCGTACCCGTTGGCCGCAAAGAATTGGCGCTCGCTGGAGAACGAATGCGCGTCCTGCCCATTCGGACCGCCGTGAATACGCAACAGGAACGGCGCCTTCGCACCGGCGGTATAACCGGCCGGCTTGGTTAGCAGCCCGTGGACTTCGGTGCCGTCCTTGCTCTTGAAGCTGACCTCTTCCGTCGGCGCTATTTCGAGTTCAGCCATCAACGCGTCGTTCTGGTGCGTGAGTTGGCGCCTCGACGCGCCGTCCATCACATAGACCTCCGTGGGCAGATTGTCGCCGCCGCTGAGGAATGCCGAACAACCCTTCGCCATCGTGGGGCTGCTCACTACCAGCGCCCTGTCCATGAGCCGAACCATTGAGTGGTCGCTCATACTGACGCTGGCCGGGTACACGTTGCGGTCGTCGGTAACGAGGAACGAAATCGCGCTGCCATCGGCGCTGAATTGCGGGGCGGACACGCCACGATCGAGATCGGTCGGGGCCTTCACAAGCGCGGGAGCGGCGCTTCCATCGCTCGCCACCAATGCCAGTCGCTCCATGCCGTAGGCGGCGAATTTCTTGTCCGCCTCGCCCGCCAGGAACGCGATCCACTTGCCGTCCGGACTCCATTCCACGCGCCCGCGGCCGGCATTCATGCTCAGTGGACTGAGCTGCTTTTCCGTCGAGCCCGCTTTCGACTCCGCTACGTAGACCTGGCCCCCGGTTTCGCGATCGGGGTCGGCCGCATGGTTGCTCATGAAGGCGATCCGCACACCGTCAGGCGACCATACCGGCGACGATTCGTCGTACTTCTGGCCGTTGGTCAGCCGATCCAGTTTCTTGCTGGCGATATCGAATAGATAGACGAAGCTGTGGCGGCCGGAGAGCACGTAGCCCGCGCCGTCCTGCTTGAAATGGTAGCGATCGATCACGATGGGTTTGGCTGCTTTCGGTTTGGCGCCTTCCGCGGCATCGGCCTCGGGATCGGGGTCGCCGATTACCAGTGCCAGACGCTTGGAATCGGGCGACCATTCATAGCCCGATAAGGGGCCCTTCACGTCAGTGAGCTGCGTCGCCTCACCGCCGGTACGATCCAGCACCCACACCTGATTGCCCTTCGTTCTACCCGGCCGCGATGAGAGGAATGCCAGATACTTGCCGTCGGGACTCCACTTCGGACTGGTCTCGTTCTCCGGGCTGGAGGTCAGCCGCAAGTCATGCTTGCCGTCGATGCCGATCATCCAGACGTCGGTGTCGTGCTTGTCCTCTTTGATGTCGGTGGTGGTCACGGTGTACGCCACCCACTGGCCATCGGGCGAGCATTGCGGGTCGCGGACATCGCGGAAGCGGGCCAGGTCGTCGAGGGTGAGCGGATGGCGCGCCGGCTGGGCAAACAGGGCGGCGGCCGCGAACAGGGGCAGGACGCGGAAACTTCGCATAGGCCGCATGGTATCATGCCCGTGCAATGGCAGAATATTCCATCGGAATCGACCTTGGCGGCACCAATCTACGAGCCGCGGCCATCGACCGCTCCGGCAAGATGCTGGACAAGATCGCCGCCCCCACCGATTTTGTGCACGGACGCGAGGCGGTGCTCAACGATATCGTGACGGCGATCGGGAAGCTGCGCGGCCAGTTCGGTGCGGACGGCTTGAAGGGGATCGGCGTGGGCGTGCCCGGCTTCATCCGCATTAAAGAGGGGTTCATCACCAACAGTCCCAACTTGCCCTACTTTGAGAATTTCCCGGTGCGCGACGAACTGAGCATGCGCCTGAATACGCCAGTGATTCTGGAGAACGACGCCAACGCCGCGGCGTTCGGTGAGAAATGGATGGGCGCCGGCAAGGATTACGACGATCTGGTGCTGCTCACTCTCGGCACGGGCATCGGCGGAGGCATCATTTCCGGCGGACACATACTCCGCGGTTTCGTCGGCATGGCCGGCGAACTGGGACACATTACCGTGGTTCCCAACGGCAATCCCTGCGCGTGCGGCAATCAGGGATGCCTGGAAAAGCATGCTTCGGCCACCGCGATCGTCGCCATGGCTCATATGCTGCACCTGGGCGAGAATTTGACGTCCAAAGATGTGGCTGACATCGCGGCGCAAGAGGGCGAGGCGGGTGATAAAGCACGTGCCATCTTCCGGACGATGGGCGAGGCACTGGGCATCGCGCTCGCCACGCTGGTGAATACCTTCAACTTTCCGTTGTATCTGCTAAGCGGCGGCCCGCTGCCGGCGTGGGATCTGTTCGCTCCGGCAATGCTGCGCGTGTGTGAACAGCGGTCGTTCACGTATCGCGCCACGAAGCCGGCCATCGAAAAAGCCACCCTGGGCAACGAAGCGGGATTGTACGGCGCGGCTTATTTGCCCTGGGAGTAAAGAGACGTTCCCACCGCGGGATGGACCCGGCTCTGCGTTATCCGAGTTGCATGATCTGCCTGAGTCCATCCTCAAGTGCCGCCAGTTCGTCCGCCGTAACGATACCCAACCGGCTACGCAGACGTGTCTTGGACACCGCTCGGATCTGGTCGCTCACCGCTACTGCGGGGCGTCCGTCACAGGAGATCGGGATCAGGATCGGCGGACTGGCCTTCGGCGAACTCGACAGCGGGACGACGATCACTGTCCTTCGCCTTTCGTTGAGCACCCTCACCGAAATCACCACGCATGGGCGTGTCTTGCGAATCTCGGAGCCGAGCGTCGGATCGAGCGCAACCCACCAGATATCGCCGCGCTCCGGGATCACTTCCATGGTTCGGCCATTTCGTCGCCAATTCCGTCAAATTCCCGCTCGAGCTCGGCCACATCCAGGTCCTGATTCGCCGTGTCGCAGGCGCGCACCAACGCAGCATCGCGCTCTGCCAGTCGGGCAGCCAGGGCTTCGCTTACGAAACGCGAACGGTCGCGGGAGGCGACCCTGCTCAGAAACTGCGCAGCCAGTGGCTCGGGTACGCCGAAGGTCATTTTCCTTATAGCCATAATCCCATAATCCCATAATACCAGTCCGCCAGAGTGAGAGGGAGCGGCAGCAGCTTCGTGGAAGGTGTTCGCGAAACCTGTCGCCCAACCAACATGCATGCAGTATTTGCTATCATGCATGCATGCGGAAGCCATCACGATCTTCCCTGCACTATACCATTCGCGGGATTCCGCCGGAGGTGGATCGCGCCCTGCGAGTGAAAGCTGCCCAGCGAAAGCAGAGCCTGAATCGCGTCCTCGTGGACGAGTTGACTCGGGCATTGATCGGGCGGCCCGTAAAAGCCGATTTTTCCGATCTGGTCGGAAAATGGGAAAAGGACTCCGCTTTCGATGAAATTGTCGCCTCCCAGCGGCAAATTG
>Ga0182030_10016844_pt1 | contig 14176 bp, 12 predicted proteins | sample 812S3MmetaG_FD_121299 | JGI IMG/M metagenome (GOLD analysis project Ga0182030, IMG submission 121299) | Permafrost microbial communities from Stordalen Mire, Sweden - 812S3M metaG (Illumina Assembly) | ecosystem: Environmental > Terrestrial > Soil > Wetlands > Permafrost | place: Sweden...
ACATTATTTTTTTTATAGCCACCCTTTTTTAAAAAAACCCTCCTAAAAAAACTCAAAATTTAAATTTCCCACCCAAAAAAAAAAGTTTGCGCCCCCCCCCCCCCCCCCCCCCCATTTTGCACCAGTGTTTGAATACTATATCTCAACAACTGCGCTATAGTATTCGCAGTATTATTGCTATGAATTAGTAGTCTGGTAAAGATGCAGCATTGTACTTGTTGTTAGACTTGTTTATGATAAAAAGTAATCAACCCCTGTTTGATTTCATGATTACTGTCTCTTGGCCTATACTAGCCATATGGATTTACTCTTTGAGGCATCCCATGCTTCTGCGGCAGCTAAGCCGTGAACAGAACACTCTCCGATCAGGAGAAATTCGTCCGGGGCTTCTGTTGGTCGAATAACGAAAGGAACAGAGCCTGCCTTAAAAAAACACGCACCATCACCAGCCTTGGTCTCCTCTGGTGCCAGTCCAAGATATCCCTTTTTGGTTCTCATCATTCTGTGTCCACAAGCCATCTGCCCTCGCTCTTTGAAATCAGTTACATCAGGTATCCCCTTTTGATTTATTATATTTTGACACAGTGTTGGTAACATGAGAAGTGTGAACAAAATGGCTCTTGCCGTGGTGTGGGTATCCGATAGATATCTTTGAGTGATCTCGATACATCTGAAATGAGCCATAAGTCCTCGCATCATCTCTTTGTTGTCTTCGAAGAATTGAGCCTTCTCTGGACGTGACCAGAATGCTTGCCAGAAAGCGTAAGTGAGTGGCTCATTTGTCGGCTCATATATCTTCGACTCGTCGGTGACCACTGAGCGATACCACTTATATAGCGTTGTGTTTTGGGCAGTCCCTTCGATAAGCATCTTCCACCATTGTTGACTAAGCGGCGTAACAATTCCGTCCAGGCTGCTGGCATCTGGAAAGACAGACTCGACTTGAAGAACTTCATCAGTGAGTAATACATGCATCGATAATTTATTGTCCAGTATCACGCATTCATCAAGTTCTGGGTTGCGCATGGTTTTCAAGTCAAAGACTCCATAGAGATGCTTCTGCCATCGGCCAACGTCCCAAGCAGGAACCCAGGACGGACAGTCCGATTTATGCGGAGGCAATTTGCTAGAATAGCCCCCAAAACATAGTATCTGGAGGCCCACATCTAGGTTGAACCTTAGAACGTGTTCAGCCGCATCTTGATATACTTGGCTCCGTGATTTGTTGTAGTCAACCGTGATTTTGTGTTCGTCCTCAGTAAGACTCAAAAGTGCATACACTTTATCTCTTGGATCTGTGGCAGCGGCCCCTTGAAAGAAAACCAGTAGATTTCCCAGGCTAAAGTGCCCGTTTCCATCTTCAAAAGCTTTTCGTAAGCTAATAAGTAGCACGAAATGATTCAACGTGGTTTGGTAAATGCCACGTTGCTCATATATCCTGAAATTTCTGGCAAACAATATCGCTCCTATAACTAAGTCATAGGAGAGATTCCAATGCCCAAACAAAAAGACTGCCTCTCGCGCCAACAGAAGCTCCTGTATGACCCAGACCCTTCCAAACCAGGGCTGTTTTTCTAGCCAAGCCAACGCTTCCAATAACTTGAATTCGAAGAACGAGGGCAGCCCAAATCGCTTGAAATCCGCCCTGGAAAGTTGATAGGCATTCTGCCCGGAAAGCCCTTCGTCTTTAATCATCTCTTCCGCTCTTGACAATTTAGCAACGATCTCCGGAATTTGCTCACTTCCATCCTCTTGCTCCCCGAGACAAATCAATACCCGCATGGCACGTCGATATATGTCTCCCATCATGCGCACCTGCCGACTCTTCTCATCCACATCCTCTTGATTGATGCACAGCCCGTCGGCCCACATAAGCCGCGGAGGATCGCCCTCAGGCTTAACCTTAGATAATGCATTGGCCAAATTTTCCGTGATCCACAAAATGCCGCTGTCATTCCCGATTACTGGATATCGCTTTGTCGAATCGCCCCAGCAATACGAAAGCGCCTCAAAGTTTACCAAGGGCTCGCTGTCCAGTTGACATGTCTGGAAGTTGATGCGAAGAGTGAAACGCTCTTTATTGCCTTCTTTTCTGCATGGTCCGCCGTCTAAGGTGCTAGGAAGTAGCTCGATCAGTCGGATCTCGCCGTCTCGCAGCAGTGCGTACTCGTATCTGCAAAACTTCTGTTGCAGTATCGCGACCTGTTGCAGCCAGTCCTGGTCGCGTTCTTGCAGCTCTTTTGAGCGTCGCTGTTCGTCGCGCAAATGTCGAAGTAATCGTACAGCAAATATGGCGCACACAAGCGCTATTCCAAGACCAGGTGGGACTTGTAACTTGTGGAGAAAGTTCGGGTTTAGGATAGACATTGTTACAATAGATATTATGCAGGAGCACCATAGGTAGGCTGTAGAATCGCCAGGGCATCCGTTTAGGCTTAGCGTGTTCACGTGATTAGATCATGTGCTAGTTGCTTCCGCTAGGCCTAGAAGGGATATAGGGACCCTTGATTTCCATAGACTAGCAATTCAGACCTTATACGCACTATATATTTGAGTCCTTCGTAATACTATTACAATCACTATAATAGGTATATTTGACATCTATACCTTAATAATCTTGAAGATTATTCTTGCTTACCAAAACTTTAATGAAACCAAGTATAAATTAATTATAAAACGAAAAATAGTACTAAAAGTTTTGAAGCTTTATTATCGGTCGAAGGTTAGACAGGGCTTTAGGAGGAATCCCCAGGAAATGGGTTTCATTGATTCAATAAGCGAAGCTAGAAACATATATGACGAAGGCCTAGGGTTCAATGTTTTTTGAATTTAATTATTTTCGTGATATCCTCCCTCTCTAATTATTTCACTTGAATCTTTATAGGAATTGGAGCGTTACACCACCAAGTCCATAACGAGTTTACAACCCTCCTCATCTTGTTTGTCTGTTTGTTGGCTATCAACAATCAGCGTTCTTCGCCCCACGAAAGCCATTGCTCAACTCACGCTCAGTGTTTATCGCCACGTCATTACGATCTTCTGCTATCATGCCCCTCAAAAAGTTTATCGGCCTTCTTCAAAAGCTTTCGTGGAAGAGTGGCAATAGGCATCAATCGAGCTCGCATAAATCAAAAATCTGTAAAAGGAGAGATGGCCACGTTTTTGAAACCCCATCTAAAGCAAGACCTCTTAATATTTTGGAAATGCTTCCTCCTGAACTTATAATATACATGGCCCAGTTCTTGCCACTTTCCTCTACGGTATTATTCACCTTGAGTTGCCATGCCGCATTAATTATTCTTGGGACCCATCATTGGACTAGTCTGCGGGCAAAAGACCAACACCAACAACACATAGACTTCCTATCACAATTGTCCAAAGACCTGCCACCAGACTACGTATCATGCTACCATTGTCGAATCCTTCATTTATGTACAATACGTTACTCCGACCATTTGCCCACTCGGCCTCTTTACCAATACGACGTGGCCAAATGTGATAGGGCTGAGGGGTTGGGCAAGGTATCGAAATACCTCCACAAAGACTTCCGGTTCAGAACCTTCCAGATGGCCATGAAGCAGCATCGATTGGGTCTTGACTACAAGATTTGGCTAGAGTGTCTATGCCGAGAGTCAACAACGCGCAGAATCATGCAAAAATTTCCATCCGAGTTCAGGGCAGATGCCAGGATTGTTGATGGCTCTCTACTGTTCCGCTCAAAGCGCATTATTCTCATACCACCTGGTCTGACAATTGGTAACTTGGATCGCTATTCCTTCGCTATATGTCCTCATATCAAACTTGTGACTCATGGTGCCGAGGCAAACCTACCAGAGACTGCCGGGTGTACTATGAACCACCAACACGCTTCTCAGCGGTGCGTCAGGAAGTCACGTACCATAACCTGTACCGCATGCCTGACAGAATACGATCTCAGACTTGAAGAGTGTGGGGGGTTCGGTGTTGCGGCCATTATTACGAGATGGGTGGATCTTGGAGAAGGACAGACGATCCTGGATCCCAGATGGTGGAGCCATCTTTCGCATAAGTACACTGTTTCTGATATTTTCAGGGAAGTAGACGGTATCAATGGAAAAAGGCTAGTTGACATAGACCCAGTCCAATCGAAGCATGTCTCTATCAGAGATTTATTCGAACAGGATAAACCATCTAGGATATTGCCTCTGGAGACAGTAGAAAGGTTGTTTCAATTGCCAAAGCTACCCGTTTTTCGGGATGAAGACTTGAGGCGTGCGATGTTGTTTGATCTCGATTAGTCGTTATGGTTGGATCTGGAAGACAGTAGGCATCCGGGATTTAGCTCAAGGATAGCTGTCATGTTCCCCATGTTTCCCATCGTTTGAAGACTAACTCATACTTCTAATCTTAATTCAACATTGTATACTAAATCATCATATTATTATCTTGCATTTATCCTTGAGAGAGCTTAAGACGTGTCTCAAGTGATGTCCTTGAACTATTTGGACATTACATATCGAGCGTAAGACTCAAAATTTATCTTCTCGTACTTCTCAAGAGTCAAAAAAATAAGCCCTTAACTTCACTCAAAGCATCTAGACATTCGTTATAATTTTTTCATCAGTTCAATCTCTTTGAAAATAGACTTACTTAGACTGGCCCTCGGTCCTGCAGATCTTGATAATTTGAATCTTAAGATAAAGTAGTCAACTTTCCAGAAAGTAAAATCTGTTTCTTCTGGAACATCCACGCGCAGGCTATTTCCAGTCACGATTTGCAGAGCAAGGGTGGTTGAAGCTGCAAGTTTAGAATTGCACACTTTGGGTCTTACAGGATTTGTCAGCGATGCCATTAGCTGTCTCAAAAGTCTCGAAGTTGGTGATCGCATCGGGAAGGATCTACCTGGCTGCATATTGGATTTGGATATCCTAAGGTCTCGTCTCGTGCGTTGGGCGCATTCCGTCAACACGCTCACCCAGCAGCAGTCCTCCTTGGAGCACAGCGCAAAAGGCGATCGCGACATGGGCGAGAGGCTCCTAGAAGACATTTCGCTCCTTCTGAAGGAAGCCAGGGGCATTTTGGATAAGTTCAAGGAAGTCGCCGCGCCTGACAATGTGCCATTCAGGCGAGAAAATCTTGGGGCGTTGGAGGGGGGGATCTTTCAAGAGCCTTCATACGTGGGCCACCCGCAGCCTCCGAGCAGACATCGGTACTATACAGAGGACTGAGTGGGCTATCTATGAGGAAAAGAGGCGGAACGAATTGGAGGTCGATAACCTCATTGTTTTGTTCCCGGCCACACAAGCGCGACAAGATGGAATATGTGCTAAGCAAGTTTCTGAGATCACTGGCGCAGAAAGCATTTCCATCCTACGGGGAGCTGCAACAGCCACCGATCCATCCCTGAGCGACGCTATATTGAATTAGATGACTTACCAAGAACATGTATGCATGAAGACGACGGTCCATGACGAAGCACGAGTGCAGCAAGGAGACCAGTTGGCATCGGGAGAGAAGGCCATCGGAAACCATAACGCTTATGGGACCCATATTGCATCTGGAAAAGCGACAGTCTCTCAAGGGACTAGGGTCGGCGTGGGAGATATCTTTCAGGGAAGCATTGCGAGACGAGGGGAGGGGAGGGAGGACAATGGTCTGGAGGAGCTGCCGGCATTTGTGTATGTAAAGACGATATCGTTCAGGGTTACAATAGCAATACAGCGAGTTTGAGGGAATGAGTGAATAATGACTTAACGTTGATACAACCCGTGTCCAGGGGCTTCGATCCCATCAAGTTGTGCCAACGATGGCGCCACACCTAAATCAGAGTATCTTCATGATGCCGTAGCATTAACACGCCGCTACCTTTTTACGGCCAATAGGATAAAGGGCACAGAGCCAGTGGCTGTCACTTCGTTCGAAGGAAGACCAGGGGGTATCAGACTATGACAGCGGGCGAGGTATGCAAGGTTCCGCAAGGCTAGAAGGATTCGCGTCTTGGTCACAGAGGCGTTGAATTGAAAGATAAAAGATGATCGAGAGCCGTCAAAGGTTGAAGATAAAGAGAAATAGGTAGATTCAGCACCTTGAATTCTTGTGATGGAGGGAGCTTCTTCAACGATGTCAGGACACGACGGGACTGCCTTCCATCACCACAGTGTAAACTATGATGGTGGAGGAAGGGGGCGCCCAGAAGTCACTCTCACAGCTTTAAGAAAGAAGATATAAAATTATCTGCAGCCATTGAAGATATGGACGCGAAAATATGCAGGTTGGAAAAGGATGACGGAATCTGGCCTGCCTAGAAACATGAGCACGTGACATTCCAAGAAAATAGACTTCGAAATCGACCTCCGACTCACAACAGCCTTTTCCTCCTTGTGTCCATTAATATAAGGGAAGGCTCTGATTTTCCTATTGCTATTAGGTTGAGATTAATGGTTGAGCCTCTAGGTTTATTATTTCCGATTTCATGGGGGGAATATCAGCAAGTGCTTGAAGCTTGGGCAGATCAAGCTGGCGGGAACTTTGTCTGTCCCTTACGTTTCTTATGTATTCTGAAAACGGAACATTTAGTACTTTATTCTCAACAATATACCTGCGGTAATTTCTACGAGTAACCCTGTTCGAACCAGAGATTTTGCGAGGCTGACCTAGACACGTCAGACGAGACTACTCCGTTTTTTATCGAAAGCGAGAGCTTGCGCCTATCTACCGTGCTCCTTCATACTCTAAATCGAGGTACTTGCACCCGGAACTACCTTGTCAGGTGACACAACTTTTCGTCCCGCCCTTCTCCGGATCCCGTCTTCAATCCTAAAACTGTAATGGCAGATCGTTACTGTCTAGTCTCTTCATTGTACGGCCCAGGAACCACAGCATGCTGGTACCTCATAGCTCTTTCCGTCTTCATATCCTGGACGATCCATCTCAAAAAGCGAACCACCGGCTCTATCGACAGTGATTTCATTGCCCTTCTAACTCTCCCGGCAGTCGCAGCCGGGCACCTGATATCCCAAATTCACACCTACTCAGGGCGATATGACGAGATGATAACCACGGAAGACAAATTCCTCGGCGAGTACTTAGCAGCCATAGAAGCCTCTCTCAACATCACTGAGAATTTTTTCCCCATAGCATTAATCTTATGTTCACTAGCTATTCTCTTTCGTAATGTCAGAAGAGCAATTTTGGTATCCTTAATCGGATCGTTCGGCTTCTCAGCGGAGGGATACCTATTTTTCACGACGAGAAGCCCGCCATACACGGAGTACAAACAGGGAAATTTCACCAGACCTTTCCTCATCAGCATTGCAAGTACTATGCTTGCCGCCGTCGGGGTTCTTGTTGTCTTTGGGGTTTCCAATATTGGTATACTTTTGTCGTTCTACTTCAAACGGATGGCGGTTCGAGCCGCGGCAACACCATCAACAAACCGGCCGGTGGATCGCGAGACAGTTGGAGTGGCAGCACCGTCAAATTGAGTCACTTTCGAGGATATCCACATCAAAGTCATGCGCTTTCTCAGTGCTCTCTTTTTACTGGTCCTTTTCATTGCGTCACTAATCCCCTTATGCACTCATATCCTGTTAGTTTCACCCACCCAGCCATCCTCATGGTTCGAGCATGCATTTGAATGATTGTTCGAAGATCTGGCTCCTCAATCAAATGCTAGAATACAAGATCTTGACCAGGTTGTCGCAACTTTTGGTGGCGCCACAGTCCTTGCTTTCAGCATCTATGGTGTGGGGAAGTCGATTTATGAAAAACGGACTGAGGAGGCGCGGGAGAGGGAACGTCTCGAGTTGATCAAACTGCAATAAATGAGGCGAAGGCGGTAGTGGTTTTTCTGAATTATCCACAATAGTTCGAAACATGATGGTTTATAGAGGGTTCAAAATGTATGTGTGACCTAGAATTGCTCTAGAAATACTTGTACTTTCATTGTCGGTTATTCGCACTGATAGGGCCGCCGTGAGAGAAGGTGGAGATCAGGTATTTAAGAGTTGTACTCGGAAATGGAGGACTGCATGTTATTCTGAGTCATTTACCTAAGACAAAGTGTCCAATATCTAAGAAAGATTGTTTTCTTGTTCTCTCGCAGCTAACCCAGGCCATGATCTGAGTTATCTTGAGCACCATAAGTCAAGGTTGGGCATGGCAAATAAAGTTTGCGGCACACATTAGATGTGCATGCGCTATCACGGCTCTATTCCTGCGAACAATAGAGACTCGGCAAGGCCCAAGTTCCAACCCGGATCATCCAAGAAGTCTAGGTTGGCCATTGAACTCTCTTCAAACGAGCTTGGAAATTGCGCTGCTGAAGGCTCCTGAGGCTGGATTTCATCTGCTATCATAAGTTTGGTTGGCATCGATATTCACTATGATGCGAAGTTTCACAACTTACAAAGCCCTGGATTTGTTCGTGATAGCCCACCAGACGCCTTTCTCCAAGACCATATGAAATCGTATATAATACTGCACTCGCTTTAGTCTAATGTGGAAAAAGTATGTCAGGTTTTTTCACCTGGCGACACATCGAGATCTGATGGTCAGCTCGGGAGGTGATTGACCTTTGTCACACCCATCTCGATGCCACATCTGCGACACCAATTTTACAGCTTTCCCGCAAGTATCATTATTTGAGACCGAACAACGAGATAGGGCGAGCAGACATTCATTCAGAGTTTTCCTCCCATACGCAGTATCGCCGATTTCTGGAGCATAACTTGACTTTAATACCTTGAGCACGATACATGTAGCGGTAAGAAGCATCCGATAGTGATAATGCGGGAGGTATAGGAGCGCGCCGCTTGTTGTATCTGCACTTGTAAATAACGACACCAAGTTAACTGCGGACGTATATGCTTTCAAGATGCCTTGCTTTCTTGATTCCGTCATTGATGCGTCGAAGAAGTAGAACGAATGCAAATATAATTGAGCAGCTGCCAGATACAGTCGATCCATTGGTGTTGTTCGTGAGTTTTAATGTCAACAGTCACTTACGAAGAGCTTACTTGAAAATAGATGCCCATTCTCACTCCCAAAACTATCCAGCTCATTGTCTAACATTGTTATGTCATTTCCCCATGATTCCGCAAAGGACAACGGCGGATTAGACAGCTGTACAGTAGCGGGATCATAGGCTATATTCCACATTGCTCTGGTCACTCGGTTACAGTGCCTTTGGATGATCAATTTAAATCGAAGCTCATCCGGAAGAGTGTAGATGTTTCCAATTTCGCATGCTCTGTCAATAGTCCAGTCAAAAGGAGCAATGGGTAAATGACCCATCACGGCACTTGCGCTGTGTTTATAGTTAGATAATCGCAAATGGTTGTCAATATTCGCGCCTTACGATTGAGAGACAATATTGGCAACAGCCCATGTCCGAGTTAGAATCTCTGAATCCATTTCGTTTACTGTCGCTTTCCTACCTACTATTTTAACGTGAACATTGGTCTTATAATTTTAAGCAGTATTCATATTGAAGCACGTACATGAGAAGTCTTGTGTATTAAAAGGCATGTATAAACCCACTTGCATTGAAGCGCTTATAGCGATCGAACTCAACGTTACCGATACATCGTTATAGGTAGTCGTTGTTGGAAATGGCCATATACATAAAATGATGAGGGCTTGAACAGTTGTCGCTTTGTAAGGCGGTTTAGAAATCTCGGACCAAACAAGCTTTATTACCCAGTCTGATAGGGCGTGCAGGAGTGTGATATCCTCCTGGTATCGGCGAGAGGCCACACCAATGATCGCCCAGAATAAGCTTATTCCGGACTTGTAGTAGTCATCGGGAGACTTTGAAGGATCTAGAAAGGGAAGAAACTGGTGGTAGTGCTCGAAAAATCTGGATTCAGTTAGCTAGTGTCATCATATTGAGATCACGCTTACTTCTGGAACAGGATATCAATTTGGACTGTACTAAACTGAACTGCTTCTAGTGTCCGTGACATAATAGCGAGCGGTCTAGCAATATTTGGCTCTGACAGACTGATATTAACAGGGCTTTTGTTGATGGTCACGTGATCCGCGGTCTGAAGGTGGGGAAGTGGGGGTCCAAGCTGATGCTGCTGCAAAATAGGGCTCTCAAATGTCGAGATTGGCCCAGCATTGGTACATGCTGCACTGCGAGATCTCTGTGCTCCACCCAAGGAAAGTTCTTGTTGGAATTGCGAAGTCTGAAATAATTGCCCTGCAGGCTTCATTGCCGAGACCAGGCTTTGTACTTGCTTTTCAAGCTCGGCAATTTTCCTATGAAGAGAATTCAGCCTACTCAGCTTGAGACAGGAAATAAAGAAGTCCTACCTGCTCTTGCTAACTCTTTTGAATCTTGGGTCTCTACGGCAATCTAGTTCTAACCTTACGCATCTCTCACAGGCACCGTCCTGAGAGCCCTTGCAACGTACCTAAGATCACTGTTAATCAAGGATCTATACACTCGCTTAGACTAGCTAGATTAATCTACCGACCTTGGACTGTCTACAAGACGTGCAGACTGCACATTTTGACATTGCCGAGAGTCCTCGCCGCGATTCGGCTCCCTGAGGAGCAACATTCTTTGGAGTCTGGTCATCCGTTGCCATAGTGGTATCTCCGTAGCGGGATCGCAATATGATATCGCTCCGGGCCTAAGAATTTCAAGTATCTCGTCAATCTTCTAACAATTTGAAATATCAAAGGCAAAGTCGATGGGGAGGTTGCAGGTACCGAGAACGCTCTGATTACCAAGCGAAAACGCCTAGAGAGCGCGTTCGCTCCGAAATCAGCAGGGAAACCCTCAACTTTGGCAAGGGGCGCTATACATGGCAACGCTAAATTGATAGTAAGCCCCCCTTCCGCTCAATATATAGTGGACTAGAAATGCTCGGAGTGCGAAAGACATATCCCCGACGTCTTTCTCGAGTATTCTATCTTCATTAGATTATTACACCGAAGCACTACAAAGATATCCTACCTCTCTTGTTCCAATCCTGGTTTAAATCGTCATCTTGCTAATTGGATTTATTGCCGATCGAGTTCACACCAATTTTCCTAGGAAATTTGGTCACACATTCACATTACCGTGCCCAAGGGAAATCAGATCCATCATATCTCATCATCTAGGCAGCCACACCAGCGTCTCGACATCCATACATCAATATTTTGGTGATAGGAATTTCAATGGACATGCCCGATATCTCACTAAAGGATGGAATCACCGCAACGCCGCCCACGACTAAGCAAGAAGACGAGAGTTGCAGTGATATCGAGGCACAGAAGCCGGAGGCCCCTATTACTGAACCAACCCAACTGCTAGATCAACCGCCACACACCATATTAAGCGAGAAAAAAAAGATATTCACCATTATGATGGCCTCATTCGCCGCTTTTATTTCTCCTGTATCCACCAGCATCTACTATCCAGCTCTCAACGAATTGGCACAAGATCTCCGTGTCACAGTCAGCACAATAAACCTAACAATCACCGTATATATGGTCTGTGCCAACACAATAATCAATTGAACGCTCTAGAATTAAGTCAAATGACAGGTATTCCAGGGACTAGCACCTGCCTTTATTGGAAGTATTTCGGACAAGAACGGGCGTCGGCCTGCCTACCTCATTTGCTTCATCATCTATTTAAGCGCAAATATTGGGCTTGCTTTGCAGAACAGCTACCCAGCTTTGGTTGTTCTTCGCTGCTTGCAAAGCTCTGGGAGTAGTAAGTAAACTCATTGTCCGCTAATTCTGAGACCTACCATTCTCGCAAGAGGAATTTGTCTAGTCCTTAACTCCTCCTGATTATTCAAATTTTAGGTGGCACCGTCGCCCTCGGGAGTGCAGTGGTGGCAGACATAGTTACCCGAGCTGAGCGTGGTAAATATATTGGCTATGCATCCATGGGCGTAACGCTTGGTCCAGCACTTGGTCCAATCATCGGCGGTCTTCTGACCCAATTTCTTGGCTGGAGATCAATTTTCTGGTTCTTGACCATATTTGTCAGCTCAATAATGTTCCTCATGCTCCTATTATTCCCCGAAACAAGTCGTAGTGTGGTCGGTAATGGCAGCGTGCCTCCCCAGAGGTGGAATTCGTCGTTAATGGATATTATCCGCTACCGCCGACGGCAACGAAACGCGGATATACGGTTGCAAACCCAGACTATTACACGAATAAAACGTCGTCCAAACCCACTCGAGGCTGTCCAGATTGCATTCCAAAAAGAAGCTGGCACAATACTGTTTTTCGGAGCACTTCTCTATGCTGGGTTTTTCTCAGTGCTTAGCACTCTCCCTTCCCAATTAAAGGCGAAATACGACTTCAACTCCCTCCAAATCGGCCTGTGTTATATCCCGTACGGTATTGGTAGCTTGACTTCCCGGTGGACGGTAGGCACTTTGATAGACTGGAATTTCCGGCGGCACGCTCGCATTCTGGGCATCGAGATCATCAAAAACAAGCAATAGCGGTTGTCGGACTTCCCAATAGAGGTGGCCCGGCTACAAATCACACTTCCGCTTGTATACATGGGTTCTGTTTTTATTATCATCTATGGCTGGGTAATGGATAAAAGGACCAATCTTGCGGGTCCCGTGGTCACTCTTTTCTTCACTGGACATACAGTCACGGGTGCTTTTAGTTCACTCAATACCCTTGTTGTCGATTGTAACATTGAGAGTCCCGCTACAGCTGTGGCTGCGAATAATCTCTTCAGATGCCTTTTTGGAGCGGGGGCTGTCGCAGCTGCGGTCCCGCTTATTGAAAGAATAGGAATGGGCTGGACATGTACCTTTGTGGCGGCGATCTGGTTGGTATTCAGCCCTCTTCTTTGGGCGGTGTATAAATTGGGGTATGGATGGCGAGAGCAAAAGAGGATAGAGAAAGGGGAAAGGGCGGAGGAGAAAGTGGACAAGATAAAAGGAACTAACGAGAGGAGAAATTTGAGTGGTTGATGCGAGTTTGTAGAATGGCGAAAGTTAGTTAGTTCAATAACAAGAGGGGCTGAGAACTGTTTGAAATCCTCTGATTTCTGGTATGGAGGTGAAATTGTGAATAAGGTATGCAGGTCTAGTGGAAGATCAAATATAATAATTATGATTTATACATATTGAATCGTCGTATAAGGAAGAGTGGGATCGGCGATATTGCCATATCTCAAACTTTGATCCGAAAATCCTTCTTGATCACTCTACCTACCTACACAACTTTTTACCTTTAAACTGAGATATGAAAGGGAAATGTTTAGGCTCAATTTGATGGCAACCCCTTGTGAGCTCATGTTGAAGTATGAAAAAGGTCAGTTGACGTTATATGTGGTCACACTCGGAGGTAAGGTATTTCAGCCTTTGTGCGGGTTTTATACCCCTTTAATTTAGCTTAATATCTTGCTCGAATCTCTTATCTTATTAGCTAATTTCACTCTATGCATAAGTCAATATGAGGAGGGTGCGAAGGGCTAGGGAAAAGACAGGAAACACCCCAAGGGTCAATTTGAGATAAAAGGTTCCCATAGGGAGCCTTGCCGGATAGGAGGAGGGAGGTAAAAATTAATTATTTAATAGGTTCGCTGGTCATACGCTAGAGCTGAAGCGCAAGCTGGCTACAAGAATCTATTGGCCAATCCACGAAACTCCAGCTGAATCATTGTTGTTGCGGACTCGTAGGCGTCCCATTGCGGCTAGTCCGATTATGTAAGGTTTCATAGTTTTCAGCTCTTCGCGCGTTGTCCTAGAACCTTCTTCTGTACCTATTATTCTAAGAATAGAGTCTACTGCATTCGTTACTGTACCATGCCGCGTAGCTCTGTGACAATTGTATCATCAGGAAGAAAGGAATGGCTTCGATAAGACCTAGCCCTGTATTACTGGATGTAGTCTACATTTGATAAATACTCTAATTTTAGATAGTATCTATACCTATATAAACAACAATATTCTATTGTTGAAAGTTACTAATAAGTATCTTTTTGAGTTTTATAAATAAGTTTGACTTTTATACAAAAGTTAATTAAAGATTTAACTACTAATATAATATTTAATAGAACAATTATTTTTGTTAAATATTATATTAGTCTAAATAATAACTCGAACTTAAGTAAAATTAGTAATTCTTATAACAAAATTAAAATAAAAGATATACTAAAAATAAAAAATATTTTAATATACCATATATTATTTTAAATTGATTTAAATATAAATAGATTAAA
>Ga0182030_10016847_pt1 | contig 14174 bp, 8 predicted proteins | sample 812S3MmetaG_FD_121299 | JGI IMG/M metagenome (GOLD analysis project Ga0182030, IMG submission 121299) | Permafrost microbial communities from Stordalen Mire, Sweden - 812S3M metaG (Illumina Assembly) | ecosystem: Environmental > Terrestrial > Soil > Wetlands > Permafrost | place: Sweden...
CACTTCCAATCGGATAAAAGATATACCCTGCTTGATACGTCTTCAAGGGGAAAATAATATCCCTCATTTAAATTTAGTATGGCACCAAAGCAATTTGACCAGACTCAATCCATTCCACACAATGACTTGTTAAATTAGGCACAGCCGTTGCTCCTCAGATCTTCAAGGGTTTGTAGCTGCTTTCAAAAAAGAGAATATTCCCAGCTGGAGAGAATGTTATACACAGAATCAATACTAGGTACGGCAAAGTTTCTCGATACTGCCCTGCTCTTGTCTAAAGCTTCTAGAAATTTTGGACTCTTTTAAAAGGATGTTGTTACAGATCCGGAGATTTCCAAAATAAAGGCAAGGACTGGAGACCAGCAACTTCTCGCTCATATGCCTTGCTCATTAGGTTCAATTTCGAATTCAATTCTCTGTCTTTTTCTTGTTGGGTTAATGAGCGTCCAATATCAAGACCCCAGGTAGCTCTGTGCAGCGCTGTTCCTGAAAATTCTCAGCCATAGCTGCCTCTCGTCCACAAGAAACGGCGTTTCACATTTTAAATCCCTCTAAGCAGCTTTGGAGTAGTTTGACATCTAATTTCATGCGAATAATATAGGCCAATAATTTAAGCTTATGTACTCGCTACTTCAGGCTAAGCTGTTAGTGAGGGGTAAAGCAACAGAACTGTTGGAGGAAGTCCCCTACATCCTACTGGTCTCTTTGAATCTCGTAAACTCCTAAGAACTGATACTATTTGACTTTTGATCTTGTAAATAGCTGAGAGAATTTGAGAACTCCCGTTCACTTTTTCATAAGATTGAATGTCCCACCTCAGACCCCCCGTTTGACAAAACGGGTTCCAAATTCAATATGAATTGTCGGAATTATCAAGCATACGGCTACACAACCTCAACAAAAGTAGCTCGGTCTGCCGTTAAGCAAGTGTTACATTTATGGAAATCTCTTGTAGAATCTGCCCACAAAAGACTGCCTCCCCAATATACTTCCAATTCCAATTCTAATTCCGCTTCCCTACCCTCATCTCAGTTACACCTAGTTTCTTTCTCAACATCACACTAAGACCTTCTATTGGCCCGGGAACTCCTGAGGGTTAGAATAACTAGCCAACACCGCAAAACTATACTCTAGCCCTAGCTCCCCTAGCACATCACTAAACAGTAAATAACCCGTTACGCTCATATGGCCATCACCATCTACCCAAATAACCGCCACACAGCCCTCCGTGCTCGCACAAGTAGCTATGCAAGAGGCCATGTCAGCTAGCGCGCCGTCTAACTCGTAATTCAGGAGCAGGCGCTAGAGAGGCGGTATGAAATTATTTAGTATGCATTGGCTTGAGATGTGGGCTGGAATGACCCTGATAGGTGGGTGAGGATTGCATAGGAGCCGTAGACAGTGCTAATCGAGCGTTGGTAAGATATAATGAGCTGTTCGAGACGAGGGATATACAATATGAGTTGCAGTAACCACAGTCGCGCGCTGGGGTCAGCTGCTGCAGAAAGAAGCAGCAGCAGAAGGAGTGTTAGTCATGATACACGGACAACTGTCGTAGTTGCACACCGCTCGCACAGCAAGTGCAGCTAGAGCAAGACCAAGTTCAAATCTATTAAGCAGGGTTCCCAAGGGTAATATTCTGTAGGAGAGCGAGAGTAAAAAAGGTCAGGGATAGTAGCACCCCGCCAGGAACCCCGGAAAATGAATAACAAGTATCCAAACTCGAGATGGCACTAAGAGAAAAACAGCAGGAGCTGCCCCCTACCTTCATGTCCTTCTGGATCTAGGTATCTTCGGTGACGAAAAAATAAAAGGCTTTTCAATAGCTTAAAGCCTTCAATGTCCTCAGCCTGTAATGTTGCGCAGAACAAAAGCTTTTCTGAGAAAAACATCACGAGCCGGGCAGCTGCAGATCTTCGAGATCTGATCTCATAATCGCAAAGATTTCGTAGCGTTCGGTGCACGAAAATTCACACAAGCTTATGTGGAACGGGTTCATAATGGGTTTAGTTGAATGCGGGAAATCCACCTAGAAACCATCTGTCAGCCAGCCATGGTTTCCCTTCTCCCGTCCCGAGGAACCTAGAATAGAAACGCTAAGGCTGCGGGAAACTCGCTTGCTAGGCGGTCGCCAAATCCAAGGCCAATCAGAACTCGACTTTGAAACCGTTCGCAGGCCTTGGCATATTCCACATTGAAACAGAGGTGCATACTGTGTCTCCCCGCCTTCGGGCAGAATCTCAACACAACTTATTTCAATGCTAAGAAAGCTCTGGAAATCATTAGCAATATAAAAATATTCCTCCTAATAATAAATATAAGTTCGTATTCATTGATATGTATAAATATTTTTATGTTCTGTTGTGGTGAACTATTCTGCCCGAAGGCGGGGAGACACAACCTAGGGCATGCACCTCCGTAATCGAGCTTGGGTCAATACGCTATGTTTCACAGGCGAAATGTGGCGTGTCAAGTGGAATGCGAATTTCTGTCTCTATTCGCGAATCTAAAGTTCCACATATGCGGCAAGACATCTTTCTGATCCTCATCCACAACCCAGGCAGACTAGCTTTTCCGTCATACATATATCAATGTCTTCCCAGTTTATTCGCCAGAACTCTAGTTTTGGCTTATATGATGGCTTCCACCTTCTCCACTTTGCTGAATTTTGCATACTTTGACGCCCATGAGGTACCTATCAATCTTTTACCTCTTGTGAATGCGTGAATTTTGTAATTTCAGGACATTTCAGCTCAAGCCCAGAATTTGTGGCTGCAGCAATCAGGTCGAGTTTAGCCTTGAACGTATTTTCGTGCTCCAGCTCTGCCAACGGACTTACGATATTAGGGTCGTGAAGACTCCTTAGAGACACTAGTGGATCCTTGAGCTAATGTTCTAGAGAACTAGCTGGACTTGGGTGGGGAATATCTCGCAATTAGGTTGGTGATACCGCCCCTTGTTCGTGGCCTTGGTGGATCAAGTGACAATCTCAAAACTCTTTTGACCTTGGGCTTGCATGTCTTACAGAGCTTCGCAAAGATCCCTTTGAGATTGGCCTGAGTGCCTCCACTGAGCTCCGACGAATGTCGGCGAACTCTTTCTCGTGCATCCAATTCCTCATTTTCGATTACACTTGCGACATTTTTATCTGTAGCAGCAAAGCGAAGCTTCTTGGGTGCTCTTTCAGCATATTTTTGAATTGATACACGCCCATTAGTACTTCGCAATTGAAGAGCGATTTGACGATTGGGCCTTGTTTGAAACCGACTTCGAGACCCTCAATGATTCGTGATGCTGGCTGGGACGTTAAAATTCTCATAGTATAACACAATATATCTTATTTTTTATTCATCTCTTGCTGTCAATAACTTTGCTATTGTCACCATTAAGGACTGTCAAATCATTTCTGAGGTTCTGCCTTCTGTGTCTGTCTGCTCAATTCCTCAATTTCCCTCTTGGAGATCAATTGTTCATTTTGAACTAATATCAACAGGTAGTTCGCTTGTGAAGATGAGCTGAAACGGTTCTTTAACTGTTGGAGAATAGTTTGGAAGATATTTTTAAGGTTTGGCTGCTCTTTCCTGTCAAAGAATTTACGCTATTACCATGAAAGACAAATACCTATGAATTTTCGCAAGAATTGTGTTTATCACAGGCCTAATTCTCCAAGTATAAGCTGGTTATACAGGCGGCTTACTGACATTGTAACTCAACTAATAAGTGAGTCATTTGCAACTTCCTTCCCAAAGCCTTGGTAGTAAATCATAGAAAGGGCCATTGTTGTGGATCAATTAATATCTCAACGAACATGGGCTTTCACTGAACCATTGTGGTCTGAATGTGGATGGAGGGGATGAATAAGTGCATTGCAACAGTCAAAAAACATAAGTCTACTGTGTTTCTTACCCTTAGATGCTGTATGCTTGAGGCGTCCTTCCTACCAGATTGTCCTCAATCACTGTTAAACCATCTTTCGCTGTCAAAAATTCTTAGTGGCTAAGGGTTGATTTTATAGTTAATCAAATTCTGTCAGAAGTCCTTTCCCTTAAAAATTTGCATGCTCACCATTTATTCAGGAGAAGCCAAGCATATTTTTTTAGAGGCCCTGATTCCCAAAGATATTTTGTATTGCATAGATATGCTAAAGCTGAAGTGATTATATTAAACATCGAACAGTCTAGTTCAAAAATACAATATTTTCAAATACTCTTCCTTCTACTAATACTCAAAATTAATCTGGTCTTAAAGTTATAACCTTTGGTTCACCTCCGTCTTTTGATGAGACAATTGAAAATAATAATACTAATCGATCTTCAATTGGTCTGGCAAGTTCTTAATTTGATTTGTTCAGATTCTGTCAACATGGTCCACTAGTTATGCCAAAAACTAGATTCCAGCTTTCACTACATCCCTAGCTCAACTTCCTAGCCAACTGTCCTGATTTGAAGAAATGCAGGGCGATAATCTGTGGCAACAATCTTGGTTGTCACATTCCCAAATGTTTTAGTCTGTGACCTAGCTAAGTAGCCAGCTGAGCATGGCTGCAGACACAATGCAAATGACACGGGAGAGTGCAGAAGAGAGGAGGGACATGCGTGTATTATTGAAATCATGACAGAAAGAAATACACCAAAAACTAAGACAAATCTATAGAGGACGGAATGGTAAATTATACGCAAACCCTCGATACATACTAAGCTCTGCTAGGCTTAGATTCGTTACAAATCAACTCGCAGTGCATATTCTACCTCAATATTGATTTATGGAGATCTGTTATTTATCAGGACTAACAAACTTGATTTGGATCGTGGAAATGTCCGAAGTGTAGCTGAGTTCCCAGATCAAGGGACACGTCACGAAAAAGGCGTTCTTAGTACTCGAAACTGACCTGATTCTTGCAGTTATTTAAGCCTATCATTTGACTTAACGCTGTGGAGCAATTCACAAAAAAAGGGATTGCTTTACAAATGATGCAAAAAGAGCCAGTAAGAGTTTGAATTACAGGAATAGAAATCACGAAGGCTGTTGGTCTGCTGCAATACCACTTTTCGCTTCTTCCAGTAGTCGCAAGCGAGGGACGGGACGGGACACGAGATTCGTGCTTCCGAAGGAACTATCGGTGATTCCGATGTCAAATCACTGTCTTTTGCACTTAGTGTAACGAGCGAGGACTAAGATATAAACCCTACAAGGAGCCTACTTTCCAAGCAGTTCACTTTCCAAGCAGTTCATTCTTCTGACAAATTTGAAAAACATACCACTAAAGTTTAACTATCAGAATGCCCTCTCTTTCAGGAACGGACTTAGCAGTAGTCTCTGCAGATTCTAAATTATACCTGTATTATCAAAATGGAAGCGACATCCACGAGACATTCTCTGACAAAGACGGTGCCCACTGGACAGCCAGTTCTACCATAGTGGGAAGTAATGCCAAAGGAGAGGGCTCACCTCTGACTGCTTATTATGTGCATAATGATGGAGTTTTGGGGGGTAAATCTACAGTATGTGAAGCACCTAGCAGGTAAATAAGATGTACTGATCCACCTTATCAATTCATAGATTCACGTCTTCTACATTGATTCCAGTAACCACCTCAGAGAGTTCCTGAGAGACATCTCGAAGGAAGGCGAATGGAAAGAGAATCCCCTCGCAGATGATATCAAGAAAGCCCCCCTCACCACTTCGCGGCTCTCTAGTGGGACATGTCATGACGGTCCTCCTGGTGCCCATCAATGGGTTTTCTTCGAAATGTAAGCAAGCCCATTTTCTCTCCAAATCGTCAGAGCTAAAAATCATATTGACAAACTTAGACTCAATTCGGAGACGGGTAAAGTACAAATAGCTGAGCTCCGAAGCGGTGCTCCGACTTTCAAATGGGTATGGCTCAAGGAGTTGGTGGAAGATCAGGGAACTGCTCTCCCGGGGACAGCCATTACCACACACCTCACAGATGCTATCACCTACCTCTATTTTCAGGACCATGACGGGAACATTCAGGAATATCTGGGCGGCTATGATAAGTGGAATAGTATGTTCTGCCACCCGATGTACTTTAAAAGAAACGATTTAACTGTTCGAGCAGGTCACAACCAGATCCTCGCTAAAACAGAGGTGCAGATCAGCACGCCGCTGGCCACCGCACCCTCCTCTAAAGTTGGTAAACCGCATCTATTTTATGTGGGAGGAGGATTGGTCAAAGACCACTTCGATGGCCATGAGGTCGCGAAGTATGTTCCGGGGAGAAGGCTTGGAGCTGCTGCGCTAGGAGGCAAAGTGTTTCTCTTCCACAATGCTCTAGATAGTACGGAAGCTATTTCCACCGTAGTATACAACGGTAGCGCTTGGGTCAAGGGCAGCACTGTCGTTCCTGCTTGAGGAGTAGGCGCAAAAGTGTAAACTCGGTGGACGATGGGAAGGAAGACTTCTAAGGTTGGTGCTATACATGTTTGCGTTCTGCATTTTGATGAAAATCTGATATTTTAATGAAATTATAATTCCATGAGCTGATCACACTCAAGGGCATCCTGGCTCTGTGAAGCAGACCTTGGATAGGCAGTTCGTTTTGTGAGATGACCCTTTCTTTTCGATAAGAAGTTAGAACGAGAGCAGCTATGAGAAGTGACAATAATGTTCTTATGAGTTCTCTAGAGAATTAAATCATAGGTCTGAAAATCAATTATTGTCAAGTTTTTAATTTTGTTATGGCTGGCAAATTCTCAGCCAAAAGCACGAGATGCATTCGCTAAAAGAAAAGGGGGCGCAAGCCACAGAAAACTAGCGCAATTTTACTTTTTTATCACTTTTGGCGGAACTCGGCTCCCTGATTTGACGGCGGGGTAATTTCCCGCGTCTCTTCCATCTTCACCGATAAGAAGGAATATTGTTTTGAAGTTCTTCATCGCGATTTCATTCTCACGCACTCAATTGACTCTAGCAGGTTTGTTTACCATGGCAGACAACGGCCTCGTCAGCTCCTTCCTCGCTGCCATCCAAGCCTCCCTCTCCGTCCTCTTAGTAATCTTCTACGGCGGCATAGCTGCCCACCTCAAACTCCTAGATTCCTCCTCCGGTAAAGCGATCTCCAAAATATGTGTCAAAATGTTCCTTCCCGCCTTGCTCCTCACAAAAATTGGGTCCGAACTGCATACCGGATCCGCGCATCGTTATCTACTCATCCTCCTCTGGGCCTTTATCTGCCACTTCGTCTCGTTCCTCATTGGGCTATTCGCACACTTAGTCTTTGGAATGCCGGATTGGATTACAGCAGCTATCATGTTTAATAATACGACTAGTTATCCATTGTTGCTGATTCAGAGTCTGGATGAGACGGGGATTTTGAGTAGTTTGGTGGTGGCGGAGGGGGAGAGTACGCATGATGCGATTGAGAGGGCGAAGAGTTATTTTCTGGTTTTTAGTACAGTGTCAAGTTGTTTGACGTTTGCTGTAGGGCCGAGATTGATTGATAGTGAGCATGCGCCTGAGCCGGATGATGATAAGGAAGAGGAGGACGATGAGGCTGATGAGGAGAATGGAAATGACAACGGGGACCAGGATGAAGCAGGTGCGGGGGAGGAGACTCATTTACTTGAGATACCGAGCTCCATAAATCGACGAGCATCTGTGGTTTCCGTTTCCTTCTTCCCGTCAAAACCACGAGAGCACCCCACTAGAAATCTAGATCCCGTGATCTTCAATCGTCGCCCCTCTGTCATTAGCCGGAAGCGGTGGCATAAATTAGGAGATGCTGGAAAGTGGTGGCTACTCTTTTTATATGACTTCCTCAACGCACCATTGATCGGAGCGGTGCTGGGGGCCATTATCGGTCTTGTGCCGGCACTTCATCGTGCTTTTTTCGCCGACACACCAGATGGTGGGATCTTCTCCGCATGGCTGACAGCGTCATGGAAAAACGTCGGAATGATTTTTGTGCCGCTCCCAGTCATTGTCGCCGGAGTCTCACTCTACACCGCCATGCGTGAAGCGAAGAATCATCCTGAGGCTGGGACGCCGTGGTTGACAACCGCGTTCATTCTAGTGGTCCGATTTGCCTTATGGCCTGTGTTGTCTATTGGTATCATCTATTTGCTAGCTAGCCGGACCAACTTCCTGGGATCGGATCCCATGTTGTGGTTCACATTGATGTTGATGCCAACGGGGCCTTCTGCGATGAAATTGATTACTATGATTCAAGTCAGCGATGCAGATGCGGCAGCTGAACATAGCGTTTCTAAACTGTTGACAGTGAGAATTTCCTCTGCTATTTAAGACTAAATGAAACCTACTAATGTTTGCGCAGATATCATATGTTATATCTCCCATCCTGGCGTTCACTGTAGTAGGGAGTTTGCGTGCCAGTCAAGCCGCTATTGCGAATTGAGGGGCCGCTATCTAAGATTGGGTTTGAAATTGGAATGTGTCAAATATCGGAAAACGGCGTGTGAAGTCGTTTTAGAATCCTGTAAATTTATTTCAGCATATTCAGTCAAAGAGTGCTCGATATGGTTGCCATGTACTACTGCAAATGAATGGACTGAAACAACGGCTGGATTTGATGATGTGTTGGCAGAGTCTGAATAATAAACCACCTCAGGAGCATTGGCAGCGGAGTGGTCTGTTAATGAGGAGGCAGTGTCTAGAAGACTAGTGAGCACACACCTCCAACGCCTTTTAGGGATGACCCGAGTTGTCCCAAATATATATATATATATATATATATATTTAATAAATAAATTATCATCTGCTACCAACCAAGAAATAGGGGGTCTACCTCTCTAACTCTATCCCAGCACCCAAGCGCCCGAGGTCCTTGCACTCAGCACTCTCAGGCTCTCAGCTAATAATCTCCAATTTCTCAGCACTCACTTGATCTAAGCCTTCAACACCTAATACTCAGCACCTTACAAGCTATCAGAACTCAGGATTTCTATATTCAGTAGTCTCAAAACTTATTTAATGACTAGTACTTAATACCTAGTATTTAATATTCAACATACACAAAATATAGAGCTCGGAAAAAAAGACTAAAATAACGAGGTTTTCTTTCATCGCCTTCATTTAGTCAGAACAACCTAAGTCACCCAAGAAATGAACCTTGTTCGTCCCTAAAATTCGAGCAAACTTCAATTGATTTTATGTTCAAGGAACTAAACTTATTGGTTGATATGGTACTTCATTCGACCAGGAAATCCCCGCCTTTTCACCGAGGATAGAAGTCAAGTAGGTAACGCGGCACACCAGAAGTGGATGTTGCTGATGAAGCTGAAGCTTCACGATGTCACTGGCTAGGAGTAAACGAAAGCTATTGCATAAAAGCACGAATGCGTTGAAATAATAGCCGTTTAGAATGGCACTGTCGAAAAAGATAACAATGTCCGCAACCATTTCAATAGCACTCTCTTACGAAGCTGCGTGCACCACATGATGGCAAAAAGCCACACCGCAACCTGCCAGAAACTAAGCTCTGATCAGATGATACCATTACTATCATGATATCCTCTCTCTATATGATGTTGATAACATATCCCTCTGCTTTGCTATCTCCCCAGCTCTGCTTGCGAACAAAGTCCGAATCCGGGACTTCATAATTCTCAAACAAGCGTTCTAACACCTTAACGTTTTCCTTTTGAGCGAGGTACCTTGCTACTCTCTTGTATTGTCCTGGGATGGTACCAACATGCTCCAAGATCAATCCTTCAACCTGCATGGTTCCCTCTTCATTGGTATTCGAACAAAAGGGGACCATAAAGTGGTCTGTTTCATGTTTGTTCGCTTTTTGATCTTCCAAAAAGTCCCAGTCTACCTGTGTGTCGCTGCTTGGAATTGGATCTTTGCTATGTGCCCTATGCACATCATAGCTGGATAAATTACCAATATAAACAGTGTTCGCATTAACGATTTTCTCACAATTCAATTCCAAAACCCCCCTCCAGGTCTGTCTATCAGTATCCATCAACGTGGCATCTGCATCAATCACCTCAACATGCCAAAAAGCCCGCCCTTGAGCTTCTATATCTCTCAGCTCAGGCAAAATAATGGGAGCATTTGGACTCTCCAAACCAACCCATGACCAAGATGGTGCTCGGGGTTCAACAGGTCTAGGAGTTTTGCATCCCCCAGAATCAGACATGAATCTCCATGTAAGCATCAACCTAAGCTCCTCCTTCCACATGCCAACAAGGTAGGTCATGTTCGTCTCCTCTTGGAACATCTTGGCGATACCCATCAAAGCAGGAAGTTTGTCCTTTTCGAAAGTCAATGAACATCTCGAATACAGTTGCACGATTTTTTCCCAGCTAAGAACGCCGTCTTTCCTGAAACCATCTAAATGCCAATTCATATCCAAGAAATTGGGATGCCCGTTGGGATAAGACTCGCAAGCATTGGCTTGTTTGCATTCCCAAAAGACCTGTGCTCTACTGAAGTGTAATGTGCGTGGTGCAAGAAGACGCTCTTGTAAGACCCACGCTCTTTTCGAAAGTTCAGTATGTCGAACACATCGTTCAAAAACTTGTGTATTCGCCATCATGAGAGTTTGTTCATCGATATCTAGAGGTGTATTCCAGAAATATCTGCGGTCTCGATCAAAGAAACATCCTTCACTTCCATCAACGGCACCGGAAGCAGCAATCGAGATGGTTGATTGACCATAAACATCAGCCATAAGAGCAGCTTCTCTGCCCCAATCCTCTGAATCATTCTGGATGATGCATAAGGAATCTATCCAGAGGTATTCCAACCCAAGAAATCTCGTGATTTCGATGGCATGGAGAAACGTTTTGCAGAGAGCGGATTCGGGTACACTTTCGAGGAGCTGAGTGATATTGTTGGTTTCGAGTCTGGTGATGTGGAGTTTACCCCAGCAGTGACTCAATGTTGCATATTTTACTGGGCTTTGAATATCTGTTTGAAGTCTGATTATGTCACCGCCGACATATATGAGTCGGGTAGGACACCAGTCTTTCCTTCTGCTGCTGCATGCTTCGTGAGAACTCTCACAACGTTCCAGCCAAGATTTCGCCAAATCCAAAGCCTCTCTACTATTCTCCGACAACAAAGGATAATTCTCCCGCCACCCTCTCTTCTCACACTTCTCAGGATCAGCAAACATCGCCTCCATTTCCACGTCAAACAACCAGACTCCATCAAACTTCCACAAACTCTGCGCCCGCGCCTGCAAAGTCCAAGTAACATAACACATCCTTCTCCTCTCACCCCTCTCCTCTATCCAATCCTCCAAATAAATACAAAGCCACCCACTCGCACCCCCCATCCCAATGAAGAATTCCCCATCCATATACTCCTTAACCGTCTGTCCAAGAACCCTACAAACCCCACACCCCAACCTCGAGCTTCTCACCATTCGAAAAACGTCCTCATGCCACATAAAAACCTTGAATCCCTTCTTCCCTTCCTCGTCCTCAAAAATACTCTTACATAACTCACAAATCCCATTCTCAATTTTCACTGTATTTGCATAATCTTCGCTTTCAGCATAATCAAGGCGTTTCCTAGCATCAGTATCGCTGTAGAATTTTGAGCGACCTTCACGGATAGAGGGGTAGGTGAGGTCGGGCTGAATAGGAATGGAGTAATCTTGTGCAGCTTTTCCGACGCCGTAGCCGGCGTAGTGCTGTCGGCCTGGTCGCCAACTTATGTTTCGCTCGTTGGTGCCCCCGCTGAAGACGTTGACCCCTACGGGTCCGAGGTCTGGGAATTTGCTCTTCTCTTTTGCGGTGGAAGCGGTTTGCGAAGAAGCCATGGCTGCAAATATTTCTGCAGAATGGGTAAAGTGACTATTTGTGGTTATAGGGTGAGGAGAGATGTTTCTTGATGAAAAATTGAAAGCGAGAACAGAACGAAGGACCCTGTAGGTGTTTTGGGGGCTGTAGGATCACGTGTACTGTTTCAAGTTGGGGACTTAAATGAGCAGGGGGGATAGGACATCCCACCTGGCCTTCGATCACTCTACATCCATAAAGAGGTTCTTCGCTAGCGCGGTCCTTGGCTGCTGCACAGTACCTGGTCCGGTCTGGCTTTGAGGAAATATATATAATCATAATAAAAATAATAAATAAAGTAAAGTCAGACAACGAGCGAGATGCCAAACAGAAAGCCAGTAGAGCGCGCCACCATCACGTAGGTTTCCAATCCACCAAGGACCCAGATGATTTCACGTGATCAAATACCACCAATCAAATGTCTTCATTTCAGGCCCCCAAATTTTTGTAACTCGACGATCAGAATCCTTCTCTTTTCGTTCCTCAAATCGAAAGCAAAGTGTATTTGCACAGGCGGCAAGACCTAACAATGTGAGCGACTCCTTGGAATTGGGCATCAAGATAAATCAAGCCTACGCACCTTCATCGCTCGGGACATTCAGGTGATTATGAGTATTTCACGTGAATCGATCTATGATTTTGAGCTTTGCTGTCATCCCTTTAATGAGCAATCTATCCACCTTGTAGCCTCACCTCTCCCTCTTTCAGAACACCCCTAGCACAAACCATCAAACTTCTCATGACCCTCCAATAACGCCTCTGACCTCCCCAGCTCACCGCCTCTCCTCTCCTCCGTTGACAAAGTCAGCCACCTTCATTGACCCTTTGGTAGGAGAACAACTAGTCCTACTACTTGCCACTACTAATACATTTGTATGACTGCCACTTCCGAGTCCGGAACAGGCTTGATAGCTACTCGCCAATCGAGAGAGGTGTAGTCTCCCATTAGACGGCTGTAGACTTCGCGTGTACCTTTCATTACTTCGGCTAGGAAGTAGTATTTGTCCTCTATTGCCTGTTGGGGAGTTATCGAAATGATGTCGCTTAACTAAATTTCAGAGCCTGAGAAGGTATTTTGTAGCGTCGTTCCCTCAAAGACCCCCCTCGAGGACAACGTAAAGTTTGGCAATCCATATAGAATTCTAAATTCCATAAAACTCTAGACTTCGGCGGTCATCTATCAGGGGGGAGAAATGTGAAGAGATTGTAGGAGGAAAGAGAACTGAACCGCTTGTTTATGCTCACTTGGAGAACTTGATTATGGTGAGGTGAATGTTTGAGTTGTTGCATTCATGCTTAAAATACCCTGCGCCTCCCGTCCTGGATACTTCCTGACCAAATCGATTGATGGAAAAGAATTATATACCAAGTCTGCTAAGTAATACGTATTTCTTTGGTATCTCTAAAGCCTCCCTCCCAGTCCCCAGCGCCAACAATGCAATCGCTCTAGAGACCAGCCCTCATTTCCATAATTAACTCCTAAATCAATGCTTCCATGAAAATTCATATCTCTTAACTCATTTCCATTTCCTCATTATCATCGGCCTCGGATCCCAAAGCTTGGGTTTGATTGCTGCTGACGCTTGCCTTGCGTGCAGCGCCACCAAATCCAAAGCGAGATCCTCCGAGCCCACCAACATATTCTAATTCTTCGCCTAAAGATATTTGTTATTAAATGTTAAAATATGACATATCAAGACCCTCATCTTGCTTACCTCCAACTACACGACCCTCCATGTCAATTTCCTGGGATAGCTCAACAAGAGCTTGTCGGGGTAGTTTCAAGAAACCTTGAGTGCGTACAACTCGTCCCCAATGTAGGAGACAAAAGCTAGCGGTCCTTTTGCGAAGCCAATCTTCATTTGCAATTCCAGCACAGTGCCAGATGATGCATGCGTGCTCGACGTCGAGCTCCTTGGAAAGGCGGTTGACACATAAAAGCCGTAGGTGTGGAATGTTGTAGATATTTGACATGACTAATAGGCCGGCAACATCGTTCAATTCGGCACAATCCTCTGGTTGAATGCTGTCAGTGTAAAGGTAGTAAAGGAATGCCTTGACAACGGTGTATGGCTCCGGTATATGCATTTTCTTCGTATGGAACTCTGCCATCTGAGCCTTGTATAGTCGATCAAAGTGGGGCCAACGAGCTTGCAAAATGAGACGATGGACGTGTATGGGAGGTGATGTAGATGCGTCTGGGGAGAGCCACTGTTGTTGATTTTGATCATCCGTACGCATCATGCTTGAGCTCATCAATTCCTCATCATCCCAATCACCGTCCTTTAGTGCCGTTACTGTAAAGTCGGTTCCGCTGCCGCTTTCAGGTGGTTCATTGAATAACTTCGCTAGATCTGCTCCGAGCCCTTTAGATGTCGGAGCAATAATGCGTTCTGG
>Ga0182030_10016848_pt1 | contig 14174 bp, 12 predicted proteins | sample 812S3MmetaG_FD_121299 | JGI IMG/M metagenome (GOLD analysis project Ga0182030, IMG submission 121299) | Permafrost microbial communities from Stordalen Mire, Sweden - 812S3M metaG (Illumina Assembly) | ecosystem: Environmental > Terrestrial > Soil > Wetlands > Permafrost | place: Sweden...
CATGCGCGAGTACCTGGGACCGGATTATCCGCTGGTACACCGGCTGCTCGCGAAGGACTCCCCGGAAAGCTTGAGCCAGCACCTCATCGAGGGCTCCCGGCTGAACGACGCCGGGTATCGCATGCAGCTGTGGAACGGTGGCAAGGCTGCCGTGGATGCTTCCCGTGACCCGATGATCGAACTGGCACGCGGCATCGATCCGGTGGCCCGCGCTCTGCGCAAGCGCTACGAAGATGAGGTCGAAGCGCCGGTGCAGCAGGCTGCCGAACAGATCGCGCGCGTGCGCTTCGCCGAATCCGGTACCACCCGGTATCCCGACGCCAATTTCACGCTGCGGCTGAACGTCGGCACCGTGCAGGGCTGGCGTGAGAACGACCAGACGATCGAGCCCTTCACGCAGCTGCGCGGGCTGTATGCACGGGCCACCGGTTATGAACCCTTTGCGCTGCCGGCGCGCTGGCTTGCGGCGCGCAATAATCTGAACCTGGATACGGTGCTGAACCTCAGCACCAACAGCGACATCGTGGGCGGCAATTCGGGCAGTCCGCTGCTGGATGCCGACGCGAACGTCCTGGGCGTGATCTTCGATGGCAACATCCACTCCATCGCCGGCGCCTTCTGGTTCAACCCTGCGGACAACCGCGCAGTGGCCGTCGACACGGCCGCGCTGCTGGAGGCGCTGCGCGTGGTGTATGGCGCGCGCACGCTGCTGACCGAACTTGGTGCCCCGGCAAACTGGGCAGGTTCGCCTATGGTTCCTCACCGCGCAGCTGCGCGATGATGGCCGGATTCTCCAGCGTCGAGATGTCCTGCGTGATTTCCTCACCGCGCGCCAGCGCGCGCAGCAGCCGGCGCATGATCTTGCCGGAACGCGTCTTGGGCAGCACTTCCGCAAAACGGATGTCATCGGGCTTGGCGATGGCGCCCAGCTGCTTGCCGACCCACTCACGCAGTTCGCCGGCGAGACGCGTCGCCGCCTCGCCCGTCGGCCGCTCGCCACGGCAGACCACGTAGGCGAAGATCGACTCGCCCTTCACGTCATGCGGCCTGCCCACCACGGCAGATTCGGCGACCCGCGGGTGGGCCACCAGCGCCGATTCGACCTCCATCGTCCCTAAGCGATGCCCGGACACCTTCAGCACATCATCGATGCGCCCCATGATCCAGAAGTAGCCGTCGGCATCACGGTGCGCGCCGTCACCGGCGACATAGAAGCGGTTCTGGAACTTCTCCCAGTAGGTTTCGATGTAACGCTTGTTGTCGCCCCAGATGGTGCGCAGCATGGCCGGCCAGGGCCGCCGGATCACGAGATAGCCGCCGGTATCCGCCTGCGTCACGGGCTCACCCTCCTCGTTCACGATGTCGGCCTCGATGCCGGGCAGCGCGTGGGTGCAGGAGCCGGGCTTGGTTTCGGTGACGCCGGGTATGGGCGCGATCATGAACGCCCCGGTCTCGGTCTGCCACCAGGTATCGACGATGGGGCAACGCTCCCCGCCGATCACCGTGTGGTACCAGATCCAGGCCTCGGGATTGATGGGCTCGCCGACACTGCCCAGCAGTCGCAGGCTCGAGAGATCGTGGCTCGCCGGGATCTCATCGCCGAGTTTCATCAGCCCGCGGATGGCGGTGGGTGCGGTATAGAAAATGGTGACCTGGTGCTTCTGGCAGATATGCCACCAGCGACCGCCGTTCGGCCAGGTCGGTGCGCCTTCATACAGGACCACCGTGGCGCCCAGCGCCAGCGGGCCATACGCGACATAGCTGTGGCCGGTCACCCAGCCCACATCCGCCGTGCACCAGTAGACGTCATCCTCGCGCACGTCCAGCACCCAGCGCGTCGTCAGCTTCACGCCGAGCAGGTAGCCGGCACTGGAATGCTGGATGCCCTTCGGACGGCCGGTCGAGCCGGAGGTGTACAGGAGATACAGCGGATGTTCGGCGTCCACCCATTCGGGGGGACATACGGGCGATTGACCGCCGACCGCGTCATGCCACCAGATGTCGCGGCCGCTCTTCATGGCGACATTGGTACCCGTGCGCTTGAGTACCACCACTTTTTCGATGGTCTCGCAGCCCTGCTCGAGCGCCTCATCGGCGGCCGCCTTCAACTCCACGATGTGGCCGGCCCGATGACCGCCGTCGGCGGTCAGCAGCACGCGCGCGCCCGCATCCTCGATGCGCTCGCGCAGTGACAGCGCCGAGAAGCCGCCGAACACCACCGAGTGCACGGCGCCGATGCGCGCGCAGGCGAACATGGCGACGATGATCTCGGGCACCAGCGGCATGTAGATGACCACGCGGTCACCCGAGCGCACACCGAGCGCACGCAGGGCATTCGCGGCGCGACACACTTCCGCGTGCAGCTCCTGGTAGGACAGACGCCGTGAATCACCCGGCTCGCCTTCAAACACCAGAGCGGTCTTGTGGCCCCGCTCGCCCAGGTGCACGTCCAGGCAGTTGTAGGACACATTCAGCTGGCCGTCGGCAAACCACTCGAAATTCGGCGCACGCGAGTCGTCCAGAACGCGCGTGAAAGGCCGATGCCAGATCAGCTCGCGGCGCGCGTGATCAGCCCAGAACGCCTGCGGGTCCGCCGCGGCCTGCTGCCGCAAGCTTTGCAGTTCATCAGCCTTGAGTTGCGCCTGGGCAACGAACTGCGGCGCGGGCGGGAAGCGACGGCGCTCCTGCAGCACGGAATTGAGGTTTTTCCCGTCGTTTTCCATGTCACGATGATACCTGCCATGCGAGGCGAATCGGCGGCAAACCACGGTGCGGCAGCTGCCTCGATTGCCAGGCGGAAGCTGCAGCCCTGCGCAAGATACCGAAGGCCGAGACCGGCACACCGGCACGCCGTATCGGGCCCGTTGTGATCGGCGCCGTCCGGCTGGTGGGCCTGGGACCTGGCCCATCGCTAGCTAGCGCGGCATCAGGTCAGCCAACGCTGGAGGCGATCATGCAACGGACTGCTGCGCGGGAAATGCGCCAGCAGGTACTCCATCTGATCGGCCAGCACCCGACGCCCCTTGAGGAAAATGTATTCGGCGTAGGTCGGCGTGAACGGCACGGCGATCAGCTGCATCTTCGCCTGTTCGGGCGTACGCGAGGCCTTGTGGTTGTTACAGCGGCGGCAGGCCGTCACGACGTTCATCCAGGTGTCCTGACCACCCTGACTGAACGGTCGCACATGGTCGCGTGAGAGTTCGCGGGTGGAGAAGCGCTGGGAGCAATACAGGCACAGATAGGCGTCGCGCCGGAACAGCGTCTGGTTATTCAGCGGCGGGATGTAATCGTGACGGCAGTTGCCGGGATTGCCGGTATGGCCGATGGTCGCGACGATGGAGTTGACCTCCAGGATCGTGCGCCGTCCGGTACGCGCATTGACGCCGCCATACAGGGGATAGAGCGTGGAACCACAGGTGTACGCCACCTGGTTCTGGTGGTACAGCCGGGCCGCTTCCCGGTAGTCGATCCATTCGAGCGGCATGCCCGCGATGTCGGTTCGCAGGACGAGTTGGGAGAGCCCGCGAATCCCAGCTAAGGCGACGCGCAGGTCGGAATGGTAGCCACGGTCGGCTTTTTCCAAGTCGATACCCAGCATTGCTACTGTAAGATACGGCAGCTTTGCATAGGAATTCAACGAACATCGGCGTACTGGCCTCCGGTGAGGGGACGACGCTGCAGGCGGTGCTGGATGCCTGCGCGCGGGAGCGGCTGCCGGCTCGGGTCGGCGTCGTGATCAGTAACAACCGAACTGCCGGAGCCCTGCGGCGGGCGGGCGCGGCGGGGGTGCCGGCGCGCCACCTGTCGGCCGCGACGGCCGGCGGTGCGGCGCCTTTGGATCAGGCCCTGCGCGACACGTTGCTTGAATTCGATACGCAGTGGGTACTGCTCGCCGGATACATGAAACAGCTCGGACCCTTGACACTCACGGCCTTTGCCGGCCGGATCATGAATACCCACCCGGCACTGCTGCCGGAATTCGGCGGCCAGGGAATGTACGGGATGAACGTGCACCGCGCGGTGCTGGCCGCGGGATGCGCAGTGTCGGGCGCCACCGTGCACTGGGTGGCTGCCGACTACGATACCGGTACGGTGATCAGGCAGGTCCGCGTGCCGGTGGAGTCGGGAGATATTGCGGAGTCGCTGGCGGCCCGGGTACAGGCGGCCGAGCGCGAGCTGGTGGTCGAGGTGCTGGCGGCGGCGGCCTCAGGCAGGCTCAAACCACCGCCGGACCACAGCGAGCGGAGCGCTACTTCTTGACGGCGCGTTTCGCGGCAGCCTTTTTCTTCTTGGACGGATCCTTGGGACGGGTCTTGCCGAAGGAACCCTTATAGATCTTGCCACGCTTGGATCGTGGATCTCCCTTGCCCATGCTCGACCTCTTTCGAAAAACACTGAAATTACAGCGGCGCAGTCTAACACCCCTTGAGCCGATGAGCCCTAACGAATGTATATCGCGATAGCGAGCCTGATCACCGCAACTCTGGCGCTGGCGCTCGCCGCCGGCGTCGCCGCGCGCGGGCCCGGACAGCTGGAATTCCTGGTGCTGGCGGCGCTCGCCGCGGTGCTGGCGCTGGCGCTGCTGGTGAAACTGCGCGCACGCACGGGCCGCCTGCTGCTGCGACTGCGCGGCGTGGCCTACGAGGATCCGCTCACGGGACTCGCCAACCGGGCCTACGCCGAAGATCACATCGATGGCCTGCTGGCCGCAGGCACCGGCGAACCCTTTGCACTGGTGATCGTCGAGCTGCGCAACGTCCGCGAAATCAATGCGGCGCTTGGCCACCCGGTCGGCGATGCGGCCCTGCGCGAAGTGGCGCGGCGCCTGCGCCAGAACGTCGATCCGGGTGACCTGGTGGCGCGCCTGAGTGCCAACCAGTTCCTGATCATTCTTCATTCCTGCAGCAGCGAGCGCGCGGCGCTGCTGGCGCGCCAGCTGGTGGGGGTCATTCACGCCGGTCTGCATCTGCCGGATGTGAGCCTGGATATTCAGGTCCAGGCGGGCTTCAGCCAGCACCCGGATCATGGCGACGCCTCCCGCGAGCTGATGCGCCGTGCCCAGATCGCCCTCGAGGACGCGCAGGGTGGCCGCAATCCGGTGTCCGCCTATCGCCCCGGCCGCGATGAGGCGCAGCGGCGCCGGTTACAGCTGGCCGGCGGGCTGCGCACCGCGATCGAAGCCGACGCCCTGCGACTCGTATTCCAGCCGGAGCTGCATCTCACCAGTGGCACGATCACCCAGCTCGAGGCGCTGCTGCGCTGGAAGCATCCGGTGCTGGGAGACCTGTCGCCCGGAGAATTCGTGCCCATCGCCGAACACACCGGCAGTTCGCGACTGCTGACCAGCTGGGCGCTCGCCCGGGCCATCCGGCACATGGCCGAGTGGCGGGATGCGGGGCTGGACATCGATGTGGCCGTGAATCTCTCCGCACCGGACATCATGGATCCGCAGCTGGTCGAGGAGATCCAGGCCTGCCTGCAGGACCACAACGTGCGGCCCGCGCGCCTGGTGCTGGAAATCACGGAGAGCGCGGTGATGCGCGATCCGGCGCTCGCCGCGCGCCACATGCACCTGCTGAAACTCGCAGGAGTGCGCTTCGCCATGGATGATTTCGGTACCGGCCACTCCTCGCTCGCGCAGCTGAGCCGCCTGCCGCTGGATCAGCTGAAGATCGACCGCGTCTTCATCACCCACGCGCATGAGCGCGCCGCCGACGCCACCATTGTCAAATCGACCATCGAACTGGCGCACAACATGGGACTCGAAGTGGTCGCGGAGGGCGTCGAGAATGCGGCCGCCCAGCACCTGCTGCGCGACCTGGGCTGTGACCTGATCCAGGGGGACTACATCAGCAGGCCGCTCGACCCGGGCGAGGTGCGGGACTTCGTGGCCGCGGGCGCCCGCGCGCGGGCGTGAGACAATATCCGCATGAAACCACCGCTTGCGACCGAATTGCGGCTGCGCACCACCTCGCGGGTGCTGCAGGTCACCTTCGAGGATGGCCAGGTATTCGAACTCCCCTTCGAGTACCTGCGGGTGCATTCACCGTCCGCCGAGGTGAAGGGCCATGGTCCCGGGCAGGAGGTGCTCGTCACCGGCAAGTCATCCGTCGGCATCCGCGCCGTCGAGCCGGTCGGCCAGTACGCCGTCAAACTGGTGTTCGACGACGGCCACGACACCGGGCTCTTCACCTGGAAGTATCTGTACGAGATGGGACGCGACTACGCGGACAACTGGGCGCGCTACCAGGCCCGGGTTGCGGCATCAACAGCTAAAGGCGCATAAAAAAGGGCCGAGCTATTAAGCCCGGCCCCGGAATTCAAGACCCCCGTTCTATTTTTCGCCCCGGTCTTAAGCCCGGGAAACGGGGCGAATCATGCCTCCGGGAGTGGTCGGATTGCAATACTTCCGCTGCAAATTGTGCGCAGGACTTGACGAACCAACGCTTGACTTTACATCTGCATGGCAATGACAAGACAACACCATGAGCCAACCATGAACGATTCGGAGTCCACTGACTTCGGTTTCCAGAGCGTGCCCCGGGGGCAGAAGGCGCAGCGGGTGCGCGGCGTCTTCGACTCGGTCGCCGCTCGCTACGACCTGATGAACGATCTGATGTCGGCCGGCGTGCATCGGCTGTGGAAGCGGTTCACCCTGCAGCTGACGCAGCTGCGGCCCGGACAGCAGGCCTTGGATGTGGCCGGCGGTACCGGCGACCTGTCGGCCGGCATGGCCCGCCAGGTCGGTTCGGAGGGCCTCGTCATCCTCACCGACATCAACGCCGGCATGCTGGCGCGCGGACGCGACCGCCTGATCGATGCGGGGCTCGTCGGCAATGTCCGCTGCCTGCAGGCGAATGCCGAGAAGCTGCCGTTCGCCGACGACAGCTTTCATTGCGTCACCATCGGTTTCGGCCTGCGCAACGTCACGGACAAGCCGGCCGCGCTGCGCTCGATGCGGCGGGTCCTGAAACCCGGCGGCCAGCTCATCGTGCTGGAGTTTTCCCGGCCCGCGGCGCCGCTGCGGCCGCTCTACGACGCCTATTCTTTCCATGTTCTGCCGCGGCTGGGCCAGCTGGTGGCACAGGATGAGGCCAGCTACCGGTACCTGGCCGAGTCGATCCGCATGCACCCCGACCAGGAGACCCTGAAGGGACTGATGCAGGAGGCAGGGCTCGAGGATTGCCAGTACCACAACTTGAGCGGCGGCATCGTTGCCGTCCACCGCGGTTACAAGTATTAGGGGTACAGCAGGAAGGAACTGCGCTCCTGGCGCCAGGCCGCCTCGTCCGCGAGGGTGAGCGCCTCCAGGTCTCCCGGCTGCGCCGCCGGATCCTCGACCCACTCGCGCAGCAGCTCACTGCCGTTGATGAGATCGATGGCCAGCCGGCCGACCTCGTACTCGTAGGGAAAATCGCGCCACAGCGGCTGATCCGGACGCAGCTGCCGCCCGACCTTGAAGGCCAGCGCCAGCAGCCGCCAGGGCTTGAAGTGCTCATGCTCGTACGCCCCGTCCTCCACATGGATCTGCACGCCCGCGCACAGCTGCCCGACGTGCTTGTGGAAAGTGGGCTCGAACCAGCAGGGGCGCAGCCGGCAGCCGCGCAGCCACTGCGGCGCCAGCTGCTGCATCCTCGCCAGCATCTCGGTCACCGGCAAATCCGGGGCGCCGAAGAGCTCCAGCGGGCGGGTCGTGCCGCGGCCTTCGGACCAGAGCGTCCCTTCGAGCATCACCGTACCGGGGTAGGCGCGGGCCATCCACAGGTTGGCAGCGTTGGGGCTGGGATTCACCCAGCTGCGCTCGCCCAGCGGCCAGCCGAAGCCCGGCGCCTGTGCGGGCATCCAGTCCTCCATCGGCACGACTTCAAAGTCGACATTGAGCTTCAGGGTGCGCACGAACCAGCCGGCCAGCTCCCCCAGGGTCAGGCCGTGGCGCATGGGCATCGCGCCCGCGCCGACGAAGCTCTCCCAGTTCGGTCGCAGGCTCAGACCCTCGATGGGTCGCCCGGCGGGATTGGGCCGGTCCAGCACCCACACCGACTTGCCGTGGGCCGCGGCGGCCTCCAGGACATAGCGCAGCGTCGTGATGAACGTGTAGATCCGGCAACCCACGTCCTGCAGGTCCACCAGCAGCACGTCGAAACTGTCCATCATCGCCGCGGTCGGCCGGCGCACCGCGCCGTACAGGCTGAATACCGGAATGCCGTGGACCGGATCGCGGAAGTCCGGCGACTCCATCATGTTGTCCTGCTTGTCGCCGCGCAGACCGTGCTGCGGGCCGAATGCCGCCGACAAGGTCAGATCACCGCAGGCCGCCAGGGCATCGAGCGAGTGGGTCAGGCGCTGGGTGACCGATGCCGGGTGGGCCAGCAGCGCGACCCGCCGTCCCACCAGCGGTCTGCGCAGCGCAGGTTCAGTCAGTAGCCGGTCGATGCCAAAGCGCATTTTTCTAAATCTCGAAGCCGAAGCTGCCGGGGTGGTGAAAATCGGGTCGGTCGCCGGTGTGGGCCAGGGCCCAGTAGCTCAGGAGGCCCTGCGCGTCCTCCACGACGGCCGTGAGCCCTAAGTGCAGGCCGGCGGCGCCGAGGTCCGCCGGCAGCTCCACGTCCGCGCTCAGCAGCAGCTGGTCGGCCTGGGTCCGCAGCTCGATGCGCGGCGGCCGGATCCCGGTGAGCGGTGCCATATCCGCACGGTACCCGGAAAACCGGTACGCCGCCCACTGGCCGGAGGGTGCCAGGTTGAATTCCAGGTAGGACCCCGGGGTCGTCTGACTGATGAATACTTCCATGCAGGTGTGGCGCCACAGGCCAGCCGTTGGTGCGTCCGGCGTGTGGCCGGTGACCGCGTCCGGGATCCGCAGGCCCGCGAGCTCGCCCGCAAGCTCGTAGTCCAGCACCAGGTGCGCCGGGGCGGGCCGCGCGACGCGGACACTGATGCCGCGGAGGGCAGCGGGGGCGGCCGCGAACGGGCGCAAAGCCACGGAGACGGGTGCGTACAGGCTGGTCAACGGGTTGCTCGCCTGGCGAGTGCGGATATTGATAATGTACACCGGCACTTGGACGCTGTGATGGCACGGACTGCTCAATCGATGTTGTTGGCGAGTATCGAAAAAATCCTGAATCGTTCCCTGCCCCGCTCGCCCCGCGCGCAGGCCCTGGCCGCGGCGCTGGCCGGACGCACGCTGGCGGTGGCAATGACCGGGGCCGGTCAGGTGATCCTCTCGAGCAGCGGCGGCCGTCTGCAGATCCGGCGCGACTCGGGCGCCCCGGCCGATGCCCGCTTGAGCGCGGGTCCCTTCAGTCTTCTCGCCCTGGCCGGCGGCCGCTCCTCGAACCTCGCCGGCACCGGCGCCACCATCAATGGCGATGCCGAAGTTGCCCGGCAGTTCAGTGAACTGCTCGGTCTGCTCAAGCCCGATCCCGAAGAGGAACTGGCGCAGCTGCTCGGCGATGCCGCGGCGCATCACCTGGGCCGCGTGGCCCGCGCCGCCGTGGGGTTCGGCAACCGCGTGGCGCACACCACCGTGCAGAATGTCGCCGAGTACCTCGCCCACGAACGCCGGGACCTGGTGCCCCGCGCGGAGGGACGCCAGCTGCTGGATGGGATCGATGCACTGCGCGATGACGTCGATCGCTTCGAGGCACGCCTGAATCACCTCGCGCAGCGGCTGTCGCGCACCACGTCGTGAGGCTGCATGTCTTTGTGCGCCTGGTGCACATCCAGCGGGTGCTGCTGAAACATCGCCTCGATGAGCTGGTGCGCGCCACGCACCTGTACCGGCCACTGCGTCTGCTACTGCTGTTGTCCCCGGGAATCTGGGCGGCGCGCCGCCGCGCCGGCAAACGCGGGGAAAACCTGCGGCTGGCGCTGATCGAGCTGGGCCCGATTTTCGTCAAGTTCGGCCAGGCGGTCTCGACGCGTCGCGATCTGCTGCCGGCGGACATCGCCGATGAGCTGGCGAAGCTGCAGGATCGTGTGCCGCCCTTTCCCGCAGCCGTCGCGCGCCGCAGTCTCGAGCGCTCCTACGGCCGGCCGCTGACCGAGATGTTCTCGCGTTTCGAGGACACACCGATCGCGGCAGCCTCGATCGCGCAGGTGCACGGCGCCACCCTGCCCGGCGGCCAGGACGTCATCGTCAAAGTCCTCCGGCCCGGCGTGCGGGTCCAGATCGAACGCGACCTGGAACTCTTCTACGCCCTCGCACGACTGGCCCAGAGATACTGGCCGGAAAGTCGGCGGGTACGTCCGCTGGAGGTCGTCGCGGAGTATGAGAAGACGGTGCTCGATGAGCTCGATCTGATGCGCGAGGCCGCGAACGCGACGCAGCTGAAGCGCAATTTTGCAGGCTCCGACCTCCTGCATGTCCCCGAGGTGTACTGGGATCACTGCCGCGTGGATGTGCTGGTCACCGAACGCATCCATGGCGTCGTCATCAGCGACCTTGCGCGCCTGCGCGCCATCGGCACGGATTTCCGCAAGCTCGCGGAGAACGGCGTGCGCATCTTCTTCACGCAGGTGTTCAAGCACAATTTCTTCCACGCCGACATGCACCCCGGGAATATCTTCGTGCTGGTCGAGGATCCCGCGAACCCGCGCTACGCTGCCATCGACTTCGGCATCGTCGGCACCCTGGATCTGCGCGACCAGTACTACCTGGCCAGCAACTTCCTGGCCGTGCTGGACCGTGACTACCGGCGCGTCGCCACGCTGCATGTCGAATCCGGTTGGGTCCCGCCGGGCACGCGCATCGCCGAGATGGAATCCGCGGTCCGCACCGTGTGCGAACCGATCTTCAACCGACCGTTGAAAGAGATTTCGTATGGGCACGTGCTGCTGCGGCTGTTCGAAATCGCCCGCCGCTTCGACATGGTCATCCAGCCGCAGCTGATCCTGCTGCAGAAGACCCTCATCAATGTGGAGGGCCTGGGGCGGGAGTTGTACCCGGACCTGGATGTCTGGAGCACCGCGGGGCCGGTGCTGCGCGCGTGGATGCGCGAGCGGGTCAGCCCCCGGGCGATGCTGCATAACCTGCGGCATCAGTGGCCGGAAATGCTGGAACTCGTAAATGAGCTGCCTGCCGTGGTCAAGGACGCGGTGCGGCATGCGCGCAACCGCCGCACCGGCGTGCGCCTGGAGGAGGCCGTGAGCCGCTCCGTGGCCCGGCTCCTGGACCGCGCAGCCCGGCGCCGCGAGGCCGTCACCGTGGGTGCCGCCATCCTCCTGGGCGGGCTGATCTGGCTGGCCCTCGGCCGGGAGGCCGCCTGGCCAGGCTGGAGCATGCTGGTCCTCGGCGCCGGATGGATCCTGGTGAGCCGCGGTCGTTAGACATGTCAACGCGCCTGCGCTAGCCTTCTCGACCCTTTCCCTTTCGGCCGCCCGCGCTATTTTCCCATGAAGCCGCACAATCTCACCGAAGGCTCGATCAGTCAGCGCCTGCTGTTGTTCACCCTGCCCATCCTCATCGGCAACATCCTGCAGTCGCTGAACGCGACCGTGAATTCGATCTGGATCGGCCACTTCCTGAGTGAGGCCGCGCTGACGGCCAGCTCCAACGCGGGCATCGTGCTGTTCCTGGTGCTGGGCGCAATGTTCGGTGCCTCGATGGCGGCCACGATTCTCATCGGCCAGTACCTGGGCGCACGCCGCCTGCACGACGCCAAGCGCGTCGTCGGCACCAGCACCACCTTCGCCGCCTCCCTGTCGGTGCTGATGGCGATTCTTGGCTGGTTCATCTGCGAGCCGCTGCTGCGCCTCATGCAGACGCCGCCGCAGGCACTGCCGCTGGCCATCGACTACATGCGCGTGATCTTTCTCGCGCTGCCGTTCATGGTGCTGTACATCTTCGCCACCTCCGCGCTGCGCGGCGCCGGTGACGCCAAGACGCCGCTGTACTTCCTGATCCTGTCGGTGGGACTGGATATCGCGCTGAACCCGGTATTCATCTTCGGCATCGGGCCGATCCCGCGACTCGGCATCGCCGGCTCCGCCGTGGCCACCCTGCTGGCGCAGGTGATCAGCCTGACGGTGCTGATCGCCCACCTGTACCGCAAGAAGCATCCACTGTGCCTGCATGGCGATGAGCTCAAGCTGCTGAAGATCGACTGGTCCATCGTCAGCACCCTGATCGGCAAAGGCGTCCCCATGGCGCTGCAGATGATGGTGCTGTCGCTGAGCATGGTGCTCATGATCAGCCTGGTGAACCGCTTCGGCATCCACACCGCCGCCGCCTATGGCGCCGCGGTGCAGCTGTGGAACTACATCCAGATGCCCTCGTTCGCGATCGGCATGGCGGTGTCCTCCATGGCGGCGCAGAACATCGGTGCACAGAAGTGGGATCGCATCAGCACCATCACCCGCATGGGCGTGATCTACCAGCTCGCCCTGACCGGCACCATGGTGCTGATCGTCGATGTGTTCTGCCGTTCGGCCCTGGGGATGTGGCTGCCCACAGGCTCGGTCGCCGTGGACATCGGTGTGCACATGAACTACATCGTGACCTGGAGCTTCGTGTTCTTCGGTATCTCGATGGTGCTGTTCGGTGTCGTGCGCGCCAACGGCGCCGTGGTTGCGCCGCTGATCGTGCTGGCAATCAGCCTGCTGGGCATCCGGTTTCCGATGGCGATGGCGCTGCTCGACCGGCTGCACGCCGATGCCATCTGGTGGAGCTTCCCCGCCTCATCGTTCATCGCCGTCGCGATGGCGATCGGGTACTACAAGTGGGGCAAGTGGCGCACGCTGCGGATGATCACGCCGCAGGCGGCGGCGGCGGCACGGGCGGCCGCCGCGAGCGCCGAGATCGGCTGAACCCCGCCGCGCGGTATCAGCCGCGTAGTTGCGCAAGCCAGCGCGTCGGATCGCCGCCGCGCTCCAGCAGTTCGACCAGTGCGGAACCTACGATCACGCCGTCGACGTGGCCACGCAGCGCCTGCACCTGCTCGCGGCTGCGGATGCCGAAGCCCGCGCACACCGGCACGCTCGATTGCGCGCGCACCCGGTCCAGGTACTGCATGACTTCGGCCGGCACGGCGACGTTCTTGCCGGTGACACCGGTCATCGTCACCGCATATACGAAGCCGGTGCTGGCGCCGACGACCTGGCGCAGGCGTTCCGGTGTGGTGACCGGCGTGACCATCTGCACCAGCGCGATGCCCTGTGCAGCCAATGCCTCCTTGAGCAGATCGCTTTCATCCACCGGCATGTCCGGAACGATGAAGCCGTTCACCCCGGCCTTCGCGGCCGCTTCCGGCAGCCGGTCCACTCCGTACGCCAGCAGCGGATTCAGATAGCTCATCAGCAGCAGGGGGGCGGAGACCTGCTGCATGCCCGCCAGCTGCGACAGTATCCAGCGCAGGCTGACGCCCTGCGCCAGGGCACTCTGACTGGAGCGCTGGATGGTGACGCCGTCGGCCATGGGGTCGGTGAACGGCACGCCGATCTCCACCACGTCCGCGCCCGCCGCAACGGCCCGCAGATGCTCGGTGAACAGCGCCTTGCTGGGATAGCCGGCGGTCAGATAGGCCACGAGCGCCGGATCGCCCTTGGCGTGCGCGTTGCGGATGGCGTTGGTGATCTGCTCGCCGGGAATGCGCTTACTCGAGCTCATGACGGTTCTGATCCGTGGTTGGCCAGCAGGGTCCGCAGCAGGGTGGGCATGTCCTTATCACCCCTGCCGGACAGGCAGATGACCATGCGGGCGCCGGGATTCGATTCGGCCCAACGCTTCGCGCCGGCCAGCGCGTGCGCGCTCTCGATGGCGGGCAGGATGCCTTCGGACTCGCAGCATTCCTTCACGGCTGCCAGCGCTTCGTTGTCATCGACCGCTTCGTACTGCACCCGGCCACAGGAGTGCAGCAACGCGTGCTCGGGCCCAACACCCGGATAATCCAGGCCCGCCGAGACGGAGGTGGTCTCCTGGATCTGACCGTCCTCATCCTGCAGCAGCATGGAGTAGAAGCCATGCAGGACGCCCGGACGGCCGTAGCTGAGCGTCGCGGCGTTCATCCCCAGGCCGTTGCCCGTGCCACCGGCCTCGAAGCCGATGAGCTTCACGCCGCGATCGGCGATGAAGGGATGGAACATGCCGATCGAATTGGAGCCGCCGCCCACGCAGGCGATTACGGCATCCGGCAAGCCGCCCGTCACCTCCAGGATCTGCGCGCGCGCCTCGCGACCGA
>Ga0182030_10016849_pt1 | contig 14174 bp, 9 predicted proteins | sample 812S3MmetaG_FD_121299 | JGI IMG/M metagenome (GOLD analysis project Ga0182030, IMG submission 121299) | Permafrost microbial communities from Stordalen Mire, Sweden - 812S3M metaG (Illumina Assembly) | ecosystem: Environmental > Terrestrial > Soil > Wetlands > Permafrost | place: Sweden...
CAAAAATCTCAAGCAGGCGACGATGGATGTTGTCCGCGCGGCCGTGGGGTTGAATCCCGCCGCCGCCCCGGCCATTGTGGGCAGCATCGGGCAAGCCTCGCCCGCCATGGCTGCGACGGCTGCCGCGACCGCGGTTTCATTAGTGCCAAATCAAGTGTTGGTGATTGCCCGGGCCGCCGCGGCCGCCGCTCCGGCCCAGGCTGGTTCGGTTGTGGAAGCGATTTGCCGGGTGTTGCCGACCGCTTATCAAAGTGTGGCGAATGCGGTGGCGGAAGTTGTTCCAGGCGCTGGCAAAGAAATCTTGGCGGGCATCGTGGCAGCCATTCCCAATCTCAAAAATGCGGTGAATCAGACGCTGGCTGGTTACGCTGGTAATATTCCATCAGTCAGCACCGTGCTGATCCAGGTGGCGCAAGTCCAAAATTCGGTGGCCACGACGACCCCAACGCCTGTGACGCCGGTGAGTCTGCCGCGCGGACCTGCTGTTGGCCCGCCGCTGGTTCCCATTTCCAGCACGCCGGTGGTGCTGGACCCCAGCACGGGCGGCACCGTTCCGACCGGCAGTCGCGGGTATGCTTCGCCCTAGTTGGTAAATTCAGAATCAGAATTGGACCTTATGAAACATAAAATCATAAACTTAGCGGGCGTGGCAACCTTCGTGGTTGTCGGCTTAATTGGGGTCAATGCGGTAGCCGCCACCATTTACGACACCTCCACCCCATCCACGCTGCTCAACGGCAACGCATTTACCAATGTCAACGGCCAGGAAATTGGCAATGAAGTCGTGCTCGCCGGCAGTTGGGATTTGTCCAGTTTTGCCATCGAGTATTATGCCCCAAACACCCTGCCGGGGACGATTGGCATCGAGGTCAACATTTATCAGAACAATGGGGCGGGCACTCCGGCATCGGGCATGTTTCCCACCCCCGGCACGCTCATTTTTGGCAGCGGCTTTTTTTATGGTTTGGCCAGCGGGCCCACGGGCAATGCGGTCACATATACCAGCTCTGATTTTACGGCCGGCGGTTTTGCCTCCCCCTATTTGCTGCCCGGCGATTTTACTTTCACCGTGACTTACACCAACAGCGATGGCTCTGGAAATTTATACGGACTGGAATCGCCGCTGGCGAATGAACCGACGGGCCAGCCGGGAACCAGCTATGGAGATTATTGGCTCAACAATGCCGGCTCTTGGGATTTGTTGACCAACGCCGTCTCCGCCGCCAATCTGGTGGTCAGCGTGGACGGCTCGGCCGTGCCCGAACCTTCCGTTCTGTATTTCGGGGCTTTCGGCAGCGTCTTGCTCTTCGTCAACCGATTGCGGAAACGGTACCCTATTCAGGGCAGGACTTCCGCGCGGTAGAAGCGCTTGGGCAAGGCCGCCGCTCCGGAATTGGTGTAGAATATTTTACCTCGCTTGAAGTAATTCGTTTGCACGGCCGTCCATTGCACCAAATTGGTGGAGACTTGGATGGCTACTCCGTTGGTGACGGTTCCTGTTACTCGAAAAGTAAAACTCCCGTTGGTCAGCCACGTCAGCGAATCAATTTGCAGCAGGGTCAGATTTAAGGTCCAGACGTTCGTTTGTTTCAGCAGGTTTTTGGCGTCCGTCCGCACCATGCCGGTCGCATCCCACACGTCCGCTTCGATCTTGTTGGTGCCGTTGCCAAGCTGCGCCGGCCAGATGTTGAAAACCGGGTTGGTCGCGCCGCCGACAGCGAGGCTGTTGGTAAGCCACTGGACGTTGAGGTTGTGGGTGGCGGGCTGGAGCAGGTTCAGACTGAAAGAAAGCATTTGAGATGAAGCTGTGTTCAGGCTGTTGGTTGCCGGAGAACGGGAATCCATCGGGCGCGCTTTGCCATAAATTGCCAGCACCAAGGCTTCCTGACAGACCGGACAAAACCCCACACCATAATGATTCATGCCGCAGTCGTAAAACGGACGATACCAGCCGGTGGTGTTATAGTGGGCACCTTGGAACAGGCCGACCGTATATTCATAGGTGCTGTTGGTGGTTTCAGTGGGCAAGGGCGTATTCGTCGAAATCCAGGCTTTCCACTGGATGTTGGTAAAAGTGGTGTTGGTTGTGGTGTTGGGTTCTTCGACATTGGGAAAGCCGGGGTTGGCTTCGGTGTATTCGTCGCCGAGTCCGCCCAGCGTGTGGCCGGATTCATGGATCAAAAAAACGCTGATCCCGGCAATGGAAGCAATGGCGGTTTTGCCGTAGTCGGAGGAACCACCGTCCGAACCGCCTTCGACTGGATCATTGACCAGCAAAGCTGACAAATCATTGTTTGTGCTGGGCAGATAAATCTGCATCAGCGCATTGATTTTTCCCTGACCGTCCAGGTTGTTGGCATCGGCCGTATTGGGTGGAATGGTTATGAGGAGATCGTCCGGCGCCTCATAAGTGCTGTTGAAACAGGTATAGTTGGTGACAAAAGGGTAGTAGGTCAAATGCGTTGACCCGGCATGCGCCGAATTCGTGGCCACGGCAAAGACATTGAAATAATTGGAGTATTCCGCATAAGGCTCGGCGCTCAGGAAAGCATTGGCCGCATTGGTCGCGTCAATCAGGAATTGTCCCATTTGCCCGTTCGTATAACCCTCGGAAAAAAATACCAGGTTGAGGCGGTTGGTCGCCGGGCCGTTTGTAACAATGGTGGAAAAAGTCGCAGCCGGCGCCGGGCGCGCGGCTAACCACATAATTAACAACACAACCCGCCACGGAAAATTCACCTGAAAACCCTTTTTCATGGCGCGGTCAGCCGGTAAAAGACGCTGCTGTTGGTCAGCCCCAGCGTCGCGACCAGAAAATTATTTTGCAGCACCGGCTGGTTCGTCACCGCCGACCAGCTGACCGGCGGCGTCAAGCTGGCGGTTTGCTGCAACGCAAAGCTGCCGCCGTTGTTCGTCCAAGAAAGTGCCAGCTGATTGTAAGCAGGCTGGGCCAATTGAACCGGTGGCACTGGAATTGCGGAAACCCAGGCTGAAAATTCCGAAGTGTTGTTGTTGGCGTCGGTGGCGGTGGCGGTGACCACCCAGCCGGGTTGAATCGCCACCGGCAGATAGGCTGTAAAACTGCTTGAGCAGGTTGCACCCAACGTCAAATTGGTCTGGCCCAGATAGACCTGGCCTTCACCATAGCCGGAGGGATCGCCGGTGGGACTGGCAAAAAACTGCAGCGTGTAAGTCTTGCCGGTTTGACCATTCATCGTGCCGCGAATGCGTGTGAGCGTGCCGCTGTAAACATTGGACAGCGTCGGAAAATTCTGGCCGGCGTTGGCGGCACTGGCCGACATGCCGCTCTCGCAAGCGTAATTCAGGGTTACGCCATAAGTGCTCAAATCAATGCCTAATCCGTTATTGCTGAATGTTGAGTTGCCGCTGATCAAATTGTTGTAGGCTCCGTCGCGCACCCGCACACCACAATAACCATTGCCCTGAAAGGTTTGGGCAAAGGCGAGCACATTGCCGGCTCCCGCTGCCGTGCCGCCAACAATGTTGTTGGATGAACCAACGTCAATGTCAATTCCATGCTGGAGATTGCCCAGCGCACTGGTCCCATCGACCTTGGTGCCGATGAAATTGGCTTGAATCACAGTTCCCGAAGCATAGGTCAAATAGATGCCGCGATTGTTGTTCGCGGAAATGACGTTGCCCGCGCCAACTGTGGTGCCGCCGATCTGCGTGGCCGTGGCAATTTGTATGGTGATGCCTTCATAGCTGTTTCCATGTGCGACCATGCCGGTCGCGTCGGTGCCAATGTAATTGCCCTGAACAATATTATTGGAGGCACCGGTGCCAATCACATAGATGCCTTCACCGGCGTTGGCCGACAGAATGTTCCGGGCGGCGGCGGACGAGCCGCCCACCTGATTTTTAGCCGCGCTCGTGATGCCGACGCCGGCATCGCCGTTCCCCAGACTATTGGCACCAGAAACATCCAAGCCGATAATATTTCCTTGAATCAGATTGCCCGTCACGCTGCCGTTGGTTCCCTGAAGATAGACCCCTTGCTGGCCGTTGCCGGAAATCACATTGCCGGCTCCGGTCACCACTCCGCCAACCGTGTTGGAACAGCCTTGAATCCGCACCCCGGCCAGCGCGTTGGCGATGGCCTTGGTGCCGGTGACATCCGTGCCGAGGTCATTTCCGAGCACGGTGTTGCCGCTGTCCGAAAGCAGTAAAATGCTGATGCCGTTCACGGTATTGCCCGAAATAAAATTTCGCGCGCCGGCGGTCACGCCGCCGATAATATTGGAAGTGCCACCGCTGATCGAGATGCCGTTTTGACCGTTGCGTAGGGCGCTGGTGCCGCCGGCGGCCAGGCCGATGAGATTGCCTTGAATCAAATTGGTTGCCGTGCCGCCCGTGAGCGCGATGCCGTCGAGGACATTCCCGGAAATGACGTTGGCGTTCCCCACATTAGGTCCGCCGATCTGTTGGCCGCCCGCGCCGGAAATTGTGACGCCGGCCAGATGGTTGCCCAGATTGGTTTGGCCGGTGGCGTCCGTGCCGATATTATTGCCGAATAAAGCATTGCCGGTCGCACTGGCGCCGCTGATGGAAACTCCTGCGAGGCCGTTCCCGGAAATCAAATTGCTGGAAATCAAATTGCCGGGCGCGCTGATGAGTGTGATGCCATCACCGGCCACGTTGCTCACGATATTGCTGCCGGAGATGTCCGTGCCGATGCGATTTCCTTGAATCAAATTGCCCGTGGTGGAAACCCCGGTTAAATAAATTCCACTCGCACCGTTGCCGGAAATAATATTTCGCGCCGCGGGCACCGGGCCGCCGATGACGTTGCCGCTGCTGGCGTAAATGACGATGCCGTTGTTCACATTGCTCAACGACCCCGTGCCCGCCGCGTTGAGCCCGATGAGATTGCCCAGCACAATATTGTTGTTGGCATTTTGCAAATAGATGCCGGTGTCGTTGCCGCCCGCAATGACATTGCCGTCGCCGCTGTTGGTGCCGCCGATCACATTGCCTGCGCTCTTGACGTAGATGCCGTCGCTGCCGCTGCCGCTGCCGTGCGCGAGGGTGCCCGTCACATCGGTGCCGAGATAATTTCCCTGGATATTGTTGGAGGCGCTGTCCAGTTCAATGAGTTGAATCGGAAACCGATTGATGGCCAGCCCCCGCAGCGTGCTGGCCCCGCTGCTGAATTTTAATCCGGCGATCTGGCCCAAACCGAGGGTGGCCGCGCCGTTGATTTCAACCACCGGCTTACCGGCAAACCCGGGCTGCGTGGTGGCGTCAATAATCACCGGATCCGTGATGGCCGGCAACGCCGCCGTCGGCGCGATCGTGAACGGGGGCGTGCCGGGAATCTGAAAATTGATCGTGTCCAGACCGGGATTGGCATTGGCCGTCAAAAGCGCCTGTTGAAACGAACCCGGGCCGCTATTGGCCGTGTTGGTCACCATAATGATGGTTCCCCAGCCCGAACTGGCTAAATTGCCAAAGAGCAGCGCCAATAATATCCTGACCAGCCTGAAGGAAGGCTGCGAGTATTTCGTTACGCTGTGCATAAATTCAATTCAACCGAGTAAGTTTAACCGAATAAATCATAAGCTTTATATTACGAGGCAGCAAGGCGGATGAAGCGGCTTCGAATTGCTTCCGCCCGGACGCAATCGCCGCAACCATCATTTCAGGATGCGGAACGCATTTCTAATTGTCTAAAATGCCCGGCGGTTTACGATTGCCCGCCATGTTGCATCGCCAAACCAATCCTGACTGGCTGCGGGCGGAAATGAAATCGCCATGAGCGACGCCGGCTATCTCAAATGCGCCTGTTCGAAATGCGGGGGGCACATTGAATTTCCCGCCGCCGGCCTGGGTGAGACGATTGATTGTCCGCTCTGCGGCGCGCCGACCTCCTTGATCGCACTGCCGCCGGCCGTCGGCCGCACGCCTGAAACAAAACAGATTCAGCCGGGTCGGAAATATTTCACCACCATCGGTTCGATCCTGTTCATCGTGGTTTTGGCGGCGGTCGGCGCGTTTTTTCTTTCGGCGAAAAGGTTTCCGGCCGGCCCGCCGCCGGTCGCCAAACCCGCAGTGCTGATGCCGACGGATCCCGTTCCGCAGACGCTTTTCACGCGCTTGAACGATTTCAATGTTGGTCCGGTTACCTTGAAAAAAACCGAGGGCAGCAGTTTGGTTTACGCGGTGGGCAGTGTTCAAAATGATTCCGACCGCCAGCGGTTTGGCGTCCGCATCCAGCTCGATTTGCTCGATGCCAACGCTGGCAAAGTCGGCTCCGCCAGCGATTACATTTCAGTCATCGAGCCGCACAAAGACTGGTGGTTCAAGGCGCTGCTGACCGAATCCAAAGTGGTTACGGCCAAACCGGCCGCGATTGAAGAACAAAAATAGTGTGTTACTTTAGCTGCCAACCGCCCGTCTGGAATGATTAGCTGCAATAAAATCTAAATTAGCCGATTTAAACAGCATCTGTTTATGTTTGAAACCTGCCAGGACCATGATTTCCGCCCGGAAAATTATTTCCAGACGCGCCGCCAGTTTCTCCGCCGCTTCGGCATGGGCATGGGCGCTTTGAGTCTGGCCAGCCTGCTCGGACCGGAACTGCTTTTGTCCAACCGCGCACACGCCGCCGAGGATTTGTCTTCGCTGACGCCGAAGCTGCCGCCTTTGCCCGCGAAGGCGAAACATGTGGTCCACATTTTCGCGCAGGGCGCGCCGTCGCACATTGACACGTTTGATCCGAAACCGGCGCTGGCCAGATACGACGGCCAGCCGCTTCCCGGCATGGGCGGCGTGGCGATGCAATCGCCGTTCAAGTTCGAGAAGCGCGGTCAATCCGGCATCGAGATCAGCGAGGTGTTTCCGCACCTCGGCGAACACGTGGATGACATGGCCATCATCCGTTCGATGTGGACCGACATTCCCGCGCATGAGGTCGCGACGGTGATGATGAACACCGGTTCGTTGCGCATCGCCAAACCGTGCCTCGGTTCGTGGACAATTTATGGGCTTGGTTCCGAAAACCAAAACATGCCGGGATTCATTTCGCTGCGGCCGGGCGGCGCGCTGCCGCCGGGCGGATCGCAAAACTGGCAGGCTGCTTTTCTGCCCGGCGTGTATCAGGGCACGAGCGTCAACACGCAGGCGCCGTCGGTGGAAATGATGATTCAAAACATCAAGAATCCCTACATTCCATTGACGGAACAGCGCCGGCAGTTGGATCTGATCCACGAGCTGAACGAAATTCACGCGCAGAATTTGCAGAAGGATGCGCTGCTCGAAGCGCGCATCGAGGCTTCGGAAATCGCGTTCAAGATGCAGACGGCGGCGTCCGATGCGTTCAATATCAATCTCGAGCCGGAAGCGGTGCGGCAGGCGTATGGCAACACGCCGCAAGGCCGGCAGATGCTCATCGCGCGCCGGCTCATCGAACGCGGTGTGCGCATGGTGCAGGTTTGGGCCGGCGGCTGGGATCATCATCAGGATATCGAAGACAAGTTGCGCAAGAGCGCGGGCGAAATTGACCAGCCGGTAGGCGCGTTTTTAACGGACTTGAAGCAGCGCGGGATGCTGGATGATACGCTGGTGATTTGGGGCGGCGAATTTGGCCGCAAGCCGACCAAGGATCGCAACGGCAATGAGAATCCGGGCCGCGACCACAACAACCAGGGCTTCTGCAATTGGATGGCGGGCGGCGGCATCAAGGGCGGCACGGTTTACGGCGCGACCGATGAGTTCGGCGCGAAGGCCGTGGAAAACCGCGTTCATGTTCACGATTTGCACGCGACGATTCTGGCGCTGCTCGGCTTCGATCACAAAAAGCTGACCTATCGTTACAACGGCCGCGATTTCCGGCTGACCGATGTGGCGGGCGAAGTGGTCAAAGGCGTGATGGCTTGATCTCAGATTTCTGATGCAACCGGTTTCAAAATTGTTGGCGCGCGCGGTCGGCGTTTTCAGCCTCGTCATTTCTGTTGCCGCAACCGCGCAGACTTTGACACCGGCGGAAGCGGATTTTTTTGAAAATAAAATCCGGCCGATATTCGTCAACGACTGTTACAAATGCCACAGCCAGTCCGCACCCAAGCTCAAAGGCGGTTTGTCTTTGGAAACGAAACAGAGCGTGCTCGGGGGCGGCGACACCGGGCCGGCCATCGTGCCGGGCAATCCGGACAAGAGCTTGTTGATCCAGGCTGTGCGTTATTTGGATGAAGATCTGCAGATGCCGCCGAAGGGAGAAAAACTTTCGGACGAAAAAATCGCCGATCTGGTGGCGTGGGTGAAAATGGGCGCGCCCGATCCGCGCGTGGCCAACGCGGATGGCACGAATCAGGCGGCGAAAGCATCAGCCCGTGATCATTGGGCGTTTCAACCCATCAAAAATCCGCCGGTGCCGGAGGTTCAGGACGCCGACTGGGTCAAGACGCCGGTGGACGCGTTTATTTTGTCGAAGCTGCAAGACCACGGCATGAAGCCGAATCCCGTCGCGGACAAACGCACGCTGATTCGCCGCGCGACGTTTGATTTGATCGGCCTTCCGCCAAGTCAGCAGGCGATCAAAGATTTTTTGGACGATGAATCGCCGGATGCGTTTGCCAAGGTGGTGGACCGGTTGCTGGCCTCGCCGCAGTATGGCGAGCGCTGGGGCCGCTACTGGTTGGACACGGCGCGCTATGCGGACACAAAGGGCGATGTCAAAAAAAATCAGGAAGACTATCATTATCCGTTTGCGTGGACCTATCGCGACTATGTGATCCGTTCGTTCAATGCGGACAAGCCGTTCAACCGTTTTATAATGGAGCAGATCGCGGCGGACAAACTGGTAGCGACGGACCCCGACAAGACCATTTTGGCTGGCATGGGCTTTCTCACCGTGGGCGAACGGTTCAATGAAAATCTTAACGACATCATCAATGACCGGATTGATGTGGTGACGAAAGGTTTTCTCGGCTTGACCGTCACCTGCGCCCGGTGCCACGACCACAAATTCGATCCGATCCCCACGAAAGATTATTATTCATTGCGGGGCGTCTTTGCCAGCAGCATTGAACCGCTGCCGCCGATCATCGGGCGGGTGAATCACAACTCCACCAACTATATTGATTACACCCGGCAGATGGAGCCTTTGGAACGGAAGTTGGCCGCGCTAGAGATGCAGCGTCAGGGCATCCGGAAAAATCCAAAACTGATCAAAACGCTTCGAGACGAAGAAGCCCAAATCAAGTCGGAAATGGCGGACGTGGAACTTTCCCATCCGGACGCGCCGGCGCGCGCGATGATTTTGGTGGATGATCCCAAACCGAAAGATTCGCCGGTGTTCATCCGGGGCGAGGCCGAAAACAAAGGGGAGATTGTGCCGCGGCAATTTTTACAGATTCTTTCGCCGCCCAACCGCCGCCCGTTTCAAAGTGGCAGCGGGCGGCTGGAACTGGCCATTGGCATCGCGAGCGACCACAATCCGCTGACGGCGCGCGTCATTGTCAACCGCGCCTGGCTGCACCATTTCGACGCGGGCATCGTGACCACGCCGGATGATTTGGGTAATCAGTCTGCGCCGCCGAGCCATCCGGAGTTGCTTGATTATCTGGCCACGCGCTTTATGGCCGACGGCTGGTCGCTTAAAAAACTGCACCGGCTGATCATGCTTTCGAGCGTTTATCAGGAAAGCTGTACGGACAATCCGCGTTACGCGCAGATTGATCCGGAGAACCGGTGGCTGTGGCGGGCCAACATCCGGCGTATGGATTTTGAGGAGGTGCGCGATTCGATTCTGGCCATCGGCGGCAAGCTGGACGAAACCATCGGCGGCCGGCCGGTGAATCTGGGCGCGTATCCGTATTCCACGCGGCGCACGCTTTACGGCTACATTGACCGGCGCAACATGCCGGAGATTTACAATCAATTTGATTTTGCGAATCCCGACATCACCACCGGCAAGCGTTACGAAACCATCGTGCCGCAGCAGTCGCTGTTTCTGATGAACAGCCCGCTGGTCATCGAGCAGGCTCGCAATCTCGTGGCCCGGCCGGATTTCAAAGCGCTGACGGACGACGAGGCGCGGGTGAAGTTATTGTATGAACTGGTGTATCAGCGCGAACCGGAGCCGGTGGAAATCCAGCTCGGTTTGGATTTCGTGGATAAATCACCGGAGTTTGAAAGTGTGCCGCCGATGGCCGGAGGCAATCGCAAGAATCCCAAAATCAAAGAACGGCTCGAAGCTTCCTTTGCCAGTCTGCCCGTGGGCGAACGCAAGCCGCTGACGCCTTGGGAAAAATATGCGCACGCCCTGCTGCAGGCCAACGAGGCGATTTTCGTGAACTGAGTCGCGGGATTTCTGTCCGGCAACTACTTCTTTGGGCCGTAAATTATTCCGGCAAGCGCGAAGCCGATCTCATTTACGCGGCTGGCATTATTAATGAGCGCGCCCGCAGCAATTGGGCCGGATAAACCGCGCCCAGGATAATGCTTGAAATGAGCCGCCCAACGTCAAAGTTGTTGTTGCAAAATCACCGTGAAAGCAACCAGAATGTCGAACCATGAAAAACAAAACACCTCCGGGCTTGTCGGTTTTCGTAACATTGTTCCTGCTGGCTGGCATACTCTTGTTGACCGGCTGCCGCTCCAGTTGTTGTACCCCGTCCACGACCACGGCATCAGCCGCGGCGGCGCCGGCTGCGGCCACACCTGTGGTCGCACCACCGCCGATGGTGGCGACCCCGGCGGTCGTCGCACCGGCCGCGATTGGGTTCCCGGTGCGGATCAAAGCCGGCTTGACCACCGCCATCAAGGATGCCGACGGAAATACCTGGCTGCCGGACCAGGGTTTTGCGGATGGGGAAACGGCCGAACGTCCCGAACTCGCGATCACCAACACCACCAGTCCGATGATTTATCAGAGCGAACGCTACAGCATGACGGCGTTTTCGTACCCGGTGCCCAATGGAAAATATCTTGTGAAACTACATTTTTGCGAAACCTACGACGGCATCACCGGGCCAGGGCAGCGGGTGTTTTCGTTTAGCGTCCAAGGTCATGAATTCAAGGATTTCGACGTGTATGCCAAAACGGGCGGCCTGCAGCGCGCCGACGTGGAAACTGTCAACGTGGAGGTGACGGATGGCAAGCTCGTCATCACTTTCCAAAGCAACATCGAGAATCCGGAGATCAACGGGATTGAAATCATTCCGGCAGCTTGAGGGTTTTTTGCCTGATGAATTAATGCCGTTGCCGTCGGCAAATGCGCTGGCGGGCAGCCTTAACTGCCCCGATTCGAAAATCGTCATCACCGACCGGTCAGCGATTTTGACTGGTTTAGTGATCGTGCCGCGGCGTGACCGGACTGTCCGGCCGATCTCAAAATTGTACGAAGGGCGCGTTTTTTTCTGGACTTTTTTCAAGAAATGACGGTTGATAGTCCAAAGGCAAGATGAATTCCCCTAAAACCATTCATCACCAGCGGTTACGGCCGGCGGCGGTTCTACAGCACGAGGGCGGTGAGACGTGTTGTTTTACCTTGCCTTGTTTTTTTCTGCCGGCAGAGCAGACCACCGGCAACCGCCGGTTGGTTTGCCAGCAACTCAGTCGGAACCCAAATAAAAAGTAAAATTATGACCCTGACCAAACGCGACCTCGTGATGCGCATCAGCGAAGAAACCGGGCTGGTTCAGACCCAGGTGTTCGACGTGGTGCAAAAAACCCTGGATTATATTGCCGACGCGCTCGCCAAAGGCGGCAAGGTGGAACTGCGCAACTTTGGCGTGTTCGAAGTGAAAGTCCGCAAGGCCCGCGTGGGCCGCAACCCGAACAAGCCGGACACCGATGTGCCGATTCCCGCTCGCGCCACGGTGAAATTCAAGGCCGGCAAGGAAATGCGCGCCGAGGTGTTAAAGCTTACGCCGAAGAGTTAAAATAATTATCCGCGAAATACACGAACCGCACGAAAAAATCAACGGGCGTGCTTTCGGCTTTCACCCGTTCGTGTATTTCGTGATTGGAATCGGTTTTCCTGCCTTCCTGCTTTCCTAATTCGAGTTTATACTTATCCTTTCAGCATGGAACGACTGCCCGGTTTTCGTGATTTCTATCCTGAACCGCTTCCGCACACCGATGTGTGGAGCGCCGACGTGCGCCAGTTCATTTTTGAACAATGGCGCACGGTCGCCAAGCGTTACGGCTTTCGCGAATACGACGGGCCGCCGCTCGAACCGCTGGAATTGTTCACGACCAAGAGCGGCGAGGAAATCGTCGGGCAGCTCTACAATTTCAAGGACAAGGGCGACCGCGAAATCGCGTTGCGGCCGGAAATGACGCCGACGCTGGCGCGCATGGTGGCCGCGCACGAACGCAATTACAAAAAGCCCATCAAGTGGTTCGCCATCCCGCAATTGTTCCGCTACGAACGCCAGCAGAAAGGCCGGCTGCGGGAACATTTTCAATTTAACGCCGACCTCATTGGCGAGTCTGATCCGGCGGCGGATGCGGAATTGATCGCGTTATTAATTGATGTGTTGCGCGTGTTCGGTTTGACGGCGGAAGATTTTGTCATCCGCCTGAGCAGCCGTAATGCGTGGCAGGATTTTTTCAAGCACGGCGGCGGCGACTCCGCGCACGAGTACGAATTTTTCCAGATCATCGACAAGCTGGAACGCAATTCGCCGGAAGAATCCGAAAAGAAATTATCCACGCTCGGATTTTCGCTGGAAAAAGTAAATGCCTTCATCGAATCCGGTGCGCCGACGGCGGAACTACAAAATATTCTGACCAACCTCGCGGTGCGCGGTTTGAAGGATTTTGTCAAAATTGATTATAAGGTGATTCGCGGACTGGCGTATTACACCGGTGTGGTATTTGAGGCGTTTGATCGCAAGGGCGAATTTCGCGCCATCGCCGGCGGCGGTCGCTACAATAATCTCGTCAAGCTCATCAGCGGCGGCAAGGTGGACCTGCCCGCGCTCGGCTTCGGCATGGGCGATGTTGTTTTGGCGGAACTGCTCAAGGCGCGCGGACGACTGCCCAAATTTGATTCGCCGATGGATGTTTTCGTTTTGATCGAAGATGAAACTTTGCGAGGACTTTCGTTGAAGCTGGTGCACGATTTGCGCGTCGCAGGCTATGCGGTGGACTATCCGCTTACGCCAGCAAAAGCGGACAAGCAGTTCAAGCGCGCGCAGGATTTGAAAGTGGCTTACACGGCGCGTTTGGACAACGACTCCTACGTCCGCATCCGCAATTTGAAAACCCGCGAAGAAATAGTCACGGGCGTTTCGGATGCGGCAAACCATCTCGGCTAAATCTTTCCTGAAAATATTAAATTCCGGCGGCGACTTGTTCACCGCTGGTTTTTTGCTCGTTTTCTTCGGTGAATAACTTGGTTGTGGAAGGCGCTGAAAGCCTTGATTTAAAAGGCGGGAGCGCATTATCAACGGGTTGTTCACCACGCGTTTTCGGTGGATAAGTTGTGCATATCAATTCGTAGGCAAATTAAAAAACTTTGATAGTATGTTCACAGTTCATTGAAAGAACGAAGCGGGCAGCGGAAAGTAAAATTGAAGTTGTTCGTTTCAGGATAATCCCAGGCAACTGGGGAAAAGCCGGGTCAGGCTGGTTGACACGGCTCCTCAAAACCGCGCGGCAACGCGCGACGAGGCAGAATTCACCGGTTCCTCTGGCGGTGTTCGCACACCGTCAAATGCGAATGAGGGACTTGGCGACGAGAAACGATTAGAAGCCGTTTCGAGTCGAGTCAAGTAGTTCAAGCTGGTTTCGGGCTTGGACGAATCGCAGTCACCCAGAGGGTGAAAAGTTGCTACTGTGGATCAGCACGTTGCGGACGACTCTGGCGGGTTCAAATAAAATTGGAACCGCCCAAAGAAAAACGCTGAAAGGCGGACAAAAGGAGCGCCCGCACCGGGAAGAACACGGGAACTCGGCAGGTTCCGTGAAAAACTTCCAAGCGCCGGCGATGTTAAAAACGACACCGCTGGACTGTGAGAAAAAAGCAGCTTGAGAGACGAGAGGCGAGACCCGTGGCAAGGGGCAAACGCGCTGCCAAAAGCAGCGGCCGACCCCGTGCTAATGGCCAAGACGCGAACGACAAAATCGCAGGCGTGTCTTGACCTGGTTTGCAGGCCGGTGGCGCAACCACCAGCCGAAGCGAGCTGAAAAGCCTCACTCAA
>Ga0182030_10016850_pt1 | contig 14174 bp, 9 predicted proteins | sample 812S3MmetaG_FD_121299 | JGI IMG/M metagenome (GOLD analysis project Ga0182030, IMG submission 121299) | Permafrost microbial communities from Stordalen Mire, Sweden - 812S3M metaG (Illumina Assembly) | ecosystem: Environmental > Terrestrial > Soil > Wetlands > Permafrost | place: Sweden...
AGATGTATCCCCATCAGGTCGGCACCACCATGAAGTGCAATTTCTGCCTTGAGAGAATCGACGCCGGTTCGGAAAAGGGGCTGAAGCCAGGCATAGATCGAGATGCAACACCGGCTTGCGTGAACACCTGCCAGGCGCGGGCCCTGACCTTCGGCGACCTGGACGATCCGGAGAGCAACGTTTCCCAGCTCCTCAGAGGGCGTAACGGCTTTGTGCTCCAGGAGGAATACGAGACTGAGCCCTCTGTCTATTATGTGGACGGCAAGATTGGCGGCAAATCCTCCAATATCGCTCCCGAGTCGGCCAGGACCGGCAGTCATATCACCCATCTGAGCAGCGTTGAAAAAAAAGCACGTGAAATTTTCGGGAGCTTGCCCGAGAAACAACCCGGGAAACAAAAGGAGAAGTAGTCGTGGCGAAAATATCTCGACAAACGGCACGGCAGTGGATTGTGACCCATGAGTGGATGGTCAAGCCCATGCATCAGACCGAATGGATCGAGGGTCGAGGGGTGCTTATCTGGCTTGCCGAGGTATTTTCAAGCTTAGGCACCGGTCTTTACCTGGTATCCATATTCGTGAGCAACTGGCGGGGCGCTTTAGTCGGCTGGCTCATCGTGATTGGACTCAAACTCCCGCTGCACATCATCTACCTTGGAAAACCCATGCGTTTCTGGCGGGCGATGCCTCCCTTCACCAACGCATGGAGAACATCCTGGATTGCCAGGGGATCCTTTTTCACCGCGGTTTTCAGTCTCTTCGGTTTGTTGCAGCTGATAACCAGTTACGTTTCCCCGGGCAGCGGCGTTGATATTCTGGTGAAAGTGGTTGCCGGATTTTTCTGCATACTCACCGCCCTCTACTGCGGATTCATGATGAGCTACTGCAAAAGCCTTCCTTTCTGGAATACAGGCCTTTTGCCCATCGTCATCATGAATGCAGGTGTCGCCGACGGGCTCGCCTTGTTGATCGGTCTCGGGATGATTGGAGGCGGCGTCAATTTCGCAGCCGTAGAAACGGTCACCCGGGTCCTGCTCCTTTTTGATGTGCTTCTCATTGCCACCCTTGTCATGAACGGCGTGTATCGATCCGCCACCGCGGGTTTTTCGTCCAAAGAGCTCACGACGGGGCGCACGGCCTTGGCCTTTTGGGGCGGCACCGTACTGATGGGTATCATCGTACCCTTGGCTATATCGCTTCAGACACTTTGGGGCACCGGTGAGGCAACCCACGGGTTGATGATTGCCGCCGTCGTCGCGCATACCATAGGCGCATTTGGGTTGAAGTACTGCATCCTGAAGGTTGGGATTTACGAACCAATCCTGCCTAAGGCAAAGGTAATGGGAAGGGCTTTCTAAGGAGGAACAATGAGTGAAAAAAAGGTGGTCCTGTCAACCTGTAAGAGCTGCCATGGCGGATGCGGCGTGCGAGTAACAGTTCAGGATGGCGTCATTGTTCACATTGAAGGCAACCCGGATTCTCTTACCCGAGGGACGATGTGCGCCAAGGGCCTGGCGAGTATCCAGCACGTAGACAGCCCCTATCGAATCAAATATCCCATGAAGCAGGTCGGTGCCAAGGGGGATGGCAAGTGGCAGCGAATCTCTTGGGATGAAGCCCTGGGTACGATCGAGGCGAAGGTTAAGGAAGCCACGGCCGCCTATGGCCCGGAGACCGTCGCGATATCACAGGGAACGGGCCGCGGCTATAATCGCTACACTCATCGTTTCGCAAGGTCCATTAAGTCAGCCAACGTCATCACTCCCGGTTATGTCTGCCACAGCCCCCGGCTCGGACTCTACGGCCTCGTCACCGGTTACGGCAGGCTTTACTGCGATTATCACGGCTGGGGCGGCGAGTTTCCCAAGACTCAGATCATGTGGGCCAAGCAGCTGGAGATCAGCAGCGCTGATTCGGAAATGTGCAACTGGTTCATACAGTCCCTCGACTATTGCAAGAATCTCATCATCATCGACCCGCGGACCACGGCTTATGCCTCCCGGGCGGCGCTGCACCTCCAGCCCCGGCCCGGTTCTGACTGCGCGCTCGCCATGGGCATGATGAATGTGATTTTTACCGAAGAACTGTGGGACAAGGAATTTGTCAACAACTGGACTTACGGGTTTGAAGAGTTGAGGGAGAGAGTTGCCCCGTTTACTCCCGAAAAGACCTCCGAGCTTACCTGGGTGCCCAAGGAGAAAATCATTCAGGCGGCCAGAATGTTTGCCATCGACACGCCCGGCTGCATTCAAGTGGGCAGTTCTCTGGAAAGACAGGCCAACTGCGGTCATACTTTGAGGGCCATCACCTGCTTGATGGGAATGGCCGGCAACATCGAGAGACCCGGCAGCATGGTTAGCTGGGTTTTGCCCGATACCGGATTGATCGAAGATCTTTTCCTCGAGCTTCCGATGACTCCCGAAATGCAGAGCAAGATCATCGGAATCGATCGCTTCAAGCTGGGCGCGGCCAGAACCTGCAACCCGGATACGATGGTCAAGTCAATTCTTTCCGGTAAGGCCCCGATTCAGGTTTGGATAAGTGTTGGCGGGCAGCAAATCGTTCACATGGCCAACACCAAGGAAGTCGTTGCCGCCATAGAAAAGGTGCCCTTCATGGCCCATGTGGATCTTTTTATGGGCCCCATGGCGGAAGCCGCGGACATAGTCCTTCCAACTGCCCACTGGCTTGAGCTCGACGATGTCTATGACATGCATCCCCGCTTCTTTATCTCCGCCCACAACAAGGTTGTAGATCCGCCCGGCGAGGTGAAATCGGATGCATGGATATTTAACGAACTCGGGAAGCGTTGCGCGCCCGAACATTGGTTCGATACCGTCGAAGACCTCCTCGACTATGAGGTGCGAAAAGGCAACGACGGCACCATGAAGTGGAAGGACTTCAGCGAAAAGCTGATAAACGGCTGCTGGGGCAAGGATCAGGTCTACTACAAGTACAAGACCAATTACTGGAAAGAGGGCGGCGGTTTCCCGACCCCAACCGGAAAATTCGAATTCAAGTCCAAGCGGCTGGAAGAATTAGGATATGACGGTCTTCCGGTTTACAGGGAACCGGGCGAGAGTCCCTACAGCACTCCGGAGCTCTTCAAGGAATATCCTCTGGTTATGAGCAGCGGATTCCGTCAGCCTTTCTATTTCCTTGGCCAGTATCGAAATATTCCGTGGCTTAGAAGCTTCATGGAGTATCCCATGGTCCAACTCCATCCGGAAACGGCTGCAGAATATGGAATCAAGGACGGCGACTGGATCTGGATCGAATCGCCTCGCGGCCGTATCAGGCAAAAGGCCAGACTATTCCCCGGCATCCTCAAGGGCATGTTGATGGCTACCGCCAACTGGTTCTATCCTGAAACGCCCGCCAAAGGGTATCATGGGCTGTTTATTTCGAACCCCAACGTATTGACCAGCAATAACCATCTGGATCCGATGTATGGCTCTCCGGATTTGACCTGCCTTTTGTGCAAGGCGTATCCCTGCACCAAAGAAGATTTGCAGGAGGAGGTATTCAGTACGGAAGAGTTCGGTTACGTACCGGAATTCAAGCCCTAGGGCGATTCCCTAAGGATGTATCCGCGGGTGCCCCACCTTCGACGCGCTGCTTTTGCGCGGCTAAGGTGGGACGGGAAGACACACCAATATACGAACTGCTCTAATAGAGCCAATTACATGAGCAGGAGCAGTTCCGCGCGGTTGTTGGCGGCGGTGTCGCCGCCAACAAGTCTGCGCAATTTTCTATTTCTATTAATGATTGTTAGATCGAGAGGTAATAACGATGCCGTCGGCCATAATCAACATCACTGTCCTGCTGTCTCGCCTTTGTACTGCCATTCGCAGCAGTGCTAAAAAGCACCCTTCTATCGCTGACCGGTTGCAGGGGAAGAACTTCATTGTGCAGGTAAAGCTGCGGGACAATTCCCAGGCCGGATACCTTACGTTCAAGGACGGCCGTATAAAGTCAACCGCGGGCACTCACAGCAAACCGGAGCTCGAACTCAGCTTCGAAAATGCTGCGATTGCAGATCGGCTGGTCAAGCCGGCAACAGATCATTTCGCGTTTATCAATGCGTTGAAGCATTTCCAGATCCAAAGCGACGGATCTCCGGAGCTGGCGCAGTGGTTCTGGGACACCCTGAATTTGGTGACTACTGCCGATGTCCACTACGGAGTCAACGTCAGTAATGGCGAAACGCGATTCACCAGCAATACCAACGGCGGCCCGGTCTTCGTGTATGTGAAGGATGACAAGATCATCCGGATCACGAACATCAATTTTGATGAGAACGATCCCCAGCCATGGACGATTCACGCCCGGGGAAAGACATTCACGCCTCCGTCCAAGACAACGGTGGACGCCTACACCCTGGCATGGAAGTCCATGGTGTATTCCCAGGACCGGATACTTTATCCGATGAAGCGCGTCGACTTCGACCCCAAAGGTGAAAGGAACCCACAGAACCGCGGCATCTCGGGGTACGAGAAGATCAGCTGGGATGAGGCGCTGGACATAGTTGCCGGCGAGATCTTGCGCGTAAAGCAGCAATACGGTCCTGGTGCCATCATGAACGGCAGCGGCTCTCACCATACCTGGGGAAATCTGGGTTACTGGCTGAGCGCCCGGCACAGGTTCTTCAACCTCATCGGCACCACGTACGTCGAACACAACCCGGATAGCTGGGAAGGATGGTTCTGGGGAGCCGTGCACCACTGGGGACACAGCATGCGCAAGGGCGGCGCGGAGACCTACGGCACGGTCGAAGACTGCTTGAAGCATGCCGAGATGATCGTGTTCTGGGGGGCTGATCCCGAGGCCACCAGCGGCGTGTACGGAGCACACGAGGGTACAACCCGGCGCCAATGGCTTAAGGATCTTGGTATTCCCATGGTCCACATCGATCCTTACTACAACCACACTGCGGCGTGGCTGGGCGGGAAGTGGCTGGGGCCGAAACCGGGAACCGACAGCGCGATGATTCACGCCATTGCACATGTGTGGATCACGGAAGACCTGTACGACAAGGAATACATTGCGGCACGTACGACCGGTTTCGATAAATGGAAGAGCTATGTTCTCGGCCAGGACGATGGAGTTCCCAAGACGCCCGAGTGGCAGGAGAAGGAGACGGGAGTACCGGCAAAGGATATGCGGGCGCTCGCCCGCGAATGGGGAACGAAGCGCACCTACCTTGCCGCCGGCGGCATCATTGGTTTTAGCGGGGCCTGCCGAAGTGCCACCGGGGCTGACTGGGCGCGCGGTGTGGTTCTACTGATGGCGATGCGCGGGCTAGGCAAGCCCGGTGTTAATTTTGGCTGCTTGCAGCAGGGCGCTCCAATAGACACCAGATTCTTCTTCCCGGGATATTCGGAGGGTGGTTTCTCCGGAGATCTGATGGGAACGGCTGCGGCGCAGAACCTCTACCAGCGCATGCCGATGATGGGGACTAACAATACGGTCAAACAGAAGGTTCCCCGTCTAAAGATCCCCGAGGCCATCATGGATGGCAAATGCGACGGCTATCCTGACGATTCAAAAACCATCGAAGGACAGTTCTCGCGGATTTCCTACCCGGCTGACGGATATTCACCGGTAAAGCTTTACTACAAGTATGGTGGCTCGCACTTCGGTACGATGTGCGAGACCAATCGCTATGTCCGGATGTACAGCACGGAGACGCTGGAATGCGTAATCAATCAGTCCATCTGGATGGAAGGCGAAGCTAAGTTCGCCGACATCATCTTGCCTGCTTGCACCAGCTTCGAACGCTGGGACATCAGCGAGTTTGCCAACTGCGGTGGATACATCTATCACGCGCAGACACAGGCGAATCATCGCGTGATGGTGCTGCAGCACAAGTGCATCGAACCGCTGGGCGAGTCCAAATCGGATTACCAGATCTTTTTGGACATCGCGAAACGGCTCGGCCTCGGGGGCGCTTTCTCTGAGGGCCTGACGGAATTGGATTGGTGCAAGCGACTGTTCGACGCTACCGATTTGCCGGATGTGATTTCGTGGAAGGACTTCGCGAAGAAAGGCTATTTCGTGATGCCGGCGCCTCCGGAAGAAGCGAGAGATCCGGTGTCTTATCGCTGGTTTGCCGAAGGCCGCGCGAAGGATACACCCGAAGGTACGCCCATGCCGGGAGATTATTCGCATAAGTTCCGTCATGGATTGCAAACGCAATCGGGCAAGATCGAGTTTGAATCGCAAAGCCTGAAGCGCTTTGATCCTGATGATCCGGAGCGGCCTCCGCTGCTGAAGTATGTGCCGGCGTGGGAGGGGCCGGAGGCGACGCCCGAGCTTTACGAGAAGTACCCGCTACACCTGGTGTCGCCGCATCCGCGGTACAGCTTCCACACCATGGGCGACGCCAAGGACTCCTCAACTTGTGACATCAAGGATCATCGTGTGCTGGTGGATGGTTATTACTACTGGATTGTAAGAGTCAGCGCAGCCGATGCAGAGGCGCGCGGCATTAAGGAAAAAGATCTGGTGAAGGTCTTCAACGACCGTGGAGCGGTAATCTGCGCGGCACAGGTAACGGAGCGGATGGCGCCCGGCACCGTACACTCGTATGAATCATGTGCGATTTATGAGCCTATTGGGGAGCCGGGTAAGTCGCCGGATCGCGGAGGTTGCATCAACATTCTTACTCCCGCGCGAATGATGATCAAAAAGTCGCATTCCATGGCGCCGAATTCATGTCTCGTCGACGTGCAGAAGTGGTCTGGAGAGGGGGCACGTCAATGAAAAAGTGGCGTCTGATTATTGATGTGGGCAGTTGCCAGGATTGCAATAACTGCCTGATGGCTTGCAAAGACGAGCACATGGACAACAACTGGCCCGGCTATACTCTGTCGCAGCCACGGCACGGCCACCGCTGGATTGATGTGGAGCGCAGCGCGCGCGGGCAATTCCCGCTCATAGACGTGGCCTATGTACCAAGGACGTGCATGCATTGTGATGACGCACCGTGCATGAAGTCATCCTCCGGCGCCGTTTACCAGCGCCAGGATGGAATCGTCTTGATTGACCCCGAGAAGGCGAAAGGCCGGCGCGACCTGGTCGACGCATGCCCCTACGGAAGGATTGGGTGGAACGAAGCGGAGAATGTTCCACAAAAATGCACGTTCTGCGCCCATCTGATTGACGATGGCTGGAAGCAGACGCGCTGCTCTCAGGCATGTCCGACCGGTGCCCTCCGCGTGGAATACGTGGAGGATTCGCAATTCGCCGGCATCGTGAAGAAGGAAGGGCTGGAGCCATTGCACCCGGAGTACGGAACCCACCCGCGGGTCTACTACAAGAACCTCTATCGCTATGCCAGGTGCTTCATTGCCGGCAGCGTTGCCGCGGACAAAGCGGGTGTGGTGGATTGCGTAGCGGGCGCCAGGAGCCGATTGTTGCAAAGCGGAAAAAGAATCGGCGAGACAGTTACCGATCCTTATGGTGATTTCCGTTTCGATAATCTTGAGGCAGGCACTCGCGACTACGTTGTGGAAGTGGAGTCGCCGGGCCGGGGCAAGAAGATCATCTCAGTCGACGTCCTGAGTGAAAGTAAGAATCTCGGTACTATATGGCTCTCGCAAGTATCGGCCGAAACGGCGCCCCGGTAGCGTCCGACGCTGTCACGATGTGGTGTTGGAAGTAGCGAATATTCCTTCTGGACACGACGGCCGGGTTGTCGGCAATGTACCGGTCGTCTTCATCCACATTGCGGGAATGGAAAACTACGCCAGTCGGACCAAGGCGGCTTAATCCCATGAGTGCTTTATCGGAGGCGCGCGCCCGGTAGAGCACTCATGCTAAGGACAAACCCATCATCCTCCCCTCCGCACCATTAACCCTTCAGTCATCGCGCCGGGATCTTCTGTTGCCTTCTCAGGCAATGCCTTGAAATTTCCGAAACCATTTACCTTTTCATCAACCCGGCTCGCCAAACGATTATCCTTCTCGCCAATCGTTATTCCCCGCCTCCGCCGCCCCCGAATCTTCCGATTTTGCCTTCGACGGTATGCGTCCGAACAACCTTGGATTGTGCCGACCGCTTTTTCCCGTTGATCGCATGGGCATAGATGCCAAACGTGATACTCGGATTGGCATGACGAAGCAGGGACTGTGTAGTCTAGAGTGGAAAGGAGAAGCAATGAATTGACCGTATATCAGTGAAATTAGCCAACTCACTTGTTACACCGTACACTGTGGAGACCACATGTCCATCAAACTTGGTCACATCAACATCATCGCCTCGGACTGGCGTCGGCTATCTCGTTTTTATCAAACGGTGTTTGGTTGCACCCCGGTGCCGCCACGTCGCAAGTTGTCTGGAGCAGAACTCGATGGTGGCACGGGCGTACCTGGCGCGGTGATCGAGGGGGAACATCTTCGCCTTCCAGGGCTTGGAGACGGCGGTCCAACACTGGAAATATATTCTTACAGCGAGCCGCTTGACCGCCCTCAACCAGCTCCCAACAGAATTGGTTTCGGGCATCTCGCCTTTGAGGTTCCCAATGTTACCGATTCTCTGGCGCAGGTTCTCGCAGCGGGTGGTTCTGGCTGCGGCACAGTGGTTGCACTCCCGGTCCCAGGCAAAGGCATTTCCAACTTTGTCTATGCCAGAGATCCCGAAGGTAACATCATAGAACTTCAGGCTTGGTCGGACTTCGCCTAGAGCAGCTCCTGAACTGGTGTGTCCTGCCGATGCCACCTTAGCCGCGCACAAACAGCGCGTCGAAGATGGAGCACCCGTGGATACTTCTCTTTGGGAACCGCCCTAATCCAACCATGTATCCGGAGACTGCAGGGCCTCCGCCAAGTCATTCAAGAACAGCGCCGCGTGCGAACCGCTCGAGACCCGATGATCGACCGAAACAGTCACCGTCAGCATTGGCCGAATGGCGATCATTCCGCATACGGGGACAACCCGATCCGCGATCCGGCCCACCGCGAGAATGGCCGACTGTGGCAGGCTGACGATTGCGGTGAAATGATCGATGTTATACATGCCCGCATTGCTGATCGTGAAGGTGCCGTTGGCGATGTCGGAGGGGCGTAAACGACCCGTACGGGCGCGCTCGCACAATTCCTTGCGCTGCACCGCAATATCGGCCAGTTTGGCAATGTGAGCGTTGGGAATTACCGTCGCCACCACGCCGTCTTCAACCGCAACCGCAATACTCATGTTGACGTGATTGTGATAGCGGATCTTTCCGCTGTCCCAGGAGGCATTGAGGCGCGGATGTTTCAGCAGAACGCGCGCCGTAATGGCCACCAGAATATCGGTGTGGGTGGGCCGTACTCCCCGCTCTCGCTCGATCAAAGGCACATGTTTTTGGCGTGCGGCATTGAGCAGAGTGGCGTCGATTTCGCGGGTAAGGAAAATGTGTGGCGCGGTCGTCCAACTGGCGGCTGTACGCTCGGCCATAATCCGGCCGATCGCACTGGGTGTCTCCAGCTCGCAGGTTCCCGCCGCAGGCGAATCCGCAACTGGAAGGGCCGCAACCGGGGAAGAGGAACTCTTGGCTGCTTCCAAATAGGCCATGATGTCGGCGGCATGAATTGCCCCTTGAGGGCCTGTTCCGCGCACCTTGCTGACGTCTACGCCATACTCACTCGCCAGACGCCGCGCCTTGGGCGCTATCCGCAGCCGTCCTGCGTCGGGCGCGGGCTCGGCGCTTCCGGCAACCGCCGCCGATTGCGTGGGCTCCGTGCTCATCCGGCGTGCCGATGCAGTCGGTGCCAAGTCCTGAGGCACGGCCTCTCCCGGGGCGACCAGCCAGGCAATTATCTTCCCAACTGGCACGACCTCGCCGACGCTTACACTGACAGCAGCCAGAATGCCGTCTCCCGGGGATTCAATCTCCATCACGGCCTTGTCGGTTTCCACTTCCATGAGAATCTCGCCCTTGGCGACCTTCTCTCCCTCCTGCTTTCGCCAGGCGACGAACTTGCCGGTTTCCTGCGCCATTTCCAAGGCGGGCATCACAACACTAATGGCCATAATTTTTCTCTTCGACGGGGCTCATTGCAACGCCCTGATCGTCCGCTAATCCATGAAAGAACTCTCTCGCGGTCGCCAAGCGACGGCGCTTGTTTTTGAACATATGGAAACTAGCCGCACATTGCGCGCGCCGTTTCAAACACGCTCTTTGCGGTCGGCACGGTCGCGTCTTCCAGCGGAGGCGAGAACGGTATGGGAACGTGCATGGCGCACATCCGCTTGACCGGCGCATCCAGATTGTAGAACGCACCCTCGGCGATTACCGCCGCCAGCTCGGCGCCAGCGCCATAGCGGGCATAGCCTTCGTCGAGCACGATCGCCCGCGAGGTCTTGCACGCCGATTCGATCAGGGTCGCCTCGTCCAGTGGCCAGGTCGTGCGCGGGTCCACGATTTCAGCGCTGATGCCCACCTCCGCCAGCAGTTTGGCCGCTCCCAGGGCAACCTGCACCATGCCGCTGGTCGCAACCAGCGTGATGTCGGTGCCGACCCGCTTGATGTCGGCCACACCGAACGGAATGGTGTACTCCTCTTCCGGCACCGGACCCTTCAATCCGTACATCATCTTGTTCTCGAAAATGATGACCGGATTGTCGTCACGGATCGCTTGTTTCATCAGGCCTTTGGCGTCGTATGGCGTAGAGGGCAGCGCCACCTTCAGACCAGGGATATGGCTGAACCAGGCATGCAGCGACTGCGAGTGCTGGGCGGCTGAACGGCGAGTCGCACCCAGCGTTGTACGCAACACCATCGGCACTTTCCACTCGCCACCAGACATGTAGTGGATTTTGGCGGCCTGATTGAACATCTGATCCATCGTCAGCCCGATAAAATCGCCAAACATGATGTCGACAATCGGGCGCAAACCCGTCATCGCCGCGCCGACGGCCAAGCCGGTAAAACCAGCTTCGGAGATAGGGGTATCAAGAATCCGATCGGTGCCGAACTCATCCACCAATCCGGTGAGCACCTTGAAAGCCGTGCCCGCTTCGGCAACGTCTTCGCCCAGCAGGAAAACCCGGGGATCGCGGCGCATCTCTTCGGCGATCGCTTCCTTCACCGCTTGTCCTAGAGTCAGTTCGCGAACCTTGCCTTCATGCATAGATGTCCTGCTCCACTTCGCTGATATCGGGATAAGGAGCTGCCAGGGCAAACTGAACCGCGTCGGCAATCTCGGCTTTCACCTCCGCATCAATCTCCTCAAGGGTCGCGGCATCGGCGTACTTATTGGTGATCAGCCAGTCCGCATGGCCCTTGATGGCATCGCGCTCGTTCATCCAGATGCGCTCTTCTTCCTTGGAGCGGTAGTACTCGCGGTTGATGTCACCGACATGGTGGCCCCGGTAGCGGTAGGTATCGCATTGCAGGAACGACGGACCCTCACCTTCGCGCGCACGCAAAATCAGCCCATTGGCAGCCTGATGAACCGCCCTCACATCCTGACCGTCAACCTTCTTGGCGTGTATGCCAAAGGCAGCCGGCCGGTCCATCAGTTCGCCGGCCAGAGCCTCTGAACTGAGGGTGTATTCACCGTAGAAATTGTTTTCACAGACGTAAATCACCGGCAGTTTCCAGAGCTGGGCGAGGTTCATCGCTTCAAACATCAGCCCCTGCGCCATCGCTCCATCACCGAAAAAGCACACCGCCACCCGGCCATTGCCCAGCCGCTTGGCGGAAAATGCCGCGCCCGTGGCGATGCCGAAGCTGCCACCCACGATCGCATTCGCGCCCAGATTACCCGTCTTCGGGTCCGCGATATGCATTGAGCCGCCCTTACCCTTGCAATAGCCCGCTTCCTTGCCAAGCAGTTCGGCGAACATAAGCCTGGGAAGCGCGCCCTTTGCCAGGCAGTGCCCATGACCGCGATGGGTGCTGGTAATGTAATCGTCCGGACGCAGCGCCTCACAAACCCCGACGGCCACTGCTTCTTCACCAATGTATAAGTGCGTAAAGCCGGGCATCAAAGCCCGCGTATAAAGATCGTTGGCGTTCTCTTCGAACTGGCGAATGGATACCATCTGCCTGTACATCCGGAGCCCGAGTTGAACTCCAACATCACAATGGGCATCTGGTTCGAGCGTGGGAGTTGTCATTGTCGCCACTCCTGACTATTGGCCTTGTAATGAAATTATGGTCGAGCTATTGCAACTCTATACGAATTGCCGTCTTTTCATCCACGGAAACACCGCGATCGGCCTGTGATCGCAGTCATCCCATCATTCGCCCACACAGGTGCCCGTTGCCACTTTTCCTGCAGCCCCGTTCGGTAAACATTCGCCTGTGATGTACGTCACTGGAAGAGGTGTGAAATTGCCATAGACTGCGTGACAGGGTGGTGGGGTGAACCTCCCTTTTGCAGTTTCTGCTGTCCGTCCCGTGGCTAGCTGCCGCGGCCGGTTTTGCGTGCCGCGGGGTCCGTAATTCTCAGTTCTGCTGTTGAGCGGACCACCGGGTCGCACCCTCGCGCCGTGCTCTACCCGGATTGACTCTTTCCAGCTTGCGCCTGTGCGGCGCTCAACGCCGCCTCGCGTGGCCCTGCCAAAAGGGCCTTTCCGAAAGGAGTGTCCGTCCATGTTGCAACGCCTGCTCCGAACGAGCGACGACCTTACCCTGACCCTCTTGCGTTTGGTCTTGGCCTTCTGCATCTTCCCGCATGGTGCCCAGAAACTCCTGGGCTGGTTCGGTGGTCACGGCCTGGGGCCTGCCATTGAGATCTTCGCCAAGGCCTACCATATTCCTCCCGCGCTCACCGTGATTGCCGTCTGCATCGAGTTCTTCGGCTCCATCGCTCTGGTCCTGGGCTTACTGGGCCGCCTGAGCGGACTTGGCGTTGCCATCACCATGACCGTGGCCGCCTACCAGACCTATCTTCACTTCGGCAACTACTTCATGAACTGGTTTGGCATGCAGAAGGGCGAGGGCATCGAATACCATATACTGGCCATTGCCATTGCCCTGGTGATCACGATCCGGGGGGCTGGCGCCTTCTCGCTCGACCGTCTGCTCTCCGCCAAGGCCGTGGCCGAGCCGGATTTGCAGAACAAAACCAAAGGTCAAAACGCATAACCCCAAAGGGGTATGGCAGCTCGCGGGGAGGCGCGTCAGAATCGTCCCAATGATTGTCACCGTCAATGGCGCCCCCGCGAGTGCATGCCCGGATTCACCCTGGCTGGAGATGGCGACGGATGACATTGGACCACGCCAAAGGCTTGAGGAGTCGGAAGGGCTTTCCCTCGGCGGCTAAAGCCGCGTGAAACGAGCCTTTCTTGCGGCACGACTGAAGTCGTGCCCTTTCAAAACCGCTTTGTGAGACCATCTCTAGTCTTGGTCCATTTCGAGTTGGGTGGGTTGGTTAACGGATCAGATGAATCTGAACTCTCTTTGCTGATTGAGGTAACGACGCACTTTGCTGCTGAGAAACATCTGTTGGGCCATCCGCCGCCCAAACGCAAGTTGTGCGCACGCTCTGGATATAGTCTTCCCCACCTGTGTCAGTGCTCAGGGGTGAATACCAGGTGCGCAGGCAGTACCACCGAACCTCGACTGGCGAGGGAAAAATTTCATTTTTTCCTTAGTCTCTACGGATTTGATATGATGCCGGACACGCTGAATCGGAATGGAAAAAGTTGGATGACGAAGCGATTGCGCTTGTGCCTTTTCTCCCGGGGTGGAGAGCATCTTCTAACTGCTTGTTAACACGCAACAACTTCGAAGTTTAAATAATGCCCGAGTCTTCCCAGGGGGTCCAATGAGCAGTCCAGCCAAGTCTGAAGCCATTTTTGCCGAATCTCCCTATGACGCGCCTGCTGTCGTGCGCCGCGAGGCCAACATCAAAGATTACCTCGCCGAGTACGAGCGCTCGATCCAGGATCCCGAAGCCTTCTGGGCTGCCGAGGCCGCAAACTTCACCTGGACCAAGAAGTGGGACAAGGTGCGCGAGTGGGACGGTATGCATCACAAGTGGTTTGTCGGTGGCAAAACCAACATTACGGTCAGCTGTCTCGACCGCCATGCCAAGAGCGAGCGCTTCAATCAGGTTGCTTACATCTGGCTGGGCGAAGACGGCTCCGAGCGCGTGATCACTTACGGTCAGCTTTACCGCATGGTCTGCCGCTTCTCGAACGGCCTGCGCTCACTTGGAGTTGGCAAGGGAGACCGCGTC
>Ga0182030_10016851_pt1 | contig 14173 bp, 17 predicted proteins | sample 812S3MmetaG_FD_121299 | JGI IMG/M metagenome (GOLD analysis project Ga0182030, IMG submission 121299) | Permafrost microbial communities from Stordalen Mire, Sweden - 812S3M metaG (Illumina Assembly) | ecosystem: Environmental > Terrestrial > Soil > Wetlands > Permafrost | place: Sweden...
TCATACATTTTGTCATTGCTCCTTCGATATAATCACCACAAACTTTATACAGCCATCAACCACTACTTGAAACAAAAGCTAGAACTCAAACCATCTAGTATAAGAATTCAAGATTTTCAGGCCTCCAAATGGCGAACGATGCTATAGACTTCGCTCTACCGCAGTATACACCCTGTGGAAAGGGCCATACGCACCATGCCTCAGATTGGTCTTTGAATGGTGTGTTATCAATTGATAAATGCGAACGCCAATGTCGATTTCGAGCTTGCAAAGCGTGGTCCCGGTCAGCTGCGGCACTGAGAAAGGTTCGTTCCGTACTGATTCACGGATAGAGGTCCAAAATTTGCTTCTTGTAAATCCTGCTATGAAAGCTGCTAGAACTGACTCAAATGTAGCACGTTATCGCACACATCATGAATAATAACCTGGACTTGAAGGTCTTGCCAGCGACAAATGGTCGAGAGCCTGTGTAAGTGTTGACAGCCCAAATGCCCCTGCTGTCCACTAACTGAGATCAGGAAAATCTTATGTCTGGATGCCCTAGTGATGCCTCGTGATAATGAACAGCATACTATCCTTCCGGATTCTACTATCGAATTAACACACTCCCCATCAAACCCCTCTTCCGCTCCGATGGAGCCAAGTGACTCTGGATATGCGTCGAGAGGCTCTTCTATGGAGCGCCTTCCTGGCGGACCGGGCTTTGAACCACCTAGAAAACGCCCAGTGCCATTTGATGAATCATCGCCGATCAAGAGACTGAGACATCCGACCTTTGAGGAGGCTCGCGATCATTTTGAAACGCCAAGGGGTGACAGTAAGTTCCCATCTTGTGCTTTTGATTGGGGGTTTAACCAGATTCAGCACCGCAAGACTTTCCACACGTTGAAGCCCAAGAAGACGAAAATCCATCATCTGGAAGATTGTTGGACAATGTGCAGAATTTCCCTATCAGTCCGACTGGCGTTACGGGGGCGGTAAGAAATGAGAGAGACTCGAACAATCAGACCTCATTATGTCCGAAACCAAACCCATTTCGGGATGGGTCCCCTCTTGCACCTTACTCTCAAGACGTTTTTTCTTACCGTAGAATTGGAAATACAACTTACGTTGAAAATCAAAGGGATACCGTAGCCCCGCATATGGCGGCTATCAGACCTACTGGTCCCATCATCATTAATTCCCAACAGCGGCCAAAGTCAAGTGACTCAGATGCATACAATACTTCCTCGGAGCTGCCGATTTATTCCTTTCTGAAACAAAGAGAAGATTCAAGACATGCCGGTCCTCCAAACAACTCTTTGGCGTATGAGTCATGGGTACCACGTCGAATAGGTGGTTATACCCTAAAGACTTCAGACAATCTAGACAAGTACAACTCTGCATTTTTACATAAATTTCGAAGGCTGATAATCCATCTACAGACATTTGAAAGTCTACGATGAGATTACGACAAGAAGAGATAGGCTGTCAAGCACAGTCAGAACTAGCACTGATCTTCCTCAAGGCCGTGGCTCTTCTACCGTCGAACAACCCTTATCTGGAGTTGAGACAGAAGTTGATGGGCAGTCTGAGCATCCCGTAGAGGATCTCATAGATCCCTGGATGTGTCCTATCATAGGCTGCGGCCAATTTTTGGGAAGCCTTTCACACCTGAGGTAAGTCTTGAAATGTCCATCCACGAACGGCGTTTGGCTTATAATATCAGAAAACACAAACAAAAGCACACAAAGTATTGGCGTTGTGACTTTCCCGACTGTCCGAGGATGACGGAAATTTTTCCTTCAGGGGATGATTTAAATTGTCATATCCAACAAGTCCATCCAAATCCTGAGGATGGACACACACTTTCACTGTCGGATTCGCCGCCACAATTGGTCTGTCCGACTTGCTATAAGGCCGTCAAAACATATTCTGAAATGAAGTACATTTTTCAAGCTTTAAGTATAACAAAAGCTAATTATGCAAAGGAAACATGATTTGCGTCACACAAAGCCATTCCGGTGCGAATATCCAGGATGCCCACGAACTGAGGGATTCAGTAATACAAATGATTTAGATCGCCATATTCTATTAAAGCATCCGGATCCTCTCGGCTTAGACGCATCTTCAGGGAAATACAGATGCCATTTCCCTGGATGCAAATCTGCCGATAAGTTCTGGTCAAGAATCGACAACTTTAGATCTCACGTCAGAAGAGTACATGGTCGCCAATTGACAGAATCCGGCATCGAAAATCCCATTCGAGGGTAAGTGACACTCTCCTACCGCAACGTTGTCCGAAAATAACTGACACATTAAGGACTCAATTTGATCCCATCGTTTTGGAAGATCCAGAACCCAAATCTCTAAGACCACGAACGCCACCTGGTTGGGAATCAACATCTGCGAATGACCTTGATCTCCAGTCTCTACATGTTCTTGCTGATTCGGCTATGTTGGGACATCTTTATAGTCAGTGGCCATTGAGTAAAGAGCAGACGGAGACAAGTGGATTGTTGTCTGGTTCTTCATTGCCTAAAAATTCAAAATAAGAACATAATCTTAGTTGGAATTATTTCCTAATGGGAGTCAGCCCCGCCACTGTAATTTTCGCAGGAATTGGTTCACTGTAAGCATTGTATTATGTACTTGTTGCTTTGAAGACCCAGCTCAAAAATACAGCATTGTGCAAGATTTTGCATTATTCCTCACACGTCCTCAATTTACAACATAAATTTCCTTGCCATTGCAAACATCGATTTAAGCTATATCTACCTTTGGCGGCCCCCTTCAAAGCCCTCATTCCACAGGCATCGCAAATCTCTACCCAGGCCTGCCTCTGCAACCAACTCTCGGGATCAGCCAAGTACGATGAAAGCGGACTATGAAAGAGCCCCCCAGTTGCAATGAGGGTAGATGTCACGCCGCTGGTGTGTTGGTTTAAGGGTTGGTGTTGCACATTCGCTTGACCTGCCATAGTAGCTGCTTGTGCTTGGCTACACCTCCGTTGACTTCTCTACCCAATTTACGAAATGATTGATTCTTCGAACACGCCGCCTCTTCACATCTTCTATCAGGGATTGACGTTTTGGTCTCAACGACCGTCTCCACCGCCACCTGAATTTCAGCTCCTTGGAATAAATTTCTTAGCTACGCAACCGTAACGATGCCTCCACCCGTCCCATTTGTCACAGAAATTCACTTCTCAAAAACGCGCATCTTGGATGAAAATGTCGAAACTACCACCATCAAGTTTCAGGAGTTGAAGATTGGGTATCAGGAGATCGACCGCACAGAGTATGAGAGTGAGGATGAGGATATTATTACCACCACATGGTTGACGAGCAAGACTGCCACGAAGGAGATTTGGATAGCGATGACGGGGAAAGGCAGAGAGGATGAAGATATCCGAGGACTAAGACAGTTTTGATGTGTTTGATTTAGCTTTGTGATTTGAGAGAAATACAGTCGCGAACTCGATTGATTACTTGCATACGCTAGATAGTATTTCTTCCTTACAAATATTCTTGTGCTGTCTCATCGCGTTATTACTCTATATAGGGAATACGATCGCCGATCTAAACTCTAAATCCACCGCTATATAAGACATCCGTATCATCTAATCATTCCACAGCACTCTGCAACATCATCTACACAACCTCTGTCTTCCCTGCCTCAACATCACTAGTACTGGCACTTCCACTCGCAGTCTTCTCTTCCACAACCGCACCATTCTTCTCCCTCTCCTGCTTCGCCATCCTCTTCTTACTCCCCAACCCACCCAACCCTGTCATCGCCTCCTTAAACGTGAACGCCGGATTAAAAACATTCAACGCCAAGCAGGCCACAATAACCATGACCCCCTCAAATCCCACAAACAACCACTGATGTCTAATAAGATTCCCCGTCCAACCCTCCGCAAGTTCCGCAACTCTATACACAGATCGCCAGAAGATACAAATTGTAGCCAGAGTCAATGCGGCTAGGAAGCCTTTGAATTTCCATCCTTCGCGGAGCTTGACGAAGACGGGGTTTTGATCGAACGCGGCTTCGCCCATGGATTTATAGCGTTTGTGGGTGCGGAGCGCAAAGTCGCCGCAGAGGACCATGAAGATGGCGAGGGTGAGGACTTGGAATGCGAGACCAGCGACCATGATGTTGTCGCCGGTGTCGGGGCTTTTGTTTGAATGTGAGGCTGTACTGGCTAGTCCGCCACCTGCGGCTTGGAGGAGGAGGGATATCAGATCACAGGGAATGAACTACTTATCATTAGCAAAGTCCCCCGCTATTTCAAAATCTAGAAGAGGGGGAGATATACAATCCTCGTATAAGCCTCGGGACTAATCCTCGAATTCTCCGGGCCAAACGCATACACAATCCTCCTCAAACACAAATAAATGCCCCCCGCCATAAACGCCGGAGCAATAGTCAAACACACAATCTGCATCAAGAACCCAGTTTGACCCCACTGATTTTGATGTGATTGGATGCGACCTGCGTAGCCGATGACTTCGAGGATTACGCCGGAGCACATGGCAAATGTGAAGGCCGTGGCGCGGCGCGTGAAGGCGTAAGTGAGGAGGAAACCGAGGAGGGAGATGCTAAAGAGCGCGATGAAGACGGCATTGCTGGCGAGGCTGACGCGGTAGAAGTAGTAGGAGCTGGAGATGGGACAGGCAACGGATGGGGTGGTGCAGTTGATATAGCGACCCGAGTCGTGCTTGGCGCGAGCCAGAATCAGGCTGGAGATGAGGGAGGCCATCTTGGCTGAAGCCTTGGACGAGATGTTCGCTCACGTAGCAAGTTGAAGATGTTTGAAAGTGAAAAAGAAGTTGGACAAAAGTCTAGAGCACGTACTTCTCCAGGTAGAAAGACGAAGGAAAACAGTCTATGAACAAAAGATCTCTCAGGAAATTAACAGTAAGACGGAGAAAGCAGAAAACGGTGAATTCTTATCTACCTTACATGTAAGCGTCAACACGCATCCGGATCATATAATTGTGCCGCTCGTGTTTGAGCGGGAAGAGGTTTTTGTGGAAACTCGGCCTTACTTCCCTCCGTGGTTAGGGGGCTCGGACTCAAGGAGGGGTGATTGGTGGGATTTGCGATGGGAAAATACTACTTTGGGATAGCGAGAATACGAGAATGCGAGATGCGAGATGTGAGGCCTGTTCAGTGACTTTGGCATCGCTAATTTTAGGGGATTTTCGTATTTTCGGGCTTTGACATTGCTAAATTCCCCGGTAATCGTCGCTAATTTATAGTGATCAGGGCCTACGCGGGGCCCTCCAATACCATATTATACCCTAATTTATACCTTAAAAAGCACATTATTTCTGCTCAGTTAAATTTTACCAATCCCTATGTGAGGGATGCGCTGCCACCAACCAACGCGATCCTCGAGACCCACAGGATCAAGGTCCACGTCCACGTACTGCATGGGTGGGGGAATGGCTTGGAGACGATAGCTTTTGAACAAGAGGAAAGTATCACATACTGTATGATACCAAAAAGGAAGACATATAGGGGGATGGACTGAGAATGAGTGATAATATCTATTGAAAGTTGAAGCATCCATCTGCCAGCCATCATCAATGGAGATGATGTTTCTATGCAACTCGGGGCGAAGAATGTACGAGATAGGGCTGCCTGACTCAGCCCTACTGTGCCGTATCTCTGACCGGGGCAGCCTCATCAAAATGGCATATTGCTGGACGTGAAAGCAGTTCGAAAATGGTAATGACGGTCAAAATCGGCAAGTTTAAGCGCTCGAGAAATACAAAGCATCTTTATAAGGCATGGGCAATGCGTTGTCGTCTGTCTCGTCGCGGGCTACGGCAACCGCCTTGGGCAGTGAGGTAAGCCTCGTCAATCGTTACCATTGGTTTCTGGTGATAGGGCCACAAACTCTAGGGCTGATCTTTTTAGCAGCGTGAGCTTCAACAAAATGGCTTCATACAATTGAGCAGAACACATGATGTATCCCTGACGGAAGAGCATATCCCTCAAGTAGAGAGATTCGTCGCCGACCTTCAAGAAGCAATCGACGCCATACGTCTGGGCTCTAATGAGGGCCGATACAAAGAAGCACATGTTTTATTCTTAAGCTGGGAAGAAGATAACATTGGTGTCAAGCAAGAAATCAATGATCTTCGAAGTGTGTTTTCAAGATTTTATCGGTACCAAACTCATGAGTACGAGATCAATAGCCAAAAGCCAGGGAGAGATACTCAATCGAAGGTTGCATCGTTTCTCAGCGAGAATGATAGCCACGATAATCTGCTTATTCTCTACTACGCTGGCCATGGAATTCCAAGTCGCCAAGGAAGCGAAGCACCTATCTGGGCTGCGTAAGTGTTTCAATTTCCCATGCGCATTCATTCTCATTTCGCAACAGGACGGACAAACCCGGCACTCCAACACTTGCAGCCGGAGCAATTCAAGCTCTCTTTGAGGAAGCTGACTCAGATGTTCTCCTTCTCTACGATTGCTGTCACTCCGCTCATCCTGCAGTGACGATCTCGGGCCATGGGGTGACCGAGGTTATCGCAGCTTCAGGATTTGACCTGCAGGCGCCGGGCGCCGGGATGAACTCATTCACACATGCTCTCGTTCAAGCTCTCACGCAAGCATGTCGAGGGCCACCATTCTCTGTAGCGAAGCTCCACGAGATGGTCCTAAGGTCACTCAAGAGCCGTATCAGGGAGCACCTAAGAGATGAACGCGGCGAGATCTGGACAGATCCATCAGGACGACCTGCACTTCAGCGTCATCCCAGCAGTACGCCAGTTCACTGCTTCCTTACGGAGGAGAGACCCCACCGCGGGATAGTCTTATCTCCGCTTCCGCCATTGCCTCTAGATTCAACTGGTAGTTCTCAGTCCGCAGGGACACCTACTACCTCATCAAATAGTCAATCAACCGGGTCTGATTCACAAACATCATTAGCGACCGATGTTTCAGATCAAGATCGGAATGAAAGTACCAATGTGTTACTTTCTATTCAGCTCGAGAAAGCTTACTTCAAAGATGAGATGGATGAAAACCTAAGAATATGGCGTGAATGGATTCGAAATATGCCTCCAGAAGCTAAAGGCGTCAAAATTGATGCAATATATGACAGTTTCTCCACGCTGGTCTTACTGTCGTTACCCATTGCTTTGTGGGATCTCCTCCCCGATAACTCGGCCTATTCGTTCGTCGGGTTCGTCACTTCTGACAATAATGTCTCCATAATACAGGAATTGGAGACGGCTCAAGGAGAAGAAGGCAATGCTCTATCTGGCGAGGCTCCGCCGGACCGCACAAAACCAAAGAGAAAATCTAATACACCCAAAATTATTTGGGGAAGCCATGGGATGTTAGTATTTGAGAACAATACCGCAACTCTCGTCGTCATTTCAAAACACTCTGAGATAGAATTCATTGAGACAACATCTACGGATATATTTAAACAAGCGCACAGAGACGGCCGTACCGTACGACAGATGGCACCAATCCCGGAGGAGGACAGCGGGTACGATACAGCTTCAAAGCCGGAAAGAGGGTTGACAAAGAGACAGCTGGCAGAATTTGTTCCCTATCAACTTGCTGAAAATATAGCTTGGCCCGCGCCTAACCTACATTCATCCCGGCCCAAACAGGGCTGGACAGCCGGAGACCTAGCCGAACGTGCGAAAGGAGCTCGACATCTATTACGAATGGTGCCAGATAGCCCTGCCCGCCTGAGAACAGCAAAATTAACACTCCTTTACAATATCAAGATTATCTCACCCAGTCTCAAGATTCTCAGAGACCTCGAATACCAGATCCCCAGAGATGTTTATCTGGGAGGAGACTATCAAGATGCTTTAATTAGGTGTGCTACTCTGATAGAGTGGCATCTTGTGCTTGCACAAGTAGTCCTGATCCAGACTCCTCATAGAGCAACGCCTCTCTTGTGGGCGAGTTTGACCCAGTCTATGTTGCTTGATGAAGAACTTTCGCTTCGTGGTGAACAGGAAGAAGCTGAAGAGCTTAAAGTGGTGCTTGAGCGGTTCGTCACGTTTCCAAGTTTTATGGTGGAGGAATTAAGAGGGGAATGATCTGATGCAAATCATCCGCTAGACACTCTCATTTCGCCCGCCGCACGTTTAAAACTGCATCTGAGAGTGACCGGGTCTTCGACAGGGTGAACTAACGCAAGAATGAGCTCATTTCACTCCTTTGTGAACTAATGTTCTTGTTTCAATAAGATGATGAGAAACTGCAAGTAGTGGAGATACCCCATCATTTCACAAAGACATTTGGCAAATCAGAATCATGCTAATACCATCATCTCTTCTTGGAAGAGTATTTTTCAAAGCCAAAAGAACCTCTCTCGGGCTTCAACCCAAAGCAGCCTTAATCGTCTTCCTCAGATCCTCATTTCCCAACCCCAACTCCTCATTCGCCAATCTCTTCGGACTGCCTCCCTTCCCATCCCTAAAAAGAAAAACCTTCAGGTAATCACCGAACGCCGAATAATCCCCCTTCTCCAACTTCTCATCCGCCACTCTCTCACTATCCTCCGTCGTCGCCCTCTTCACCGTCCACTTCTCCCCCGTCTCCTCCTCCAAAATCCCTAAAATCTCATTCTGCGTCGTAGTAAAAGACGCAATATCCAAATACCGATTCTTCGTCCCAGCCGGATCCTTCAGAATAGCAGCTACAGCTAGTCCGATAGTGGGGAGATTCGTAGCAGTGAACTTCTCGTCTCCAGAATCGTAGATTGTGGCTGTTTTAGTTGGGATAGAGACAGCGAGTGATCCTTTCTTGAGCCCCCAATCGAAGAACAAACTTGTTGAAACGCCCGTCCATGAGAAATTTGGGTTTTCAGAAGTGGCGCGCTTTAATTGCTCTTGAGTTTTGACTTTGAATCCTAAGATCTTCGCCACTCCACCGCTTAGATTGGTGGTGTTGATCCCGAATTCACTAGGGATGAAGCGTTGCACGCCTGCGGAGACCGCTGCGTCAACGAGTTTCTGTTGCTGAGCTAATGCGGCGGTAGCGATGGTGGAGACGACTGCATCTTGGCCTTTGAGTGCTTCCTCGAGGCTGGGCGCAGAGTCGTAGTCAACTTTTTGGACACGGACGCCAGGTGGGAAGGTGGATGTTGAGTCGGCGCGTGTTAGTGCTGTGACTGTGAAACCAGAAGAGAGGAGAGCTTCGACAACGGGAACCCCGAGGTTTCCTGATGCCTATATATCAAGTGCGGGGTTAGCTATGCATGAGATTGCGAGTTGGGAGGATGCGTGTACCCCGGTTACTGCTACGTTTTTGATGGAAGACATTGATAGATTGAGTTTGATGAGTGTTGGTAAGACAATTGGAACTTGGAACACTGGTCATTTTATATTGAGGGCTGAGCGCAACGTATATGTCGTGCTGGTGGTCGCAATGGAGGGGTAGCATAGCGACATCACACGTCGGCCCCACTTCATGCGCATATTCGTAATTGGATCGGGAAATGGTGATCTGAGAGGAAGATGTTCGGTTCAAAAAATCGGTAAAGTACAGAGACACCGATTTTCAGAACGGAGGTCTGCCATATATCTGAAGGTTGATAAGGGAAGGCTAGTCCCCCCTTAATCTAACTTCGTTGACATCTCAAGCGCCGGGTAGCATGCATGGTAATTCACTAGATGATTGGCTCGTATAAAAACCTCCAATTGGCGTATCATAAGGTATTGCTCCGGATCGACAGTCAATTCCGATGCGGGAAATGGAATGACTCATAAGAACTCATTTCCTCTCACAAGCTTCCGTCTTCGAAGTTATAGCAATATTGTGGAATAGCTTGGGCTTGAAAATTACAATTGTGCGGATTCTTCTGGATTTCGACTCATTGTGATGTTTAATGAGTAGATTCGTATAGTATGCCACAAGAGACAGAAAATTTTGTACATAAAGACTTGAGGATATGGGATGAAAATGAATTAGAAATGAACAATCAATTAAATCACAACGCTTGAAAGCTCGATTGCAAAAGAGATGGTAAGATGCCCCTCATTACCAGCCCTATACCAACAAAGAAAATGACGAAACAAATTTGCCGATGTGAAAATACGCCAAGCAAAACTTGGAGATATGATCAAATAGAACCGACATCGTCTGAGCATTCTATACCCCTCCTTCCATCCTCCCCAACCCCCTAAACGCCTGCATACATGCTAAATAAGGAAACACATCCAGGACTCATCAAGGACGCAACAGTCCTCTCAACACCTCCACCTCAGCTTCCAATTTCGCGACTCGAATCTTCAACTCATCTCTCTCGGTTTGGGTTTCCTTGAGAGCTGTTTCTAGGCCCGATACTTGATCGACGCGTTTTTGGCGGTAGCGGCGGGCGGCGAGGGTGTTGAGTGTGCGTTTTTGGATGCGGGAAGAGTCTTCAAATTTGTTCTTGGGAGAGAAAAATTTGTGGGTGGAATTTTGATTTCGGCTTGAGGTGAGCGATGTCATAGCTGCTGTGGGTGGCTCCGTGGTTGTTGGGTCTATGGCTGTTGGATTCGGATTGGTGACTGATAGTTGGGTTAGCAATTGGAATTTTAGGGTATTGATAGCAGCTCACCTTGGAGAGAGTATTGTTCGGGCGAGAGATTTGGAAATGGATTTGTATCAAATTGAAGTGAGAGCTGGCGTTGGCTTTGATTTTGAGTAAAGTCGTTCAGCGGGCCAACAAGATTGTCGAGGTTATAAGAGTGAAACTTGTTAGACAAGTCGAAAGGGTCAGGTTGAAGGGGGATGTCAAGGGTTGACCAGAAGCTGTTGTCAGGTAAAGTCGATCCATACTGGTCTTCCCAGTAATGAGGTTCAATGAGTGGTATTTGTAAGTCTTGCGAAGGCGTTCCATTAGAAGTAGGAGTTGGGTAGAGAGAGTCGCCGTCAAACAGGATCCTGTTGTCGGAAACCCAATTTTGACGGCGGAATAAATTAGGTGTATCTTGACCATGGGGGCTTGGAGGATGTCTTTGGTCGCTGTGGTTGGTTGCGGGGCTTTCCGAGCTGACGGGGAGTGCAGCAGACGACTGTTCCTGAGACCATTCTGCTGAAATTGGTTACGCGGGCCTCAATTGACCCGCTGTGGCTACTTAATTGGTTAGTAAATGTTATTATCTCAAGAGAGAAACCAACCTGAAATATATGATGAAGTAGAGCGGTATTAAAGAAAGGAACCAAAATATTTACTAGATGCGTTCTTGTTTTATGAGCAATTGGGTTTATCAGGGAGTCATCGGCGAGCTCATTGTGGCTTAGTTTGGATCGTGTTCGGCACTGCTGCCAATTCCCCCAATGGTGGGGATCGTCCGCAGTGACTCACATCTAGATTTATACATATCTTAGATACGAAAATCATCATGTATCAACCATTAAGACTGCACGCTTTGGGAATTCCCCGTGGGAGCGCTGAGAAGAGAAATACACTTATTGGTGTCGGTCCACATGTAAGAAGTAGCATTTCGGAGTAGAATACCTGCATGCATCTCGTAGACGAATGGTGGTCAATGATGGCCAGAAGCCGTTCCTTATATAACTATAGATATACATATATATGTTTGCGAAGTTATATGTATGCATTGCCCAATTTTCGCATCAATCAGAACTTTAACAATTCCTCGTTCTGAGCATATATGAAATGGCAGGCCGACCCGGCGGCGAGGCCGGCGAACACTAGAAAAACACAATAGACTATGGCGACCTGTTCTCTCTCGTCAAATATGTTCAATGAATCTTATGACAATGCTTTGAAGAAAGGTCTTACTCACGAGACTGTAATCTCCCCAAGGATCATTCCACAATGGCCGTATCACAAGTAGCGATAAACCAACAACGTACGAGATCAGGGAGTAAGATAGTAACATCATTGGGACTTGTAATGGGAAAAGACTTGCCCAGCGGGCCTTTGTTGGATCTCTTGTAGAGTGAAGGGCTCTCAGGAGCAGCTGGAGGCCAGCTGAATTGATGGCAACATTCGAGAGGAGGATGCTCATGTAAAAAGCCACCATAACGCTCACAATGCTAAAGACCAAGGTGCCATACCAGGCCGCGCTGACAACCCAATGTGCCGTACTGAGAGAGCCCCATTGGATTGATCCTGTGCATGCTGAAGCGACGAGAGTACCCTGTATGCATGTCAAGAGGAGGCTTTCTGAAGATATTCTACCAAAGAAAAGTAGGACTTACGACAAAACTAAGGTTCATAAGCTCATTGTTCTTAAGAGTTTTCCATTCTTTGAGCTGTGCCTCTTGCTTCTGCGGGTTCGGCTCTTGGAGGATTTGTTCAATCGGGGCTTGAAGACAGAGCCATGGCATCGTAAAGACAGCCAATGTGATTCTCCCGGCCCTTGCTACTTTTCGCTTAAAAGCCATGTGTGTAAATGAAAGCGCACGTCTAGAAAAAGATTGTTTGCTGGAGGGATCGAGGTAAAGCAACTGCACTTGCGTTTCGAGCGATATCCACTGTAGTACAATACGTGCAAAGTTTTTCGATCGGAGGGGATTGGAGTATAACTGTCAACTCAGTCAAAATAGTGCGGTATAAAAGAACAAGTGGAATCAGATGTAGCCACGGGGGGGTTCTTATGCAAATGAGGTAGCTTATGAGGTGGTCACGATGCATGGTTCGCAGCAGCCTGACGTTCTTGTTACGGGATGATGAGTCATCCAATTATTAGCTTAGTCATAAGTAGTATTTTAGGTCGTGACTATTAAGCTCAATAATTGTCCTTGTTATAATTTATAATATTGTATGGCAGACCTTAACAATTAGTAGTAATACTGCTAATATCAGTTAGTAGACTTTTTTATAGTTATTTAAAAAGTTTTTAGATATTACTAGTATATTAAAATTATTTTTTTTATATGATAGTTTTGAATGATCTGGTTAAGTACTATTTTTTTTAAATAATTTGATATTCTAGTTATCTGTTTTTAATATTAAGTATTAATTTTGTATTTATTAATCTAATTAACTAGGTTGTTATATTTATTAATTTAAATTACTTTTATATATAAGATACTGATCTAGTATTTAAGGCTTAATTGTGTGTATTTACTGATTACTACCTTATCTGACTAATAACTGAGACTGGCTAGTCTTTATACTGGACATTTTAAATAAGTTTAGTAGATTCTTTTTAATTTTCTTTAAGCTAGGTAATTGATTAAAGCTTATATTATACTATATTTAATACTGTCTAATAAGTTCTTATTCTTATATTATTGGTTGCTATAGTATCTAGTTGATTGGAAGAAGTATTTAAATCTGGTCTATTTAATTTAGAATTATAAACTTTAGTTTTTGTAGAACAACTATTAATATTGGCTATACAACTGTTTTAAGGGATATTAGATATAACTAAGAAAATATTCTGTTTGTTATTATCTTAGTATAATTTTTAATCAAATTCTTTAATTATAGTAAATGTATTTATTTTGACTTAGCTTAAGTTCTTATAAGTGATTATAAGAAAGTTTATTCTAAATTAACTATTTTCTGGTCTATAAGGTTTAGCTAGTTTACAGAGTTCTGTTAAATTGTTTGGTACTAATAGACTTGGTGATTTACTATACTAGTATTTGGTAATTCTTAGCTACTTTTATTCTAATATATTTAGTAACTATGATTTAAATAATATAGTTAAAAAAAATAAAAAGAACTACTATTAAAATGTTTTTGTTTTTACAAATTATATTTAAGTTATCTTAGATATTTAAGACAAAACTAGTAAGTATCTTTTTAAGTAGAATCTTAATATATGTTTTTGTAATAAGGCAAAGACTTAGTGAAATAGTAAGATATTATCTGATTAATAGTATATTTTAATTATATATTTTGATAATATTAATAAGTGGATTAAGAATCTGGAAAATTGTTTTAAGCCAATATTTAGTAATATATAACTTAAGTTTAATAATATTTAGTATATAATTACTAATATCTATAATTAATGGTCACTATCTGAGTATGTGTTTACTATTGTCTCTGCTATTAAGATCTGTAGAGCTAATAGTACTATATTTGTCTAAGTTATGTAGATATGGATGTATATTAATGTTCTATTTTGTAAGTTTATTTTAGAGCTATAGCCTAATATTATAATTAAAAGTTTTATATTGTTTCTATAGTTTTAATAATCAAATTGATTTAATAAGTTTAGGCTATTAAGAA
>Ga0182030_10016852_pt1 | contig 14172 bp, 11 predicted proteins | sample 812S3MmetaG_FD_121299 | JGI IMG/M metagenome (GOLD analysis project Ga0182030, IMG submission 121299) | Permafrost microbial communities from Stordalen Mire, Sweden - 812S3M metaG (Illumina Assembly) | ecosystem: Environmental > Terrestrial > Soil > Wetlands > Permafrost | place: Sweden...
GACGAAGTAAACCGTGGGGCTGCTGATGTTGCCGAATTCGCGCAGCACGGCCGAACTGTGGCGCACATCCTCCGCACTCAAATTGAGTTTGTCGCGCAGTGCGAGAATCACGTCGCGTCCGCCAGTGTGCAAAATCCAGCCGGTGATCTGCTCGCGTTTGACATTCGCCGCGATGAGTGAATCGGAAAACAATTTTGCCGCTAATTCGCTGGCAACTTGTGGTACCTGGGGCTGCAGAATATTCCGCAACTTGCCGTTCTGATGACCAAACCGGAGGGTGTCGCGTTCGGCGGTGACGAGACGCGAGTCAGCAAATTTCCATTCGACCTGCCGCCGTCCAGGTAAAGGTTCATTTGAAAGGATGGCCGCGCCGGCACCGTCGGCAAACAAGCACGCGCTGATTAATACGCCCGCGTCGTCATCAATAAAAAACGCGGCACTGCAAACTTCGACACAGATGGAGAGGACCTTTTTCGCTCGCCCAGCGGATAGGATGGCTTCCCCTGCGCGCAAGTTCGGCAACGCCGCGCCGCAGCCCTGACCGACGAGGTCGAGGGTGAATATATTTTGGCGCAGGCCGAGCTGTTCGCTGACGTAGCTCGTGAGGCCCGGACACAAATAACCGGTGCAGGTGCTGATGATCACCGCGTCCATTTCTTCCGGCTGACAGCCCGCATTTTTCAATGCGTTTCGCGCGGCCTCGGCGGCGAGGGCCGGTGCGTGTGCGTCGAAGCGTGCCTGGAGGCCGTCAGGCGTCTGGTCAAAAACTTCGGCGAGTGTTTCCAGGGCCAGATGCCGCGAATCAATGCCGTTGTTGCCGCAAAGAACTTTTTTAAGAATGGCCCTTGAACGCGGTTTGAGCTGCGAGAATTGAGACCAATTTTGCAAGGCGTCCCAAGATTCATGCTGGGCATAGCAATGTGTTGGAACGGCCGTGCCGACTCCAATGATCAACATGGCGACATCCTATTCATGTGGTGCATGCGTGCTGCGACGCCGATGAAAAGCAATGGATATATAACCAGAATTCGATTCATGAAATATGCCCTTGAACTGTTAGCTTCGTAACCGAACATCTGCGAGCTCACGTTGCCAGTTGGGTGGTGACGGCAGCTGGACGGGTATATTGGCAGCCGTGTGCAGAATTCGTTTCACCATTCCTAACAGTTCGTCAAAACTGTAAGGCATCAGCAACTTGTTCGCATTTAGGAGCCATGAATATTCAGGTGATTCCCAAGTGGGCATGGTTTCAATGACCATAATGACCGGCAGAGGCATGCAGGCTGAACGCAGTTTCTTCAGCAGTCTCACTCCGGTAAGTTCGGGCAGATCATTCTTGATGATGAGCAAATTATAGCGGCTGTTCTGAAGTTTCGCCCAGCCGGTCTCACCATCCTCAGCGACATCCACCTCGTAACCACGCTGAAGGAGTGCTTTGGAATTTGACTGGCCAATCTTAGGGTTGTCATCGACCAACAAGATGCGAGCTTCCGGATTGGCTTGGCATTGGCGAGAAACGTGGGACAAACTCTGTATTTCGAGTGACGTTGCAGATTTCATGCCTCCAAATAAGCAGGAATGTTTTACAAAAGATATGGGGTGTATACCCCATGTTCCCTTGACTTGGTTTCTGGCCCGGGCAAATCCTCCTACAAGATTGGCCTCAGCCGAGCGCTTAGGGAGGAATTCCCAATTGTCAGAGCCGCAACGAGGCAGTTGCGGTCGGACGCAGCCAGGTTGGCAAAGGTTCCATCTCCGCGCGAAAAATGCTCGGAGTGTGCAGCGGGTCTTAACGGATGTTGGTGTCATGGACAGGTTGGTTCATTGTCGACCCAATTCTCCGTCCGTCAATTCGAAGCAACCCGACTATCCTTGGGTCAACCTGTACGGATTCGGCTGATTTATCGTCTGCTGAGGTGTTTTGGCGGGCAGCTTGATTTTGTCCGATTAGCTTTGGGTAAATTCAGGGAAGTTTGGGCGGAGGAGCACCTCCACCCTGCCATCATTTTGGCCGGGCAGAACTGCCGTTCGCCCGGCATCAATCTTGTCCGATTGCGTTCCTTCGTCGTCAGGATTATAAAAAACAGCGGGGTGCTTGCGCACCCCGCTGCTGCTTTATTCACGCATCAACTTTCTCACCATCACGGATGGCGCAGGCGATAGAACACGGTCGGATTGGCTTGGTTCACCGGAATGTTCGTGCTCGTGACGCTTGCCGTGCTGGTAATGTCATGCCAGGCGTTGCTATTGGCGATGATGCCCACGCTTAAGGAGTTGGTCTGGCTCTGGAGAATCCAGCCCAAATGCGTCGCCGGCCACGTGAGGGCCAGCGTGCCGCCGCCAAAGGTGAAGCTGATATTGGTTGGGTAGCTTGCGGTGACAAATAAAACCTGGATGCTGCCATTAACCGCCAGTTTGTTCGTCCAAGTCACCCCACCGCCAGTCACAGTTAGAGCGGTGCCGTTGCTGACAGCTCCACTAAAGATTTGGAAGCTATCGCCCAGAGCCAGAGCCGGCACCCCGATGTTGGTTACGGTGACGGTTCCCGTGCCTCCGTTGGTAATCACACCGGTGACGGAAATGATGTCATTCGGTTGCGTGAGCGATTTGTTCACGCGGACAAAAACATTGCCGTTCAGAGCGAGGTTGCTGTTGACGGTAAACGTGCCGATCGCTGCGGCCGTGCCGGCGCCGAGGGTGGCGTTGGAGGCCACGGTCAGTATGCCGCTGACACTACCATTGCCAGCCAGAAATCCGAGGGCGTTGGTCGTCGGGCCGAGATAGGTGTTGGCACCGTTCAAATAAACCGAGCCCGTGTTTTCCACAAGAAACCCGGTGCGACCGGAAATAGCGCCGTTATAGATTTGGGCGCCATTAGTGCCGTTATAGGAGGTTATATACATCGGCGAATTGGTGGGGATAGAATTGACGGTGACAACAATGGCGGAGTTGTTGGTGAAGGCCCCGCCAAACCTTATCCAGTTTTGTGAGTTTTCGGTCGTGGCACTGTTGGTGAGGCTCAATGTGGTTCCGGGATTGCCATTCAACGCGCCCACCAATCCGGCGCACTGGTTACCCGTCCGGTCAACCTGCCAGGTGCTGTTGGCTGTGACAAAGACGTTGTTGGTTAGCCCCGAACTGGTGCTGGTGCCCGTGCCGGAACCTTTCTGATACGTTTCCAGCGTGCCGCCGGCCAAGGTCACCGGCCCTCCGCCCAAACTGACCCAGCTGTTTGAGATATCCAAAGTGCCGTTGTTGATGACGGTGCCGCCCGTGTAGGTGTTCTGGTAGCCGCTGGCAGAATTGTCGCTGACGATCAGAGTACCGGAGCCCGACTTCACCAGCGAGGCGGATCCGGTAATGAACCCGCTGCCGGTCCAAATATAATTCTCGGCGGAGTTGTTGATATAAATGCTCGTCGGAGTCAAAACCCCGGTGAGGGTGACTTTGCTGGCACCGCTGGCGCTGTTGAGGGTGTCATCGAAGGTGACGTTATCGCCCGGATCGAAGACCGCCGTGCCATTATTCCACTCGGACGAGGTGGCCAGATCCCAAATATTAATGCCGAAATTATCGCCATACCACACGAGATTATTTGGCGCGTCCAGAGACAGGCTGTTAGTGGTGGTATAGGTGGTGTTATCACAGCCGTCTTTGATGAAGGCGTAATAATTGCCCATATCGGCGGTGGTGACCGGTGAAATCACCAGCGCGTTTGTGGTTGCACCCGAGAGATGGGAGTCATTTGTCAACGTGGTGCCATCCTTATACCATTGAAAAGTCAGATTGTTACCGGTTACCGTCGCCGTGAAGCCCGCTCGGTTGTTGGTGGCCGCCACCACGGGCGCCGGCTGCGTCGCGATGACCGGCGGTTGCAAAATGGCAACCGTCGCGCTGTTAGTCATCCAGCCAACATTGCCGTTATTGAGGTTGCTAGCCAGGACGCTGTAATAGCCAATGGTGGTTTGCAGGCCAAAGTCGAGAGTACCCGAACCGGTCCCGGCCAGCGTAACCCCTGCATAAGCCCCGTTGGTATATAAAAGATAACTATTGGTTGCCACCGATCCGCTCAAGAAAACATCTTCAGGACTCCCGCAACTGGCACCGCCACCCTTTACCGTAAACAGCGGTCCCGGCGCCGGGGTGGCTAGCGGAGTGACCCCAGCCCAATTGGTGCTCAAGCGGATTTCATCTATATAAAACGCATTGGCATAGTATGCGGGTTCCTTGCGGCTGGAAAGCAGGAAGCCGTCGAAGTTTGTGATATTTGCCCCGTTCGTCGTGGTTAATGTGGCGGTAGGAATGGCCGCATTGTTGCCAAACGGCGTCGGGTCAACCCAAAGTCTGACCGTGTCAGGGGCGCCGGCGACCGAGTTGGTCTGGTAACTGAATACAATCAGGTGAGGGACATTGGTCGACAGCGGGTATTCTGCGGTGTAAGTTCCCCCGGAGTTGAGGTTCTTATCAATCATGATGCTGTAGTCGGGGTTGAGGGCGACCACCGTGTCAAAGGCGGTGAAGGTATTGCTGATGGTGGCGCCGGTTACCAAGTTGAAAATTGTCCTAATCCCCGGCGGTGCGACCGAAGCGCCGTTATCGAGGTAATTTAAGAGAAACGAAACATAAATGTTACCGCTGTTGGTGCTGAAGAGCGCCCCGTGATCGGCGCTGGTGGTATTGATATAGATGGATTGAATTCCGACCGGGTTCGCGTTTGTATCGGGGGCCAAAGCCGGATAGCTCATGGCCGCTTGGGATGAGAGCATGAAGGACTGGTCAACAGGATTTGTTGATGTGTTGCCGAAATTCCAATTGATCGCGCTGTCGCCCAGTCCGATATATGTGGTGTTTGTATACTCGCTAAAGGGCTCGTAAATCGGCAAGGTGAACTGCGCCCGGGCGCTGGGCAGCAGCAGCAGGAGCCCAACCGCCGCCACGCCTTTGATTAGGTTTAGTTTCAATATTGTCCGGACAACTCTTTGGTTCATGGATGGTTTCATACTTCAGTGTTCTATTTTTGAGGTTGTGCTCTAGAAAGGTTTGAGATTGCGTTGCCTTGAAACTTTTTGTCAACGGCCATTGGCGGAATCGGTGCAGATGTAGAGGTCGTTTTTATTGGGATCTGCCGCCGCGTTATAAAAATCATCGTAGAGCATAAATCCCGCATGGCCGTCCATGTAGCCCACGTTTGCCCCCCGGCCACCATGCACTTGACCGATGCCCTTTTGGCCATTGCCGGTGCCATCTTTGAAATAGTTCACACTCGGATTATTCGTCGTATTGTCCTGTTCCCACATCAACCAATTGGTGGGCTTGTAAGCCGAAATCTTTTGCGTCAAGCTCCGGCCATAGTTGTCTGTTCCCCAGTTCATGCAGTAGCTGGAAAATTGAATGGTGCGGGTTGTAAAGAGCGGTGCCGTTATTGGGGGCGGATCCAGGGGGCATTGGTAAGTCTTCCAAGGCAGTGGAACCTTGTGATCCGTCCCGATATTGTTGACCGAGGTTCCGGTAACGGCATCCCGGCCATGAATATATTTCCAGAAAACGCCACCTTCGGGACCCAGCAGCAACCAACTTATTCCCGCCGGGACGCCGGCACCAAGACCGGCGGGCGTCGTACCGCTTTGGTAAAGAAAACCGGCCAAACCGGCGCTCGCCGTGGCCGTATCATTGGGCAAAGCAATCGCATCACTGGCGTCAACCCCATACATCACGTGAGCCAGCAACAACTGCTTCAAATTGTTCATGCAGATGGTGCGTTGCGCCTTTTCCTTTGCCTTCGCCAGGGCCGGCAACAGCATAGCCGCCAGAATGGCGATGATGGCGATCACCACCAGGAGTTCTATCAAAGTAAAGGCTCTCCTGGACAGCTGAACGCAATTGCTGTTTTTCATAATGCGGTGAATTAGTCAATTACTCGCAAGTGATGTCGGTTTAGTCCAGCAAAAGAACTGGCGAATTATGATAAAAAACATGCGAAAGGTGACAGGTTGAGTATTTTGCTGCAATGACGGCACCACGCGTCCATCCCTCAGGGTTTTAACTGCGGCGCGCGGTTGGGATGCTGTTTCGGCGGATGATTTTTGATGGATAATGCAATGGCCGGGCGATGGGTAGGCGTTTTTAAGGTTTGCTTCTGGCCGGGTGGAATCCATCTCGGGTTTGTGTTTGAGACTGGCTCGCCCGCAAAGGGACGCCGCGGTGCGCCGTCTGGTCATCACCTTCACGACCGCGCTCTAGGAACTTGTATTGCGTGGAGCCGCGGATCGCCAGTGCGCGCGCCAAGTAATTGGTTCCCGGCGTGGCATTGAAGTTGACGAGGTTCAGTTGGTTGGAGAATGCCCGGGTTAATCCTCAGACCGGTGCCGATGGCATATTGCAGACGATAAGTCTTGGCATTGGCCACCGCCTGGATGTCCACGGCGAGTTGGCCGGTAATGAAATTGTCCAGAACGGATGGAACTATTCAGGATTGCTGATTCACTTCACCGTGTTCTCGGCTTGGCCGCTGCGCGTCAACGCCGGGCTGAATGCTGGAATCTTCCCGCTCCCACCGCTGGCCACGCAGTGCGCCCTTATGGCGAGATCGAAGCCGAGCAGGCGCCGGTGCGTGCCAACCGCGAGTTGACACCGCGATTCAAGCAAAAAATCCAAACCACCCTCGCCCGATCTTGGGAGAATGTACTTCTCATTTTCGGAATCCCACCGCAATTCCAGCCATGAGTCTAGGGTTTGCAAGCCTGCAAGCCTGCCCTGGATCAGCCAATTGGACTTCAGGCGGTTTTGCTTCTGGCTTGTCTGCGCAGCGATTGAATCGTGCCGGCACCGATCGGGACCAGCAGGAACGCGCCGGCGAGCCAGGTGGAAGCCTCGGGAACGGGGGTGATGGCGGTGTTCTCAAAACTGATTTGCACGTTAAAATTCTGCCAGCCGTTGACATTGCCGCCCAGCGTATAACTGCCATCGGCATTACCCCAGAGATTCAGCTCGTTGCCGTTGCTTTGAGTGAAGAGCAAACCATAGTAGTCCAAAAGCGGATTGGTGGTAGGATATTCCGGGTTGGTGCCGCCCAGATAAACGGCATTGTTATAAATGTAGCCGCCTGATGGTGAATACAAATAACCGGGATACGCGCAGGTGCCGGCGGAGGTGTAAAGGCTCCAGTTGCCAGCCGCGCCGCCGGAGGTCACAGTGAGACTGCCAGCACAGGCATAATTGCAGTTGTTGGCGCTTTCGACATCAATTTGTCCGGTGCCAACGTTGCCGCTGCCATCGTTGAAGGTGATGTCATACAGTGCGGCCCGGGCCGGGGTCATGCCACCCGCGGCCAGCGACGCCAACAACATTAGAACCATCACTGCTTTCATAACTTTAATTTTGTAGAAACCGATGACCGTTTCCCGGGCTGCGTTTTTAGATCGTTTGTCTGACTTCCTTACAGGACAACGAAATGGCTTCAGCAGTTGAGAGGCCAACCGGCTGATTTTTCCCGGTCCGACCCCAGTCGTGGGGAAATTATTTCCAGAATGGTGGAGAGCAGGAAAATACTGCCATGTTTGCTGTCTGCTTCTCAGGCAGGCGTGTCCCGAAAATTAGAGGCCGTGTCAAATTAAATGGCGGACAATGAATTTGAAGGATGTGGCTGCGGGCAATAAATTCCCGGCGCGCAACGATCTGCCGCAGGCGGAAGTGTTAAATCGTATTCTCATCGAGACCGGCGGAATCGCCAAAATAAATTTCCCGGTTGGCTTTGCAGGGAATCCCGTTGCCGGTTTTGAAATAATGAAAATCTTCCGCCGGTTCCCAAGCGGCTGTCGGGGATGGACAAAGCCGGAGCCTTAAACCAAAATTCGTGCCGGGCGTCCAGCCAGGCGCCGATCAAAAGGGTGAAGCCATTTTTTACTTTGCGGGCCTTGGACGTTCAAGTGTATCGCATTTGCGATGATCTGAGCGGCGCGTTGATTTTACCCATGCTCATCTTCAGTCCGTGGGCGTTTGGCACCACGCAGCCGTGGTCCATCGGGTGGATGAACTATGCCGGTGACGCGCTCGGTGTTTTATTGCTCGTAAAACTTTTTCTCCGCCACGCCAAAGGTTATCCCGCGCCCCGCTGGACTGGGATTTCGTCGCGTTCGGGCATGTTCACGCGCCGCACCCATCCGGCCACGCGACTGCTTACGCGTGGTCTGGCCGTGTTGACGGCGGCGGTGCTGGCGGAGATATTCATCAGTGCGTTGAATGAGGCGGCGATTTTTAATCCTGAGACGCGGGTTTTCCAGTATCAGCATTGCCTGGTCTGGCTGCCGCACAGTTTCGACGGGCAGCGCACGTGGAATTATTTTTGGATGTATCTCGGATTGGCGGCCGTATTTTGGTCGGTGGGCGACTGGCTGGCCGGCCTGACTTCCGCCGAAGAGCGCACTTTTCAGGTTGCCGCTAAAAGTGATTCAAAAAAAGGTGTGCCTCAGTTGCCGGCCCGCTTACGACTGTTGCTCTGGCTGCTATGCATCAATGGTGCGGTGCTGGGCATCGAGGCCATCGTCCAACGCGCGTCCGGCACCGGCAAATTATTGTTTTTAGTGCAGCCGCGGGTAAATCCCGAAGGCCTCTCCCAATTTGGTCCGTATGCCTATCGTTCAAATGCGGCGCAGTATTTCAATCTGCTCTGGCCGGTGTGCCTCGGTTTTTGGTGGACGCTGCACCGCGCCGGCGGTTTGCGTGCCCGATCGCATCACTGGCTGCTGTTGTGCGCGGCGATCATGGCGGCGTGTCCGGTGATCTCCACGAGCCGCGGCGGGGCGCTGGTGGCGGCGGGCATTTTGATTTTGGCGCTGTTGTATCTCGGGCTGACGAGCCGATTCCGTTTCGGCGGCCGGGCAGGGGATGGCTCGCACCGTTGGGGCACGGCGGGATTGCTGGTCTTATTTCTGACGGCGACCATTTCGTTGGGTTGGTATTTCGGCTGGAATTCCCTTTCGCCGCGCCTGGAACAAATCGGTGAAGGCTATCAAGGTCGCGAAGAAATGTATGCGGCCGCCCGGCCGATGGCGCAGGATTATCCGGTGTTCGGAACCGGGCCGGGAACGTTCGCGACGGTCTTTCAACTTTACCGCTATTCCACTGAGACCTACTGGCCGGAACAGTTGCACAACGACTGGCTCGAAACGCGCATCACCTTTGGCTGGTCCGGATTTTTATTGCTGTTGGCAGCGCTCGGCTGTGTGGGTCTGCGCTGGTTTGTGCCCGGCGGCCTGCGCGGCAGCCGACGGTTCGTGGTGTTGGCGTGGCTGGGTCTGGGCGGCTGTCTGGTGCACGCGCTGTTTGATTTCCCGTTTCAAATCCACTCGACGCTGCTTTTATTTCTGGTGATCTGTGCCATGCTGTTCGGCTTGAGCCGGAATGCCGGGGCGTCGCTAAAGTGATTGGTTTCGTTCCTGAAAAACGGTTGCGCGGGCGTCGCCTTCTTTGAGCAGCGCATTGGCCGGCACCTGAATGGTCGTCTGGCGACCGAGAAATTCCAGCAAGACCGCGATGCGTTCCTGACCGGGCATGACGCGAGCCACCACGGCGTGCAAGCCGCGCAAGGAGCCCTCGGCAATCTGCACGGCATCGCCCGGCGACAGGGTGGCGGAAATCGTGTGGAGTTCATCCGCCCCGACCGCCGCTTGCAACTCAGCAATGACCTGTTCAGCTATCACCGGCCAGCGTTCCCCAAAATGAACCACGCCGCCGACCCCGCGCGCGGCCTGCACTTGGCGCAAGGAATTCTGCCAGTCAAACCGGGCGAAGAGATAATTTGGAAACAACGCCTCGGTCACCCAGGCCAGACCCTGCCGCGTGGAACGTTTGAAGCGCACACGCGGCAAAAACACCTCGACGTCCGCCATTTTTTTCAGATGCGCGGCGGCGATGTGTTCGTGCTTGGGCTGGGAACGGAGGCAGAACCAATTCAAAAAGTGATGCGCGATATGTGATGAGTGATGAGTTGGCTCATCACCGGTCACTCGCCACTCGTCACTCTTTTTCACGCTTTGTGATAATCCTGATAGCGATAATAATAATAATAGTCACCAGTGCTTACATGCACCGAGTTGAACACCAGCCCGAGGATGTTCGCCTTGCGTTGATACAGCATGTTGAGCGCGGCATGAGCCACGCGCGACGAGGTGTATTCGGCGCGCACAACAAAGATGACGCCGTCCACGCGCGGCGCGAGGCTGGTGACATCATCCGCCGCCATCACCGGCGCGGTGTCGATCAGCACATAATCGTAATCCTGCGCGGATTCCTTGAGGAAACTTTCCATGACTGGCCCGATGAAAAACTCGCTGGAACGCTGGGTGGTCGCGCCGCGCGGCAGCAAATGGAGCTTGGGATAGTTCGTTTCCTTAACCGCCTGTCGCCAGCCTGTACTTTGCAGAAACACCTCGGAAAACCCCGTCTCGTTTTTGAGGCCGAACCGGCTGTGCAGGCTGCCCTTGCGCAAGTCGGCGTCCACCAGCAGCACGCGGGAACCGCCCATCGCCATGGTGATGGCCAGATTCGTCGCGGTCATGGATTTGCCGTCGCCGGGCACGGAACTGGTGACGAGCAGGGTGCGCGGCCGCGGCTCCGCGTGCGTCATGTAAAGCAGCGAGGAACGGAGGTTGCGATACGCTTCGACAAACGGATGCCGCTGGTCGTCCGGCTGCAGGGCGGGAATGATGGCCGTTTTAGCGGTCTTGCGTTCGCGGGGAATCTGGCCCAGCACATCTTCGTCAAACAATTCTTCCAGCTCTGTGAACGAATTCATCCGGTCATCCACGCGGTCCAGCAGCAACAGGATGACCATGCCCAGACCCAAACCCAGCAGGCCGGCCATGACCATCCCTTTCGTGAATTGGGTTTTATCTGGTAGCGCATCGCAGGCCGGCTGATAAATGGTGACGCTCTCCGGGCTGATCTCCTTGTTGACATCCAAGGTTTGCAGCGTGGCGAGCAACTGGTCGTAAAGCGACTGCACGCGGGCGGCCTTGGCTTTCAGGCGCTCGTATTGGGCGGCCTTGCGGCTGATGTCCAGATTTTCCCGGCTCCGCAGCTTGGTCTGGGTTTCCAGATTGGTGATCTGCAACGCCAGCGCGCTTTTTTTGGCTTCGAGCTGCTCCACGCTTTGCGCCTTGTAAATCTCCAGCATCCGGCCGAGCTTCTCGATTTCCTGGTCCAGCGCCACCATCTGCGGATGCTTGGGTCTCAGGTAGGCCGCGAAACGATCGCGGTCGGCCTGCAACAACAGGATTTGTTGTTTGATGGCCAGATACTCCGTGCCGATGGTGGCGGGCGCGAACAGGCCGGATTGCCCTTCCAAACCGGCGTTGACGAGAATGCCGTTGCCCACGCCAGGGCCGCCCGCGCCGGCCAGCAGCGGTGCCCGGCCTTGCTCCAACAACAGATTTTGATCCAGCGTCATGGTTTGCAGCAGATCAGATTCCGACTGCGCGCTGGCCAGTTGCTGGTAGATGGACGTCAAATATCCGCCCAAGCCGCTGGCCTGCTCCATGAGCGCGATGTCATTCGTGCTCAAAAACGATTGCATCTCTTCGTCGCACTTCTGGATTTCCGGCTCCAACCGCAACAGCTGTTCGGTCAAGCCGGCGATGGTGGTGTCCGAGGTCCGCGCCACCATCTGTTTTTTCAAGCTGATGTATTCTTCCATGCAGGCCTGCAAATACGCCTTGGCATAATCGGGATTTTCGCCGGTGGCGCGCAGGATGAAAATCGTGGTTTTGGGCAGGACGCTGACATTGATTAAAACGGGTTTGGGCGTGAAGCCGGGATTCTGGCTGGCCACGCGGTCCCGCGCCCGCTGCTGCACTTCCGATCCCTGCATCAACGCCGCCTGCGTGCCCAGAAAGTTGCTCAGTTCCTCGGTGTAGAGCGAGCCTTGCTGGATATTCAGCTTGATGCTCACGATCATCTGGCCCACCGAGACAAAGACCGCCGGCGAATACCGCAGGTAAGCCGTTTCCGCGCCCAGCGCCAGGCCGGCACACAGCCCCAAAACCCACCAGCGCTTGAACAGCAGATTGCGGTAGCGATAGACGCGCGCAAAAAATTTCCCCGTCCGGACATGCCGGTCGTCCGCAGACATCACTGGTGGGTTGTTCATGAAAAAAACGGCGGCTTTAGAAATTGATCAGCCGCGACGGCACGATGATGAGGTCGCCGGGCTGGAGCACGAGGTCTTTTTCCGTGTGCCCTTTTTCGAGGATTTGTTCCATGTCCAAATCAAACGTCTGTTTTTCGCCATGGGCGCCCGCCGCGCCGCGCACGACCTGCACCTTGGCTTTGTTGGCGAAGTCCGCAAAGCCGCCGGCCTTCAACACCGCCTGGCCGGCCGTCAGGTTTTCATTCATCTGCATTTCCAGCGCGCCCTGGCTGTGCACCTGGCCCCAGATATAAACCCGGCCCAATAACCGGTTGGCCACGTTCAGCGACAACACCACGGTGGCCTTCTGATAATAATCTTTTTCCAGGGCCGCCTTGATTTCATCTGCCAGCTGCTTCGAGGTTTTGTCCACCGCCATGACCCGGCCGATGTAAGGCACGTCCAGTTCGCCCGAATCGGTCACGATCAGCGGCTTGGGCGCGTCGGAGGAATTCCAGATGCGGTCTTCGAGGATTTGAAAGCTCACGGTATCGCCGGCGCGCAATTTGTAGGTGGCATCCGGCACATAGCCGTTGAGCAGCCCCGAAGCCGCCGCGGTTCCGCTGGCTGCCGGCGCGGCACTCACGGGTGCCGGCAGCGGCGTGGCGGGCGTCGAATTAAACGGCACCGGCGTGGGGATTTGAGCGATTGCCACCGAAACGGCAAAATTCACCAGCAAGAGAATGATCAGCCTTTTCATAAGCCCCGCAGAGTATTCAGAATTGGTAGGTGAAATTCAAGCCCACAATGTTGTCAGTGTAGTTCAAGCCGGCCTGCGCCGAATTTTGCCGGATGTATTGATAGGAAAAAGTCACGGAGAGCTTTTGCGTCAGGCTGCGGCTGACATTGAGTCCGAGCATGTATTGTTCATAATCCACATCGCTGTTGGCCGTGGTGTTATAGATGCGGGTGCCTTGTTGCCAGGAGAACGGAGTGGTGATCGAATAATTTTTGAAAAAGTTCCAGTTGGGCTCCAGCCGCACAAAGTAATAACTCTGCGCCTGGCCGTAAGCGGACAAATCCGAGCTGCGACCGGCGGACAAGGTATAATTCACATGCTGGTTCACGCGGTGGGAAAGGGAAGCCGACAAATAAAAACCGGAACTGTCACGCGTCACCAAATTGGTGGCCGTGGTGTCGGGGGTGTAAACGGTGTAGCCCACATCCAGCCGGGCGCTGATATAATCGCTGATTTGCGCGCTGCCAAACACCCCGGCGTTCCACTGCACGGCGTCGGGCGTGGGCACCGCCGAGGCCTGGCCGGACTGGCTGTAGTTGATCAACGTGCCACCCGCTTCCAATCCCGTCATCAGTTCCGGCCGGATGCGGACGCCGGCATTGGCGGAAATATTTTCCGACGCGGCGTCCGGCTCGCCCTGGTTTTGCGACAAGGAAGCGTAGTTGACGTGGTCGTAGCCGAGGTTGACCACCACCTTGTTCAAATCCCACAGCGCGCTCGTGCCGACTGTGTTTTGCAGGCTCACCAGGTTTTGATTGTTGCCGTTGCCGGGGTTTTGATACGCGTCTTCCGTGATGGTGATCCGGTCGTGCAGATTGATCTTGAAATCGCCGGCGTAAACATCGAAGGAAACCCCGGAGCCGGGATTGATAAAAAACTGGCTCAAATCCTGATGCTGCAGATAGGCCGAATAACCGGCCCCCAGCGAAACATCCAAACTGTTTTTAAGCGTGATGGGCCAGTGCAACGCCGCATTCAGGCTGGGCTGGATAATGAGATCGCTTTCCGCGTCGGGTTGCAGGCGCACATTGTCGTTGAAGACCAAACCCAGACCGGTGGAAAAACGCCAGGCGGCTGATCCCAGCAGCACATTGTAATATCCAATCGAGCTGCCATTCTGTTGCTGGGTGGCCGCCGCCACGTCGCCCGCCATGGAAATGCGCAAGGCTTCCTGTCCACAGACATTTTGCGCCGCCGCCAGCAGACCAACTGCCGTCATCGGCGCAAAAAATCTCCGGAACAATCGTGA
>Ga0182030_10016853_pt1 | contig 14172 bp, 13 predicted proteins | sample 812S3MmetaG_FD_121299 | JGI IMG/M metagenome (GOLD analysis project Ga0182030, IMG submission 121299) | Permafrost microbial communities from Stordalen Mire, Sweden - 812S3M metaG (Illumina Assembly) | ecosystem: Environmental > Terrestrial > Soil > Wetlands > Permafrost | place: Sweden...
AATCCCGAGGACCGGCAGCCCGGCGGCTCTGGCCCCTGCCACCAGGGCCAGTTCCCAGGCGTCGCGGGACGTGTCGACGCCGTACGCCTCGGGTGCAGGCTTCTCCCCGTACCACGACGCGGCAACGTCGCCTCCGCCGGTCAGTAGCAGCCCGTCCAGTTCGGCCAGGACCTCTCCTGAGCGGGCCGGACTGAGCACGGGCAGGACGAAGGGCAGGGCCCCGGTGGCCACGACGGCGTCGGTGTACGCCCGCTCCAGGCTCTCGGCGGGACGCCCGTGGTACGGCGAGGGCCTACTGGTGATGCCGATCCTGGCCTTCATCCGCCCGGAGCGAGCTCCACGAGGGCGCGGGCCGTACCGGCCAGGACGGTCTCGCCGTGCTGGTTACGGGTCACGACCGCGAAGTCGGCGGTGCGCCGGCCCGCCTCGGTGCCCATCCCCGTCACCTCGGCCCTGGCCACCAGGGTGTCGCCCGGCCAGACCGGCTTTAGCAGGCGCGCCCCGTAGCTGAGCAGGCGGCCGACGCCGACCCAATCGGTGAGGACACGGGCCGTCATGCCCATTGTGAGCATGCCATGGGCGAAAACGCTCGGGTACCCGCCGACCTTGGTGGCGAAGACTTCGTCGGTGTGCAACGGGTTGTAGTCGCCTGATGCGCCCGCGTACATGACGATCTGGGTACGGCTGAGGCCGTCGACGAGCACCTGTTCGCGGTTGTCCCCGATACTGAGCGGTCCGGCATCGAGGGCCATTCAGCGCTGCCCGATCGGGCGCTCGGTGAAAACCTCTACCGTGCGGGCTGTGACCATAAGTTCTCCGTTTTGGTCACGGTACTCGGTGAACCTCTCAGTAAAGAGGAGCTTTCCGCTCCGGCCCTGCTTTTCCCACCGGTTTCCCTCACGATCTGTGCTCGAAAGCACGTCGCCCGCCCGTACCGGGTGGTGGTACTCGAAATGTTGCTCGGCCAATATCGCCGTCCAGGCCGGGTGGTCCGCTCCGGGCGACGCGCCGGGGGACGCCGGCCACACGGTGCCGGGCTGCGGGCGAAGCGGGTAGTCGGGGTCGAACTGCGCCGCCGACATCACGTAGGTCGGGGGGGCCGGGATCCTCCCGAACTCCGTGGATGCCGCGTACTCGGCATCGCAGTAGACCGGGTTGGGGTCGCCGACCGCCCTGGCGAACGAAAGGATGGTCCCTTCCTCGACAGGAAAATAAGGAGCGCCCACGCCCGGGCTACTCCGACTCGAACAGCACGGCCATGCCCTGTCCACTGCCGACGCACATGGTCACCAGGCCCAGTTGCGTGCCCCGCCGGCGCATTTCGGACAGCAGCTTGGTCGCCAGGACGATCCCGGTCGCTCCCACGGGGTGGCCCAGGGCTATGGCCCCGCCGTTGACGTTGACGACCTCCGGTCGCAGGCCCAGCTCGTTCATCACCGCCACGGTCGAGGAGGCAAAGGCCTCGTTGAGCTCGACCAACCCGATGTCATCGAGCTTCAGGTCGGATTTCTCAAGTACTTTGGCCACCGCAGGCACAGGACCGATGCCGAACAGGGCCGGCTCGACGCCGGCGGCAGCCCAGGCCCGGATAAAACCCAGGGGGACGGTCCCACTGGAGCGGGCATTTTCCTCGCTCATCAGGACCACTGCGGCGGCCCCGTCGTTGATGCCCGAGGAGTTCCCGGCGGTTACCGTCCCCTTCGGGTCGAAGGCGGGCTTGAGCCGGGCGAGCGACTCCGCCGTTACCTCGGGCCGCGGGTGCTCGTCGGTCTCGAACAACTGAGTCCCGCCCTTGGCCCTTATTTCTACCGGGACGATCTGGTCCCGGAAGTGGCCGGCACTGATGGCCGCGGCAGCTTTGGCTTGACTGGAGGCGGCGAAATTGTCCTGTTCGGACCGGCTTATCCCGTAGCGTTCGGCGACGGTCTCGGCCATGGGCCCGGCGTCGCCCAGGATGTAGTCGCCCAGGAAGTCCACCAACGTCCCATTGCCGAGACGGTAACCAAAACGGGCCCCTTCCAAGAGGTAGGGGGCGGCGCTCATGTTCTCGGTACCGACGGCGACCCCGTTGTCGACGTCGCCGAGGAGGATGTCGCCGGCCAGGCTCGTCATGGCCCGTAGGCCCGAGGCGCAGTTCATGTTGACGCTGTAGTCGTCGGCACTGACCGGCGCACCGGCCCGCAAAAGGACGTGGCGAGCCGGGTTACCCCCTCGGGTCACCTGCATGTTCTCGCCCAGGACGACGCGCTTGACGTCGTCCATCGGGAGCTCTGAGCGCGAAACCGCGGCCTTTACGACCTGGGCTCCGAGATCCAGGGAGGAGATCTCTAGCAGCGAACCACCGAAGCGGCCGATCGCCGTCCTGGTGGCGCTGAGGACGGCCACGCGCCGCCCGCTCAGGGGCCCCGTCACCATACCAAACCTCCCGAAACATAAATCACCTGGCCGGTGATATAAGACGCCTTGTCAGAGGACAGAAATGTGACCAGGTCACCTACATCACGAGGTGTCCCGGCTCTTTTCATGGGGATCCTGGCCACGACTTCGTCCCATTTCTCTTCGCTCAAACCTCGGGTCATCGACGTGTCGATGAAGCCGGGGCAGATCACATTGGCAGTGATATTGCGCAGGGCCGACTCTCTAGCGGCCGTCAGGGTAAGGCCGACCACGCCCGCCTTGGCCGCCGCATAGTTCGCTTGGCCAAAACTTCCCAACCAGCTGGCTGATGAGAGATTGACGATGCGGCCATGCCCACGCTCCCGCATGGCCACAAGAGCCCGTCGCGTTGTGTAAAAGACCCCGTTCAGATCCACGTCCAGGACCGTCTGCCATTGCTCGTCGGTCATTTTGTGAAGGGTCACGTCCCGGTTGATGCCGGCATTGTTGACCAGGATGTCGAGGTGACCGTGGCGGGCAAGGGCCGATGTGACCAGTTGCTCCGCCTGTTGGCGGTCGGCCACGTCGCAGGTGTGGGCGTCGACTTCGAGGCCCGCGGCCCGCCACCCGGCCACGGTGGCCTCCAGTCTGGTCGCGTCCCGGTCGGCGGCCAACACCGCGGCCCCGGCTTCGGCCAGTGTGGCCACGATCCCTTCGCCGATCCCTTGCGCCGCGCCGGTGACGATCGCCACCCGCCCGGCGAGCTCAGGCACCGGTGGCCTCGGGGGCGATGGTGCCGAGGTAGCCGATGAAAGGGTCGTGGCTGGGCACGACCAGCCATCGCCGGCGCCGGGCCAGGGCCAGGAAGGCCGCCGTGGCCCCGACGTCGTAGCAGTTCGCCGGGGGGGTGATGACGTTGATGCTCATAGGTACCTCGTCGCCCGCCAAGCAGACGGGGCCGACCGAGGTACCCACGACCACGGCCTGATGGCCGGGCGTGTGCCCTCTGGTGGGGACGACCTTGACCCCCGGGGCCAGGGAGACCTCCCCGCGCAGCGTCCGCAGGCGGCCCCCGGTGGCCTCCAGGAAGGCGTCGATGCCGACATAGTAGTTTTCCGTTCCTTTCTCGATGGCATAGGCGAGCTCCGCCTCGCCGACAACGATCTCGGCGGCGCCGAAAGCAGCGTAATTTTGCATGTGGTCGTAGTGGAGGTGCGTATGTACCACCGTGTTGACGTCGGCCAGCCCCCGCCCCCTCGCTCGCAGAGCCTGGTCGAGAGCGGGGACGGCGCAGCTGTGGGCCGTGAAGCCGGCCGCCCGGGCCATGTCCGCGTCCGGGCCGCTGTCGACCACGATGGTCCGGTCGGGGGAGCAGAGCACATAAGCCACGCAGCTCACCTCGATCTTGTGGGCGGCGGGCGCGCCGGGGACGAAGGTAGCCAGAGCCAAGCCGGGGATGGTGCCCACGACCACAGGGTCCACTGTCCAAGACGCCGACGCGGCCATGGCCACTAGAGGTGCGCCGTGAGGAGCATGCCGCCGTCCACCACAAGCAGCGACCCGGTGATGTACCCGGCGGCGGGGGAGCACAGGAACGCGACGGTCCCGGCTACGTCGGCCGGCTCCCCGACCCGGCCGAGGGGGATGTAGGGGACCACCGTCGACAGGTACTCGGGGCTGGGCCCTCCGCCTAAACCGGTGCGGATGAGACCGGGCGCCACGGCGTTGACCCTTATCCGGCTGGGGGCCAGCTCCAGGGCGAGGGAGCGGGTCAGCATCCACAGACCGCCCTTGGACGCGTCGTAGTGGGCAACTCCCTTTCCCGGGGAAAGGGAATGGACCGAGGCGATGTTCACGATGCTCCCGGGCACGCCGGCGGCGATCATCCGCCGGGCGGCGGCGCGGGCCGACAGGAACGAGCCCGTCAGATTGACCTCGAGCACCCGCCGCCAGGCCTCCGCCGACAGCTCCGTGACCGGGGCCACGCCGATGATCCCGGCGCTGTTGACGAGCACACGGGTTGTACCGAAGGTACTTTCGGCCTGGTCGAACGCGCTCGACAGCTCGTTCTCGTCGCTGACGTCGCAGCCGATCGCCAGGGCTTTCCCACCGCCGTCGCAAATCGCGGCCGCAGTCACCCGGGCCGCCTCGCCGTCCACGTCGATGACGCCGACGGCTGAACCTTCAGCTGCCAGTTGTAACGCGCACGCCCGGCCGATGCCAGACCCGGCCCCCGTCACCACGGCCAGTTCGGCGCCGGCGCCGGGACCACCCATCAGGTCAGCACCACTTTGGCGTCCACGACGGCGATGGTCTTCCCCATGGCTACTACCGGGTTGACGTCGACGGCGGCCACGTCGGGCTCGGCCACGAGGCGTGAAATGGCGGCGATGGTGGTCGCCACCGCCCCATGGTCGAACTCTCGCCGTTTTTTCCCGTGCGGCCCGGGGCCGGAGAGGGCACGGGCGACCAGCTCCAGGGCCCGGTCTCTGCTCACGGGGGCCAGCGCGGCGACGAAAGAACCCAGGTCTTCAACCCCTGACCCTCCCGGGCCTACCAAAACGACCGGCCCGAACTGGGGGTCCCGCAGCCCGCCCACGAAGATCTCCACGCCGTCCGGCGCCATGGGCTGTACGAGGAGGCGATGATCGCTTATCCTGGCGGCGGTGGCGGCCAGCACCAGAGCTTGGCGGGCCGTCTTCACCGCGCGCTCGTCGGCCAGGTTCAGCCGCACGCCGTCGACCTCGCCGCGATGGGGGGTGGCCGCAGCCAGCTTCAAGGCCACCGGCCATCCGAGCCGGCGCGCCCCGGCCACTACGTCTGGTTCGCTTTGCACGACCATATGGGGCCATACCTCGGCCCCGGCCGCCTGCAGGCGGGCAAACGATTGGCGAGCGTCCAGGCGTCCGCGCCCGACGTCGCCGGAGCCCTCCAGAGGGGTCGGTCGCCGGCCATCAGCGCCCCGGCCCGCGACCGGTCCCGGCACTTCGGGCGGTCCCAATATTTTGGCCAGGGCTGACATGGCGGGCCCCAGCCCGGCCAGGAAAGGGATCCCGTTGTCGACCATGTAGCGCCGGGCCCGGGCGTCGACCGCGCCGCAGGTGGGGGACACGACAGCCAGGGGCTTGCCCGCCCCGGCACTGGCCAGGTGGGCCGCCGTAACCGCGTCCAGGAACATCTGCGAGCTGGCTTGGGGCTGGGCCCAGCCGTTTTTGGCATCCTGGCAGGCGACCACGAGGCCTACGTCCGGGTCGGCGGCCAGGACGGCCACGGCCTCGGCGTGGGCGCGGACATCGCCCTCTACGATCCCCGCCCCCGTCGTGTCCAGCGGGTTGGAGACCGCCGCGAAAGCCGGCAACACGCTCTTCAGGCGAGCCTCCGTCTCTTCGGACAGATTGGCCAAGGTCAGCCCGGCCTCCTCGGTGGCGTCGGCCATCAGTAGGCGCTCACCTCCCGAAATGGTCACTATGCCGAGGTGCCCTGAACGCACCCGTCCGAGCCGGGCCCCAAGCTCGACCACGGCCAGGAACTCCTCCATGTCCCTGGCCACCATCACACCGACCTGGCCGAACAAGCTCTCTTGCAGGGCAGAGGACCCCGCCAGTGCGCCGGTGTGGGTGCGCGCCGCCTCCCCTCCGGTCTTGGTCCGTCCCGCCTTCAGCACCACCAACCTCTTGCCCGCCTCCGCCGCGGCCCTGAACGCCTCCAGGAGCTCGCGTCCGTCGGCGAAGCCCTCGATATAGCAAGCGATCACTTTGAGGCTGGGCCGGTCGGCCAGGTAGCGGACAAAATTTGCCGTCCGCAGGTCGACCTGGTTGCCCGTGGTGACCACGTAGCCGAAGCGCAGGCCGCGTTCGGCGGCCGCTCCGGTCAGCGTGCAGGCGATGGCGCCACTGTTGGAGACCAATGCCACCGGGCCCGCCTCCGGTGGGTCCATCAGCGGCCCGCTGTAAGGCGCGAGGCGGTCCTCCAGGTTGGCGAAGCCGAGGCAATTGGGGCCGAGCAGGGCGATGTCGTGGGACGCTTCGGCCAGGCGCGTCTCCAGGAGCGCGCCCCGCCGCCCCGACTCAGCGAAACCGGCGGCCAGCAGCACCGCCGCCCGGGTGCCCAGCCTGGCCGCTTCTTCGACCACTTCCACGGTGGCCTCGCGGTTGACGGCCGCCACCACCAGGTCGCAGGTCACCGGGAGGGCGGCCAAGGAGGGATATGCGGGCATCCCGGCGACCGAAGCCCGTTTGGCGTTGATCAGGTAGACAGGGCCGGCGAAGCCGGCCCGGCCGAGGTTGGACACCACGTTGCGGGCCGGCCCGGGACGGTCCGAGGCGCCGACCACGGCCACCGACCGCGCCTCGAGCAAATTTGCCACACGGTCGGTGCGCTCCGTCCCGACGGTGGTGCCGGCACCGGTGCCGGCCTCGGTGCCGGACGGGGTGGCGGACCGGGTGCGGGACTTGCTGGCGGTCATGCCAGCACCATTCCCCCGTTGACGTGCACCGTCTGGCCGGTCAGGTACCCGGCGTCGTCGGAGAGCAGGAAGCGGACCACCCCGGCCACTTCCTCGGGCGTCCCATAACGGCCTACGGGGATCGTGGCCTCGTTGTGGCGGCGTCTCTCGGCCGGCTCACCCGCGGTCATCGGCGTGGCGATGAGGCCGGGAGCGACCACGTTGATGGTGACCCCGGTCGGGGCCGTTTCCAGGGCCACGGACTTGCTCAGGCCCACCAGGGCCGCTTTTGCCGCGCAATAGTGCGAGTAGCCGATCGAGCCTTTCAGGACACAGTAAGAAGCGATGTTAACGACCCGGCCGTAGCCGCTGTCGACCATGGCTGGGAGAACGGCCCGCATGCAGTTGACGGCTCCCTCGACGTGAACTTCGTACATGTCCCGGAAGTCCTTGGTGCTTAGCTCCAGGAGCTGCCTCGGCGGGCTACCGGTGCCGGCGTTGTTCACCAGCCCGAGGACCGGGCCAACCTGGCTCGCCGCTGCCACTGCCGACGCAACGGCACCGGGGTCCCTCACGTCGAACACCAAGCTCAACGCCTGGCCGCCCCCCGCCTTTACTTCATCGGCGGCCTCTTGGGCGCGGTCGTCGAGGTCACAAGTGGCTACGGTCCACCCGGCGTCGGCCAGGGCGCGGACGTGGGCCCGGCCCATCCCGCCGCCTGCGCCGGTGACCATCACCACGGCTGAAGCCTGTCGTTTTACCAAGGGGGCACTCTCATCTCTATTGGGGGACCTGTTTGCGTACTCCGTAAAGGGCGAGGCGTCACGACCAGTACCTCGTCAACAACCTCGACTCCACGAAAGAGACCAGGTTGTAAATCAGGATGGAAATGGTGGTGATCAGCAGGACCCCGGACCACAGGAAGTTGTAATCGGAGTTCTGTGACGAGACCAGCATCATATAGCCGAGGCCATTGCCGCTCACCAACCACTCGGCCAGTACCGCGCCGAGCACGGCGCCGGGGGCCGCTATACGGGCGGCGGCAAAAAACGACGGCAGGGCATAGGGCAGGCGGATTTTCCGCAGGACCGCCGGTTGGCCGGCCCCGCAGGCGTGTAGAAGGTCGACCCATTGATCGGGAGCTGACTTCAGGCCGAACACGAAGTTCACCAGGCTGGGGAAAAAGGTCACGAGGCCGGCCACGATGGCCACCGAAAGCAGGCCGCGGCCGAACTCCAGCGCGATCAGGGGGGTCATGGCGATAAGGGGGACGGATCTCAAGGAAATGGCCACCGGCATGACGGCCCGCTCGACCCCCCGCTGCAGCACGACGCCGGCGGCAGCCACGATGGCGCAGACGGTGCCCAGGCCATAACCAAGGGCGGCATCCCGCATCGTAATGGCCAGACCTGACTGCAGTGACGTACGGTTGGCCGCCGCTCCCGGCCCGACAAACAGGTAGCGCACGATGTCGGAAGGGGTCTTGGCGAAATACGGGTTCAAGTGCAGGGCGGCGAAAAGGCCGTACCATAGGCCCGCCACCAACGCCACGCTCAAGGCGACGTAGCCGAGCGTCTTGGCCACGAGCACCATCGCCCCGGCGCCCCGGCCCCGGTCGATGCTGGTCCGCACGCGCTCCGCTCTCGCATACGTCACGGGTTCGCGCCACGGCGTGAGCAGGTTGCCGATCAGGGCGGTGATGCCGTATGCCGCCCCGGCGATGGCGGCGGCGACAATGGCCAGCCCCCACGTGGACGCCACGTCCAGGGACTGCATGGAATTGACCATGGCCACCCCGAGGCCTTGCTCGGCCCCGAGGTACTCGCCGATGATGGCACCGAGTATGGCCGCCGGGCCGGCGATCCGTAGACCGGCGAAGGCGCTCGGCATTGCGCTCTTGGCCCGCAACTTGATGAACTTGGCCCAGGTCCCGCCCCCGTAGGCGTGCACAAGGTCGAGGCTCGTGCGGTCCACCGACCGCAAGCCGGCCATACAGCCCACCAGGGTGGTGAAAAACACCGATATGGCGGCAATGGAAATCTCGGGCGAGCGGCCCGAGAGCATGATCTGGAGCAGGGGGCCGATGGCGATTATGGGCATGCAATAGGTCACCAGGGCCAACTTCATGAGCGGCCGCTCGACGACGGGGAAAATCGCTGTGGCCACGGCCAGGGCGATGGCGACCAGGTTGCCCCAGATCCAGCCGAGCGACGCCTCCCACAACGTCGTGGGGACGTTCTGGGCGTAGATCTGACGGTCCCGCCACATCTGCTCGGCCACCCCTAGCGGTGTAGGAAGTACGAACCGGGCGTTGGGAAGGCTCAGGGCCAGCACCTCCCACAAGGCGAACACGGCCATGATGCCGATGAGCCCGCCCAACCGGCGCCCGCCAACAAGGCCCCCCTTCAGCGGTGCCATGGCGACGCCGGCCGCCGGCCCCCCGCTCGGGCTGGGGGCCACCGCCATGGTGGGTGCCTCCGAGGGCAATGCCGTCATATGTCGTCCTCGGCGCGCTCGCCCGCCGCATGGCCCGTGACAAAGCGCTCCTGCAGCCAGGCGAGGCCGGCCTTGAGCCCGTCCCTGCTCACCAGCTCATCAAACGCCGTCGCCTCCGGGCCTCGCTCGGTCAAAGCCTCGATGGCCGCGTCCCGGCCTATGCGCAGGGCCTCACGGGCGCCCAACACCTCGCCCATCTGATGGCTGACCGCCTTGACCCGACGGAGCGTACCTTGGGGGACGAGGGTCAAATGCCTGGCCGTGCCCTCGACCACCTCGTCCAGTTCAGCGGCGGCGACGACCCGGTTGACCAGGCCCATTTCCAGGGCCCTGGGCGCACTTACCGTGCCCCCTCCCATCCATATTTCATTGGCGCGTCGCAGCCCGGTCACGGCGGGCAGGAGGGGGAAACTGGGCACGCCCCCGAAGCGGACTTCAGGCTCTCCGAAATAGGCGTCGTCCGAGGCGATCGCCAGGTCGCACGCCAGCATGAGGTGCATCCCACCGCCAAGGCAAGCACCCCTAATTTTGGCCAGGACCGGTTGGGGCAGGTCCCAGATGGCCACCAGCATCTGCCGGGCCAGTTCGAAATGCGACTCCCAGTAGGCCCTCTTGGCGTCCGGGTCGTCCTTGCCGTCCCGTACCCCGTCGGTGGCGGGGCTGGGAGGGCCCGTCGAGATGTCGAAGCCGGCACAGAAGGCGCGCCCCGCTCCCTCGAGCACGACGAGCTCGGTTGCGTCATCTTCCGCCACGGCCTGCAGCACCGAAACCAGCTCGGTCATGAGCTCGTCCGTGATGGCGTTCAATTTGGCCGGTCGGTCCAAGGTCACCACCGTGACCCTGTCCCGCCTCGCCCAGCGGACGAGCGTCCCGTCCCCAGAGCGAGGCGACATATCGTCCTGCATCTTCAATGGCTACGAAAGATGGCTCTTGCCGGCGTAGATCTCCTCTAGCAGCGAGCTGTCGAACATGGCGTCGGTGCCGGAGAGGCCTTCGAGCTTAAGCGTCTTCAGCGACTTGGCGATATCGGCCGGGCCCATGGTCAGTAGCCCGTGGGTGGCGGTGTACGGGCTCACCGTGATCTTGGCCTGGGCCACTGCTTCCAGTGCCTGCTCCTGGGCGTCCAGGTGCAGCGACTTGCCGTACACGTTGACGGCCAGGTTGACGGCTGAGCTCGGGTCGGCGACGAAGTCTTGCCATCCTCTGATCTCTCCCTCGAGGAACGCCTTGAGGTTGGCCCGCTTTTGGGGGTCGTTCAGCGCCGACGTGGTGGTGATGTAAAGCTCGGTGAGCTCGGGCTCGCCGAAGTCCGCCAGGAGCATCGAGTACGTCTTGACCCCCTTCAGCTGGAGCTGGATGGGCTCGCTGGTGATGATCCCGAAGTAGACCTCCACCTCTTTATCTGCCAGCGGGGTGGGGTCGAACTGCACAGGGACGATGGTCACGGCCGAAGGCGAGACGCCGTTAGCCTTTAGGAACCCCTGGACGATCTCCACACTGTCCGATGGCACGCCCACCTTCTTGCCGATCATCTCTTTGGGCGTCTTCACCGGGTCACTGGCCAGCGATATGAAGCAGTTGGGGTTGACCTGCCAGGTGGCACCGATGGCCACGAGATCGGCTCCCGCCGCGCGGGCACTGGCCAGGGCCTCGATGGGGGAAATGCCGACCTCGGCCTTTCCCTGGACGACGAGGGGCTCGACGTTGACGTTGGGGCCGCCGGGGATGATATTGACGCTGATACCCGCCTGTTTGTAGTAGCCGCGCTGCTCCGCCAGGAAGCTGCCACCGAACTGAACGTTGATCAACCAGTTGAGCTGAAAGTTGACCACGCCCGAAGGCGTCACGGTGGCCTCCGGCCCGGCAAATGGTAGGGCGTTGCCCAAAAAGCCCTTCATCGACAACCCGGCCAGGGCGGCGACGCCGAAAGCCCGGCCGCCAAGCCCCAATGCGTCCCGGCGGCTCAGGTTGCGACCGAGCAAAGAGCGGGTGCCGACGTCGTCGTTCTTCACGATCTTTCCGGTGTCCATTTTGCACTGTCCTCCTGTGAGTACTAATACGATGATCCTGAACAGGGATTGTCCTACAGCTATGTTGCCGATATGTTTCAAGGTTAATACGATCGCGCTAAGGGAAAGCCGGCAGACGAGCCGCGCAAAGCCCACGCCTGCCTTTTGTGTCGACGTAGGGATTAATCCTAAAATTTATGTCTGCCCGGGCATTATGGGGTCTTTTCGGGTTTCGGCCTCGTCCCGGCCCCGGATATAGCTGAGCGCGTCTTTCATGCCCTTTTCTCGCACGATCTCGTCAAATGCCGCCCTCTGTTTTGTGGGCATGACCTTGCTCAAGAGGAACGCGTCCCACCCCCACTGTGCCATTACGCCGCGACCCATGGTGTCCAGCGTCGCTTTCATCAGGCGCTTGGTCATGCGGACGATCTCGGGAGGTCTCGACGCCAGCGTGGTGGCTGTCCGCATTGTGGTGCTGCGAAGATCGTCGGTGCTGGTAACCATGTTGACGAGGCCAAAACTCTTGGCCTCGGCAGCGTCGAAGTTGCGGCCGAGCAGCATGACCTCGGCGGCTACGCGGAACGGCAGCAGGTACAGGAAGTGGGGCTGGGGCAGGAAGGAAAACTTCAGTTCGGGTTCGCAGAACACGGTGTTGTCCGCCGCCACCACGAGGTCGCATTGGCTCATAAGGCCCAACCCGGCGCCGAGGCAATAACCCTTGGTCTCGCAGACGGTGGGCTTGGGCGACTCCCAGATGCTGCGGAGCACCGACTGGTTGTCCTGTAGCGCCAGCCAGTGCGACCACAGGTCGGACTCGTCCTGTTCATGTGACTCGTAGAGGTCGAAGCCGGCGCAAAATGACGGGCCCTCGCCGGCGAGCACGATACAGCCCACGTCATCGTCGTTATTGAGACGGGCGACGGCGTCGCCGATGCCGCTCAACATGGCGGTGGTGAGGGCATTATGTTTGTCGGGACGGTCGAGGGAGACTATTGCTACCCGGTCCGACCTGTCCACGCGGATGGCCACTTTATGCCTGGCGTCTTTCCGGGCCCTGGAGGAGGCGGCGCAACCGGGCCACCGAAGATCCGTCGGGAACGTAAAAAAACTCGATCGCCTCGGTCGAGGAGGGCAAGAGCTGCTCCACGGGTACCCTGGACAGCGAGCCGAAGATAATACAGTCGGATGACGCCGCCAGTTCCTCGATGACTTGGACGTCTTTTGACTCGGCGTAGCCAAAGACTTCTACGCCCGAATTGAGGCTGAGGATGGCGCTGACCATCCCGTCGACGAAATCAAGCTTGCTGGCCACCACTCCTACCCGGGTGCCCACGGGAAGATGGATTATGCGGTCCCGGACGTCCTCTCGCAGGGCACCGAGCATTGGGACCACCGAGATCCCGTGCGGCGCCATGAGCAGGCGGGCCTGCTGTATGTCGAACAACAGGCACACCACGTGGCGGGCCTTGGTCAGGCGGGGGAGCCAGCCCTCGATGTCTTCGGCCAGCTCCTCGATGGCGAGAGCGGTGACGTCGACGTTGAGGTCGGCCAGGGCGTGGCGTAGGAGCATGGCCAGCTCCTGGAGCCGCGAGGCGCGTTTGCCCAGCACGACCAGTTCGGGATTGCCGGCGGTGAGGCGCAGGTCGGCGATCTGGGCCAGGAAGATCTGGACCAGCTGGTCAGGCGCCACCCCTTGCTTGATGGCGTCGGTGATGAGCTCGGAGGCCTGCCGGCGCAGCCGGGCGTGACCCGAAGATTGCGCCTCCTCGCCGCCTATGGCGAAAAAGCCCACGCCTTCGGTGGCAGACACGAGCCCTGCTTGTTCGAGTTCGCGGTACGCCCGGACCACCGTGGCCGGGCCGAGCCCGAGCGCCCGGGCCACAGACCGTATCGACGGGAGCTTGGAGCCCGAAGCCATGGCCCCGGTGACGATCAGGTACTCGAGTTGGCTCTTCAGTTGCAAAAACGCAGGTACAGGAGAGTCCCGGAAAAGGTGGAAGCCTTTCAGGACTGCCTCTTCCGTCATCGCCTGTATTGTCGCGTGACAGTACAGTGGTGTCAACTAGCCTTCAGGAAAACCACATACCGCCGTCAACGACGATCGACTGACCGGTCACATAGGCGGCATCGGGCGAGGCCAGGAAAGAAACGACCCCGGCAACGTCCTCTGGGGCTTCGAGACGGCCGAGCGGGATCTGTTCGACCATGCCGGCCAGGGCCGAACCCAGCGGCGCGCCCGTACGGGTGGTGATCGCCCGGTCGATCGACTGCCACATGGCGGTGTCGACGACGCCGGGGCTGTAGACGTTGACCGTGATGCCGTACTCGGCCAGTTCCTGGGCGACAGACTGGCTGAGCCCACGTACGGCGAACTTGGAAGCCGAGTAGGCGCCCTGCCACTTGCCGCCGCGGTGCGAGGCGACCGAGGCGGCACCGATGAGCCTGCCCCCCCGGCCTTGAGAGACCATCTGCCTCGCCGCCGCCCGGTAACAGTTGAAAACGCCCCGCAGGTTGACCTCTATGGTCCGTTGCCATTGTTCGTCGGTCGTATCGAGCAAGGGCGCCGTGACGGCGGTCCCGGCGTTGGCCACCATTACGTCGAGCCCACCGTGCGCCTCGACATGGCCGGCTACCGAGGCTTCGACCTCCCCGGCCACAGACACGTCAGCCGTCGCCGCCAACGCCCGGGCGCCGGCGGCCGTCAGCTCGGTGACCAGGGCACCTAGTTGATGTGCGGCCGTGGGCAGGTCCACGACCGTCAGGGCCAAGCCGTCGCGGGCCAGGCGTACGGCGATGGCCCGGCCGATACCGCCGGCCGCGCCGGTGACGATCGCCGAACGTGAAAGA
>Ga0182030_10016854_pt1 | contig 14171 bp, 20 predicted proteins | sample 812S3MmetaG_FD_121299 | JGI IMG/M metagenome (GOLD analysis project Ga0182030, IMG submission 121299) | Permafrost microbial communities from Stordalen Mire, Sweden - 812S3M metaG (Illumina Assembly) | ecosystem: Environmental > Terrestrial > Soil > Wetlands > Permafrost | place: Sweden...
AGCGCGGTGGAAGCTTGTCGTTCAAGATCCCGATGGGCGGACGCGAAGGAAAGAACTGAAGTGCGTCAGTGGACCGGCAGATGATATGTCGCCGTGCTTGACGTTTATGCTGCCCGGAGAAGATTAAGCCCCGCTCAAACGACCCATCACTATTGGCAACGTGCCCAGGAGGGTAGAACCATGACAACATCAGTCAAATCAGCGCAAATTTCAGTGGGCACCAGGGTCCATTGCATTCTCTATGGCGGCCGGAATAGATCGGTCGTACATGTCGAGGGCCAATCGTCGGCCGAGACCGTCAAATCTCTGCTCGGAGGCCTCTGCATGACGGGGGGGAACGCCACCTATGACGTCATCTGGGACGACGGATCGGAAAACCGGATGATCCCCGAATGTATTATCCGTGGCGTCCAGTGGCGCATCGCGGAGGGTAATCCCAGCTCACGCGCTATCTCTCCCGCGAAGTCGTTTCACTACCATTGCCAAAGGTGCTCCGACTCAACAATAGAACGTCTGCTTTCTGCACTCGAAGATTATGGAGTCCGCTCACCAAAAGCGAATGATCATCTTGCAATCTTGCCAAGCAATCTCATAAGTGCAAGGTATGAGCCGTGACGATATGAGGTTCTGAGACTCTGCCGTGCCTTTCTATTGGGCTCCGCTTTCCGGCTGCTTACTGTCCTTCACCGTAGAAGTTCAGGAAAACGCTTCTTCCGAAGGTCATCAACGACCTTCGCCGAAAGCTTCCACGCATCGCCTTGGATGCGGACGATAAGCTCATTCCATACGGCCGCAAATGCTTTCAGCGCTTCTTGCTCATCAAAGCGAACCCCGGTCGGAAGAAGGGGCTCGATGTCTTCGACCAAGCTGCGCTCCAGTTTTCGCAGCATCCGCTCCTCGGCCGCGGCGCGATGGATTGGCGTGCCCTAAAGCTCCAGGTAGTGATCGAAGCAGGTAACAACCTTGCTGCGATCCAATTTCAATTGCTTTAATCGGGATTTCCGCCTTTCAACGCCTCGATGTGAGGCGCGGCTTTAGCAATGTCCCATTCGCAGACACTAAAGCACGAAATATCCATTAACCCGCATTTCCTTTTTGATTCACCACTCTGAAACCTCGAAGCGTCATAATCGTCAATGTTTATGAGGGTGCGAACGTGGTAAAGACGTTCCGGAGGTCCGTACCTAATGGGTGAGATACAAAACCGGTCTTTTCAGCTTTCCTTCAACTCCTCCCTGACTCCCACCGCCGGAGTGGACTGTCCATCATCCATCTGCCGCAGAGCCAGGGCTCGCAATACCGTTCGCACCGGCTGCAAACCGCCGCTCAACAACTCATCCAGTCGATGGCGATCGCGCCGGGAAAGCCCCAGACACAGTCTTCTACCCATGCCTTAGTCATAAGGCCGGACACAGCTCCCGCCAAGTACCTTTCTCGATTACTTATCTACGCAGTCATTGCACTAGCTCCCCACGATCTACGTAGGAGTCGGGCAGCACCTCGTTGCTTATTCCGAATACTTCCCAGACCTTCTTGCTCATCTCAGTCCCCAGTCTCAGACAAGATACCACCCGAGTGCCCACATCTCGCCTTTGAGATGTGGGATTGCCGCCACATACTTCCAAGGGGAGTCCCATACCGGAAGGGTACGGCTTCAGCCGTGCCGCAAAAAGCCGCGCCGAAGGCCGCTTCCGCTCTGCCGAAGGCCGGAGTGCAGGCGCAGCCGGAACGACCAATTCGCCTTCCTTCGCCCTGCCACTCGCCTCTATTGCGGTGGTGCCGTCGTGCGGCCATGATCGTAGCTGATAGAAGTCTGCCCCTTGTCGGAGGTCACGATGATGGTTGTGGCATTGCCCGGTACGCCCACGCTCATCATGACGGCTGAGTTGGGCAAGGTCATAGCCTGGACGCCGCTGCCCAGCTGTTGTTGATAGAACTGCGCGACCTGGCTTGGAGAATCCGGGGTGCTATAGATCGCAGCCACACTCGTCCCGGTCGGGGAGACGGTGGTGACCACGCCAGCTTGCCCCAGAGTGGCCCCCGGATAGAGCGGTACGCCCAAATCCGGCGGGGCTGGAGCAGCACTCGCCGGCGTCGGAGCGCTTCCAGCCGCCGTCGAAGCGCCCCCCGCTGCAACCGCCTTCTGGTGATTCAAGTAAAATCCCCACGCCAGAAACGCGGCGAATAGCACCACCACCACGCCGACCACCGTCAACAAAATCTTGCGGAGGAGGTGGCGCTTGTGCGGTTGCGGTGGCCCACCTGCGGTGCCTAGCGGGCAACCGCCCGCGACCGGCTGCACAGCGCTATTCGCACCCAATTCATCGCCTGAGATCATGAAACCTCCCGCCAGCGCCGTATAAACCGATTCGGATTCTCAGAGCCTACCCGTTCGCAAAAACATCGTCAATGCTTATCCAGCATTAAGAGGAGAACTCCACAGTGATCTCACGCTTTTGTGTCCATGCGATGAGTTCGACACCTAAGAGGTGATCACCGAGGTCCGGCAGGAGACGGGGAAAGCCATCCAACTCCGACCGGTTTACGGCATGGGGGTGTACTTGATGCGATAAATTGAGCCGTGATGTTCAATACCAATTGAGCTGCCCTCTTTCTGAACGGCAAGAAACTCAAGCGTACCGTTGGAGTCGAAGACTAGGGTGTGCGGAAGAATCATGCTGTACTCCGCTCCTGCCTGACCATCGAAAAAAATCGACCACTTACCGCCCATATAGGGATCTCCGTAAGGGTTATGTACTTCGCTCATCTGTGCCGAATACGCCAGGTGTTTCACGTCCGGACTGAATGCCCAGTTGCTGATTGCCCAGTGTTCCGCTCCCGGCTGTCCGTCCACAACCAAAGACCAATCCCTGCCTAATCCTTTCTTCCAGGCCACATACGCAATATGTTTGCCATCGGGGCTGAAACTGGGATTGAAGATCGTTTCGAACCCCGGGCCTTCCTGACCATCCACTACCACAGACCATTTGTCACTTTTCAGGGCCGAATACACCATGCGCTTGCCGTCAGGGCTAAAGGCTGGAGAGCCTAGCCCGATTGAGTCGTACTCTGCCCCCTCTTTGTTGTCCACCACCATCACCCATTTGCCGTTCCTCTTGGCTGCATACGCCAAGTGTTTGCTGTCGGGGCTGAAGGCTAGAGCGGCATAACGATTCCTGGCTTCTTTATTCAATAATTCGTCGTAGGCCGGGTCCGCCTTGCCATCCACTACCACTGACCATTGCTTACCCTCGTGCGCTACAAAGACAACGCGTTTACTGTCCGGGCTGAAGATCGGCCCGTAGATTTCGTCGTATTCCGCGCCGGGATGGCCATCTACCACCGCCGTCCAGTGCTTGCCAGACTTGGCTGCATACGCCACGCGTTTGCTGTCGGAGCTGAAGAGCGGATTTAGGACTTGGACATATTTCGGGCCTGACTCCCCGTCAACCACTACCCATTGCCTGTCATGCCTTTGATCTGCGATCCCCCCGGCCATATAGGCCAAGCGTTTTCCGTCGGGGCTGAAGGTCAAGCCGCCAAGGAGCGGTCCGCTCGGACCCGCATGACCATCAACCACAATCCCACCCCCGTTGGTCGCATACGCGATGTGCTTACCGTCCGAGCTCAAGGCTAATGCACCTGAATCTGGAAACACAAAGGTGCCTTTGTCCAACGAGATCGGCTGGCCGTCCACAACGATACAGCTTCTCGACACTTTGGGGCATTTGCTCCCGACCATGGAGTAAGCAACGTGGCGCCTGTCGGCGCTGAACGTAGGGATCGAAGTCTCGTAAAAGGGACCAAATAGCTGGACCGTCGTCCTCTCACTCCAGTCAAACTGTCCCAGATGTGTCTCTTCAATTTTGAACCCGGCAATCTGTGCTGGAGCTGATTGGGCCGGCGCAGCCGTTGTCTGTTCCGTTTGTGCTGCCGCTGGCGTTGGTTGCTCCGGTGCAGGCGTTGTTTGGGCCAATCCCGTCACTGCCAGACCGGTCATGGCTGCTGACCAGAGGGCAACCCGCTTCGTGGCTTTATGAAGACGCAGAATTGATTTGGTTTTCATCCGGAATTTCCGTTTTACTTTCGGCTGCGAACCAATATACCCCCATTTGTCTCAGCTCTCGTTTTTTTGCATCCGTTTCCATCCCAAAGCCCCGGGCTTGCCCGGCTGGGCCGCCTCCGGGACCAAAAAATCCGAGATTTCCCCATTTCGAAGCACTCTTTCGGACACCTCTCCCGTCAATTCCCCTCTGTCGTCCAGATTAGTTTCGCCTTCCCGCCGCGCCTACCCGGCTGGCAGCGGCAGAGCCTCCATCCGCCGCAGCATGCTTCCGAACAGGCGTCGCGTCAGATGGCTTTCCGCCAACAATAGCCAGTAGTAGCGGGCATGCTTTACCAGCCGCCCGCCCGTCTTCACCAACCGTTGCTGCAGGCTGGTCAGCGACCACGACTCGATTCCCTTCGGCAGGACCAGCCGCCGCCACAGATTGCCCAGGTTGTAGGCGATCACGCTCAGCCACAGCCGTACCTCGTTCGACCGGAACCGGTGGCAACTCAGCCGCGTCATCTTTACCGCCTGCTTGCCTTCCTTGATCCACTGCTCGGCCGTCCCGCGCTTGTTGTAGAAACGCACCACTGCTCGGCTCGGCAGGGTCAGGTTCGTCACAACGAACCCGATGCGCGGGAACAACTCCCCGGGCCGGAAGCTAGGCCCAGGATGGTCTCGGGGTTGGAAAGCTGCGCATGAGGCCCAAAAAGCAGTTGGTAAAATCTAGTTTCGCCGCCGTTTGTCGATTTCTACCTGCATTGTCTTCTGAAGCTTCATGCCCATGGCGCTCACGATGATGTGCAGTGATTTAGCTACTCGCCCACCAGTGAGGCCCAATCTACCAGTATCGCGTCGATCGACTGTGACCACAAAGATTATGATTTCGTCTTCGTAGTCCGTCTGAATGCTGACTGCTTTCGGGTGCTCCACTATCACCTGGACCATCTTGAGCAGCAATTCCCGGACATGCTCGCGGTTCGACATCTTCCCCTGGTCATCGGCTGCGGAGAGTATCCAATAATCGAAGAATCACTATACACCCGCACTACCAAACAGCCACAGACTTCTACCCAAAGTTTGCGCGCTTTATCTTCTGGCGGAAGTCTTCGCCCTGCATCTCGACAACGACGCACATCTCCTGCAGGCGGGAGCGCATCCGTTCGCCGATGCGATCGCCCAGCGTTTCTTCGCGCATTGCGGCGCGGATTTGCCCATTTGAACCCGGCTCGACGCCGAGCGGGGTGGTATTTGCATAGTTGGTGGTAATAATGGTGGTCAGCCGGTCGTTATAGCGCGAATTCAAAACTTGCGCGACCGTGTCCCACACCCATTCGCTAGGCTTCGCCGCGCCCAACTCGTCAAGCACGAGGACCTCCGCTTTGCAGATGGGCCGAAGTATCTCCATCTCGGTCGCCTGGACGTTCTGGTTGTAGCTGTTCTGAACTTCCTTCAGCAGCTCACGATAGTCCCAGAAGAGTCCAGATGCCCCACGCTCCATGATCACGGCTTGCAGGATGCCAACAGCCAGGTGTGTCTTCCCTACGCCTATAGAGCCCGTGAGGAGTAAACCAGTGCCACCACTTTCGATCGGATAACCCTCAACGAACTTTCGCGCCCTCAGATGCGCTGCGGCAAGTGTCCTATTAGCACCGCGGAAGGCGCTCTCGTAACTATCCAGCGAGCAATGTTCGTATCGCTTGGGGATGCGCGCGCGCTCGAGCATCCGGGTCGCCCGTTGTGCGAGACGGCACTCGCACGGCTGCGCAACATTGCGGCCATTCTCCTCCACGATGCGGAGTCCCGAACCATCACAGGCGCTACAGACTTCGGCCATAGTCTCTCTATCAGTTCCGGTCCGGCGTTCCGCGGCCAGCCTGAAGCTGATGATTGTCACTATACCTCAATTGGCACAGTTTTCAGTGTAACTCTCTATATCCAAAGCAGATACAACGGGTGCGAAATTGGACGAGAAAAGTCAGATACGGAAAGAGTTTATCGACTACGACGCGAGGCGAAAACCTCGGACAAAACGATTCTGCGTGAAGTGCCAGAAAGATCTCGATCCGGCCAAACTGGTACGCCGTGTTTATGTGACGCGTGACATGGAAGCTGTCCACCCCGATGATATCGGGCGCTACCAGCCCTCTGACGGCGACTTGGGCTGGTGGCTGATAGGGAATGACTGTGCTCGCATTCTCGGCATGGAATGGACTCGGCCAGAGATTGTCGCGTGACCGTGATAAGTGGCAGTAGTATAGTCTGGAGATATGAAGCAGGATACTCCTCTCGCTCGCACTCAGGTCACTATGCCCGGCGTGGGAGAGTTCTTTTCTCCGACCGGGGTCCTCGCCAACGCGAGTGGGCTCCGCTTCGAGTATCGTCCCGGCCAGCTCCAGATGGCACTCCGTGTTGAGAAGGCGCTCATCGAAGGCACGCACCTGGTTGTAGAGGCCGGGACCGGCACAGGCAAGACGCTCGCGTATATCTATCCGGCGTTGCGCTTCTCTATGATCACCGGCAGGCGAATCATTCTGTCCACCGGAACCAAGAGTCTACAGGAGCAGTTGTTCTACAAGGATGTACCTTTTCTGGAGTCAATTCTCGGGCCTCTCAATATCTGCTACATGAAGGGTCGAAGCAATTACCTCTGTCGGCAGAAACTCAGAGACATTCACCCGGCATCGCTTTTCGGGGCGGAAGCCCTACACTTCAAGATTATTAGGGAATGGGCCGAGACAACGGAAACCGGGGACCGCGCCGAGATTGCGGCGTTGCCCGAGAAAAGCACCCTCTGGGGCAGGATCGACGCTCGCACGGACGCCTGCGTCGGCAAGGATTGTCCTCATTTTCTCGACTGTTGCGTTTCGGAGATGCGCCGGCGCGCTGCTGACAGCAACCTCGTCATCATCAACCATCACCTCTTCTTTACCGACCTCGAGATTAAGATGAAGGCCCCGGACGCTTCTGTTCTGCCTTCTGCTACTGCCGTCGTCTTCGACGAAGCTCACGAATTGGAGCAAATTGCTTCGGATTGTTTCGGCGTGTCCGTGAGCAACCGAAGGGTTGAGGATCTCGTTTGGGACATACGCAAGGGGACGAGTGACGCGGACCGCCGCGCCGAAGTCTCTAAGGTGGCCGGAACGGTTGTAGATCGCTTTGCTCTACTATGGGACACCTTACCGGGAAAGAAAGAGCCGGCTCGGATCGTGTTCGACGGCCGCCCGAAGTTCGTCGCTGCGCGCAATGAGATTTATTCGGGCGTTCTGTCAGCCCTGCAGCTTCTTCACAGCGTTCTCAAGTCGGTTGCTCAGGATGACGAATCAGCCACCTCGCTGGTTCAGAGTACGGGTCAACTCTTCTCAGAGCTTCGCTACCTCGTGGAATCGACAGCCGACTCGGCCGTCTTTTGGGTAGAGCGTCGTATGGCTGGCAACAGTAAGGCATTGAACACGTTTATCCAGGCAACACCCATCGACGTTTCTGAAATTCTAGCGGCCAGCGTGTTCGAGACGTACGATACGACGATCCTTACATCCGCGACACTCGCAGTTCAAAAAGGGTTCTCTCACGTGCGGAAGGCGCTCGGAATCGCCGCAGCCGAAGAGATCATCGTCCCCTCTCTCTTTGACTCTCCAAAGCAAGCACTCCTGTATGTGCCAAAAGATATTCCAGATCCTCGCGATGACGGTTTCTTCGATTCCGCAAAGACGCATATCTCGGAAGTCCTCCGAATCTGCCAGGGGCGTGCTTTCTGCTTGTTCACCAGCTACGAGATGATGCAGAAGATGCACCTGGCATTGAAAGACGCCCTCCCGTATCCATTGCTTCTACATGGCACAATGACGAGGAATGAGCTTCTTTACCAGTTCCGAACAACGCCTCACGCGGTTCTCTTCGGCACATCATCGTTCTGGCAAGGCATCGACGTTCAAGGCGAGCAACTGAGCTGCGTGATTATCGACCGGCTCCCGTTTGCCGTACCCAGCGATCCGGTTATCCAGGCGCGCGTGAAAGCGATCGAGAATAGCGGAGGCAGCGGATTCTTCGACTATCAGGTTCCCAAGGCCGCCATTGCCCTCAAACAAGGGTTTGGGAGGCTTATCCGGTCTACTACCGACCGTGGCGTATTGGTTATGCTCGATCGGCGCATCCAGCACGTGAATTACGGCAGAATCTTTGTCGAAAGCTTGCCGCCGTACCGCATAACGAATGAGATTGCAGATGTTCAGAGATTCATGGGGCGATCCGACGTCGAGTTGATTGCTGACCGGCTAGCGGAGGCGGCTGAGATAAGCGCGTGACGACTATCCGCTCGCCCCATGATGTAGGTGGTAAGACCCTGATCCCCGTTCCTATCTGGATGCGCAGCACCGCCGTCTTCGGCGGCGTAAACGAGGAGTATCGCTACACACTCAGCCGCACATGGGACGATTCCCTTCCGGCCGTGATGTTCGTGATGATGAATCCAAGCACGGCATCCGTAACGCACAATGACCCCTCTGTGGCAAAGTGCTGTCGATATGCTGCAGCTTGGGGATATGGTTCGTTGTGGGTGGGCAATTCATGTGCCTACAGAGCCACGGACCAGAAGCGACTCATGGCGGTTCCAGATCCGGTAGGACCGGACAAGGATAAATACCTAATAGAAATGTCTGAGCGAGCAGCCTTGATTGTGTTCGCCTACGGCCTGCCTCACAAATCACTCCGGTATCGAGGCCCTGAAGTTGCAACGCTGATCTCCCGCGGCGGAACCCGGGCACTGCATGTACTCAAGCTCTGCAAGGACGGCACTCCCTCGCACCCACTCTATCTCAAGGAAAATCTGAAACCATCCCTTTGGCGCGCCTTCAGCGACGTTTCCCCTATTACCGAATGACGCCTGCCTGTCTAGGTACCACGTCGGAGCAAATGAGGATATGTGATGACTGATTCCATTCCTGAATATCTGCCGCGTCGCACCACGCTGATTCTACGGCGTCTCCTGTTGTTGGCTCTCCTGCTCGCTTTCACGTTCGCAGCCTTTGAATTGCCAACTTCCGCGCCTCTTGAAAAGTCGATAAGGCCAGCATCGTATCTGGATCAGTGAGGCAGGACCAAGGGGCCGGCATATTTGCCCCTTGGGGCCTATTCACACAAGCATTATCCACCACGCGCCCAGAACATCGGGCGCGTCATTTTGCCCCGAGCAGCGCTACGACACATCTTGGAGGGTGTGGATGCACATTCCCAAGCCACCCAAGACCGAGAAGAAACAACCCAAACCCATCAAGCACACGGCCATTGTAAGAAAGGCTAGCTGGAAGCCGTTGAAACGCTCCAGTGGCGCCGCCGCGGCTCTCGTAAGGCGAACACTCATTGCGCGCTCTCGTAAGCCTCTGGTGGCCAAGACGGGGCCTCCAAAGCGACGCTCTCCCATCGCTCGATGCAATGTCACGCCGCCGTCGACTTTGCCGCCGCCGAAGCCAAACGGCTGGCGCGGAAGGCAAAACGTAAGACAGATCGAGCGATTGCCAGTCACGGAAAATGGCCGGTAGTGGATGGTGTGATGTTTATCCCCGATCCACTCAACCCCCGCGGCCAGCGAGACATTTGTCTAACGGACGCCGCGTGGGCTCGAGCGCAGATCGCAATTCGCGGCAGATCCAAAGATCGCTGCGAAGGCTGTCACGAACCCGCCCCCAACGGGGACGCGCACCATATCTGCGGTAGAACGGCCGGAAAACGTGACGATCATCCGGACGCTCTCCTCAACCTCTGCCGGCGTTGCCACTCTAAGGCCAAAATGCTGCGACGTGGTGCAGCTCGAAGCTCCAAACAACCGCACAAGGAGATGAACCATGGGAAAGCTATGCAGTGGAGTGATATTTCATTCGAACGGCATGATGGAGACACCGCCCCCGATAGTGGACCCGACATGTCCTCGATGCGCGACGCTGCTTGAGCGACTGACGTGCCCCCCGGGTATGTCGATCGCAACGTGGTGCTTCCGGCGTGCAGGCGACTTTCGGTGTCCAACTTGCACAAAGCTGCAAGCCGAAGGCAAGTTGCACCGGAAGGCCCGCGTTGCGTGGTTGGAGTCGTATTTCTGGCGAAAGGCGGCATAGGCCACCTAAAAGGAGAAAGTTATGGCGGAGAAATCCATCCGAGTTTGCGGGTTGAACTTTCGGCTCGGAGTGTCGAGCCTCGACGTGGACGCGCTTCGCGGAGACGGCACTCTCATCGATACAGCACGATACGAATCCCAGGTTCTGTCGTTTGCGGAGTTGTATGTCAAGTTCGGGCGGCCTGCTGTCCGCTACTTCCGGCGCACCTACGGCATAAGGAAGGTCACCAAGCCTTCGAGTCTCAAATACTAACGAAGGCCTGTTAACCCCCGTCTTCACATCACGACAGGAGCATCATGAACATCGAATCCTACATTCAATCTGGCGACGAAATCAGCGTGATGTTTCGTTCTTTGGCGCTGGTCGGCTTTCGCGGAACGGTATTAGAAGTCCGCGAAGGCGAGCCTGGCGCACGCGAAATTGTCATCGAACGTGCCGACGATTGCGCTGATGGGGCCCGTATCGCCACGGTAGGTGAAGACCAGGCGGTGTTCAGCGTCCGCAGGGGTGATTGCTGGGTGGACGTTCCCTGCCTCTTGTCGCTGGCCGAGGCTGAGGCAAAAGCTGGTCGCGCTGTCATCAACGAGCAGAAGCGGATTCAGAAAAAGGTTCCGCTCTTTGCCGATCAGGTGCCAGTCAACACACGCTCAGCCGCCGAATGGGTTGAGGGAGCGCGTTCTACGGGAGAAGCGAACCTTGAAGCGCGTCACAAGGCCGCCCTTCATGCAACCATGCTCCGGACGATGGTGTCGCAAAGGGTCACGCCAAGCGAGTACGAAACGCTCGTCGCGTCCCGTCAGCGTTATCCGGGGAGTGGGACATACGGTATGATCTTCTGGCAGAAGCAGCTCGACCATATCGAGTGTGAAGGCACGCCGGACATCTTTGTTCCCAAAGTCACTCTGGCGACCATGCTTTCGTTTCCGTGGCTCAAGTCGGATGCAGAACTGACGTGGATGACTGCGCCGGGTGGCCCAAAGAGAGTCCGTGTGCTTTTTATTGGCTCGGAATCGATTATGGCCCAGATGACTGGGGAGCCGTTCACCGACTATGATCCCGGTCTAATTCCAAAGCGCAATAATTGGATCAAACCGCACGAATTCACCGAGGCCGGGGAGTTATCAGCTCCACCGGCCGTCGAAGCCCCCTGCCACCAACAGGTGTGAGAATTGGAGCGTCACCATTGCAGAACGATAAGGAACAGAAACTTCCGCGGCTTTTTATCGGGGTATTCCCGTGCGGGATCTCCTACGCGGACCGTCACCATGAAGAGCATGGAGATTACAAAAGCCTGGCGTTTCTCCCGTACGACTCCCTGATTCTGGAGTTTCGCAAGGGTTGTCCCGCTGAACTTCGGGCAGAGATCACCGCGGATGCGGCAGCAATACAGGCGCGTAAGGGCGAACAGTACCAAATCTCCACATGCGGGCAAACGGTCTTGCTTGGCAGCACCCCCGTTTGAAACTCAACAAACGCGAGAGATCCAGAACACCGCAGCTTAGGAATTCGGTGAAGCGGCCGTAGTGGCCTGGGACTCGGTAGTCTTCTTGGTTGGAACTTTCTTGCTGGTTGTCTTCTTTGCCGCTTTCTTTGTGACCCCCGGCTTCGCGGCGACCGGCACGGCCTTTGCCGCAACTCCCGCGGCTTTCTTGGCAACTCGTCTGACCTTCGCCCAACGAGCCTTCATGGCGGCGGAAATCCTTGCGCGCCCCGCGGCAGAAATCTTGCGGCGAGGTTGAGCCTTCGCAATCGCCGGCAACGCGGTGAGTTTGTTCTTAGCCGCACCACTCCCGATCGGGCGCCCTGGTCTTCTCTTTGCCTCACCAGAGCCGGATTCCGATAAAAGTGCCCTCGCTTGTTGGAGACGCGAAATCTCGGCGTCGATCTCCCCAATAATGTCGACCCTGGCCATCTAGTTAACCTCGGCATAAGAATATCCCAAATCGGGCCACAAAACCCAATCACTGAAGATCCTTGCATTACGGCGGCGAAGAAAGAAGGTTTCCAAGATGGCAGTCATAGAGAGCATCGCAGTCTCCCTGTCCAACCACAAGCACAGCAAATCGTATGCCGCATCCATAGAATCCGGTGATGTTGGTAGTGCCGAAGGCCGCGGATTCATCGTCTGCTCCGCCTACGGAGCCATAGGCGCACTCCAAAAACCCGGGAAGGGCACCCCAAAGCCAGTCACGCTTGAAGCCGCTCAAAAGTTTTACAACAAACTCGTGGCCGAGAAGACGACTATCCCGTGTCCCTGCTGCGGTGGTCTCTATGTGATCACTGGCGGCGCCGCCGCAACATCGAAGCCGGTGGTGAGCGCGGCGTTAGCCCACTTCCCTGCTTTTTTCCCCGAATTGCTTGAACCAATCTCAGAGGGAGAGACTAACCGCTATCTCGCCGACGATGCCTTCAGTTTGGAGGAGAAATTCGACGGTACGCGGCTGTCAGTGAACCTCGACGCCGGCGCCGGCGCTGCCTACAACCGCCTCGGAGGCTTCATCCCGGTCCCGGTTGAGGTAGAGCAAGCGGTACGCACCCTTGGGTGCGGAAACATCTGGCTTGACGGCGAATTTGAGCACGGTCAGTTCGTTGTGTACGACTTGCTGCAGTTCGAAGGCAAGGACTACCGCGAGCATGCTCAGAGCCACCGCCGCCAGCAGCTCGAACGCTTGATCGTCGACGGTCCCTTCATGCGTCTATCGAAGGAGTACCTCGGCGCGGCTGACAAGACGGCCGCGCTCGCGATGTTCCGGAAGCGGGGCATCGAGGGTGTTGTCTTCAAGCATCGGCGCAGCCCCTACATGCCTGGCAAGCAGGGGGTCAATCGAAAGCTCAAATTCTGGGAAGATTGCACGGTCAGGGTTTCCCAGAAGATGAAGAACGATTCAGCGCACAGCTTCGGGGTAGAAGTTCTCGATGCAGGTGTCTGGAAGAACGTCGGAAACGTCACATGCAAAGGACCGCTGCCGGCGCTGGGAACGTACCGCGAAATCAAATACCTGTACGTCGGGACTGGCGGCAGCCTGTACCAGCCCGAGGACCGGGGTGCCAGGACGGACGTGACGGACGCCGACTGCGATGCTGAAAAGCTGAAGCACAAGGCAACAGCGCGAGTAGGATAAGCATTGATGTTGCGCTGACGCCATAAACCAAACGCCCCGCCGAACCACACGGCGGGGCTTTCTATCGAAAGGAGGTCTTAGACTTCTTCGCGGGCAGCGGGACCACCGGGATGGCAGCAGCACTCGGCGGACGCCGCTTTATCGTGGCACACGTATATTGTGTCGGTAGGCAAAACAGTCTTTGGTTTCATGACAGTGGCAGTGGTATATAATAGGAGATGGCGAGCGGTTGTGTTATCGCACGTTAGAGGAGCATCAAGTACATGCGACCAGTTCCCCCTCATCCATCTGTGCTAGCGAGAATTGTAGAAATTGCTTTATTTGTCTCGCTCGGCGCAGGGCAAGCCCTTGCGGCAACGCAGACCACAACCACCCTGTCGGTGGGTCCCAGTAATAACGTGACGGCAGGAGCCGTCGTAATCCTTACAGCGACTGTGACAAACCCATCAGCTGTGACGAAGGGGACGGTTAAGTTCTGCAACGCCCTAGTTACGGACTGCGGCCCCGGGCGCGGGCTCTATGGAACTGCCGCCCTGACGAGTGCAGGTACTGCGGTCTTGCGGACTCGCCTGGGTGTGGGCGTCGCCAATATTCAAGCTTCATTTCTCGCGACAACCGCTAATGCAGCGAGCACGTCTCTTACAAATACGGTTGCTGTCAGAGCGAGCCCTATCTACGCGAGTTCTACGACTCTGAGCGCAAGTGGCAGTGTAGGAAACTACACTCTAGGCGGGGTTGTAACCGGGTTTGGCAGTCAGCCTTTGACCGGTTCGCTCTCATTTCTTGACAGCACGAATGGGAACGATCAAATCGGGACGGGGTCCTTGAATGCAGCTACGAGTTCATTTGCTAATCAAGTTTCTTACGCCTCTGGGGCGGCCTATACGGTCGCGG
>Ga0182030_10016856_pt1 | contig 14170 bp, 9 predicted proteins | sample 812S3MmetaG_FD_121299 | JGI IMG/M metagenome (GOLD analysis project Ga0182030, IMG submission 121299) | Permafrost microbial communities from Stordalen Mire, Sweden - 812S3M metaG (Illumina Assembly) | ecosystem: Environmental > Terrestrial > Soil > Wetlands > Permafrost | place: Sweden...
CTCTATCGCAGGATAGCTGGGCCGATCTTACGGCGTTAAATCACATCGCTCCCGCAGACGTAGCAATGAGTGGGGGAACGCACCAGGCCGATGGATGGGTGACTGCGACGGTCACGCTTACCAACCGGTCGAAGACTCCCGCTTTCTTTTTGCGGGCGGAAGTTGTGGGCGGCCCCGAAGGCGACCAAATCCTTCCCGTCACTTGGGACGACAACTACCTCACCATATTCGGCGGAGAGTCGAAAACTTTGCAAGCTCACTACAAAGTAAGCGATGCCGGTACCCAATCGCCATTTCTGCGGATGCAGGGCCACAACGTTGCTGTCAAAACAGTCGCGCTTCATCCTGACAAGCTGTGACATTTCGAATAATGGGTGCCCCATCCTAGCGCGTTTTGTGCGCTAGGGTGGGATTCCACGAACGCCTCCACTGAGAGCTTGTGACTTTTTCAACGTGAGCGCCCACAAACGCCTGCGATCAGAGGTTTGGATTTTTTTGATCGGCGTGGCCGAGCGGCCTGAAGACCCAGTAAGATTTTTCCTAGAAATTAAAGGACGCTTCCAGATCAATGCGGCGGTTCGATGCCGAAGACCCAAAGGGCCCGCCGGCCAAGCCATTGGATTGTGCGAACAAAGGCGAACCCAGCGTGCCGTTCGGAGTCGCCAGATTCACGTTGTTGAAGATGTTGCGCGCGGAGACGGTAAAGGTGAGGCTGTAACGCCGGTCGGTGGCGCCACCCAATCCCATTGCTCCGCCGGCCGTGCCAAACCCGCCACCCCTCGGGCCTCCGCCCCTGGGCCCGCCGCCTCCGGGGCCTTCGGGGCCTCCGCCACTGCGGCTCCCGGATTTTGGACCGAAGCCAAACGTCTTGCTAAGCCGGACGTTCATGGTGAAGCGCCCCGGACCGGTCGCATAGTTGATTGGCAGAATTCTCTCGCCTGCGCCAGGCACGCTATCGAACGTGCCCAGCGGAGTGCAGTACACCGTCCCGGTTATCTGCACCGTGGAGCATGCGTTCGTCGAAACCAAGCCTGGACGGTCGTTGAAAATGGAATCGCCGTTCAGGTCCTGTTGCAGGGTGATGTTATAGGGCGCCCCGGAAGTGGCGATCAGAAACGGACTGAGGCGGAATGCATAAGGCAAAGCAATCGTGCCCCCCATGAACAGCCGGTCTCGGAAAGCGAACGACGCCCGCCCGTAGTCCGCCATTACGTCATATTGGTTCGACGGGAAACTACCCGCGCCCGCCGCATCGCTGTTCGCAGAGTTCAGCACGTAGTAGCCGAAAAGCCACAGCTTGGATCCCGCATGAACATTCGCGTTGATGATCAATTGGTTCTGCCGGAAAACTCCGGCGGACGCGTACTGGTAGATATTTCCCACGTCGCCGAGCGGCCGCGTGACATCGGTCGCGCTCAAAGGTGCATTAATGTTGCGTGTAAGCAACTGGTCAAATCCTCGCGTGTTCAGATAAGAAATTGCCAGGTTCGCAATTTTGCCGAGTTGCCGTTCCACGCTTACGGCGCTTTGCAGAGTTCCCGGCGCATGCAGGTTGGGATCAATCTGATATTTGGTGAAAGCATTGGGCGCGTTCAAGGCGCCAGGCGCCGGTACCGTGGGGAAAAAATCCGGATTGCTCACGATGAATTGCTGCTGCGTAACCCCATTCAGCCGCTCCGCCTGCAGAATGTAGTTCTCCTGGAACCGGTCGTAGAACATACCGGTTCCAGCCCGCAGAACCGTCTTGGGCGAGGCGTTCTTGCCTCCCAGTCCCCACGCGAATCCGATTCGCGGCGCAAAGTCGGCGTGGTCGTGGATATCGTTTTGCGTCTCGAAGCGCAAGCCATAGCTCAGCGTGAAGTTGGGACGTACCCGCCAGTCGTCCCCGGCGTAGAGTCCGACGTCAAAATTCGTGACCGATGCGGCCGAAGAGCCGGCCGTGATTGAAAACTGGCTGGCCCCCGGCGCTGTCGTCGCCCCGCCCTGCAATGCCTGCTCGGCCACTTGATACGCGGCAATCGAGGGAAAGACGAACGTTCCATTGAAGCCGGAGGTCGCGTCGTTTGTATCCTGAATCGCGCGCAGCCGCGCTCCGAACTTGATCACATGGCTGCCGCGAACCATGGATGTGTAATTCTGCAGTTCGTAGTGGTTGCTCCGCTCGTCGACCGTCCCTGAGTTGTTGCCCCCGCCCACGAAAGCTTGCAGGACATTCACCGCCGGCGCCGTGCTTACGGGACTCTGGTTGTCCAGATCGCGCAGATATTGGAAGCGAGTTTCGTTCACCATCTTGCTCCCGATGATCTGCGTGTCACTGATTTGCACGGTGTGCTCAGCTTCGATGTCCTTGATTCCCTGCGAAGCCAGCGCGAACTGTCCCACGCCTTGATTGGTGGTGGCGTCCCGAAAGTACTGATAGCGGGCGGTCAGCGTGTTGTTCTTGCTGAGTTGATAGTCGAGGCGCGGGCCAATGTTGGTGCGCTGGTGCGGGCTGGCGACCGCTTCGCTGAAGGGCGTGGGATTGAGGCTGGAGTCAAGAACTACGGCATTCACAGCCGCGAGATCGTTGATGTTCCGTTGCTGCGCGCTCACGAAAAACGACGCGACCTTGCTGAGCGGCCCGCCTACGCTGCCGTTGTACTGCGTGGAGTAGTATCCCGGCTCCGCTCCAGCGAAGGGATTCGTGGAGTTAAAAGCGGAGTCGTTGCCGCCCACCATGAACTGGCCGTGATACTTGTCGGTGCCCGGCTTGGTAAAGACTTCAACTCTTCCGTAGCCCAACTTATCGAATTCAGGCGAGAAGGGATTCTGGTTGACCCGAATCTCGCGGATGGAGGACTTGGGCGGAAGCTGGCCGGCGGTGAACCCGTCAATGTAGATCTGCCCTCCGTTCGGCCCCGCGGAAGGTCCGGCCAGCGCGGTCAGATCGTTCTGAAGTTCATCGGGATCGTCGGGAAGCGCCTCCAGCGCCTTGCCGGAAATTACTACGGCACTGGCGTTGTTCTCCGGAGCCACCTGCACGGTGGGGGCCGTGTCCGACACCTCGATCTTCTGCTTCTGCACCTCGATGGCAAGAGAGACATTCAGTTTTTGAGTCTGGCCGGCGGCGATCTCAACGTCAGTATTCTCGTAGAGAGCAAACCCTGCCGCCGTAACATCCATGGTGTATTTCCCCGGGGGCGCCTTCACCTCAAACACGCCTTGGCCATTGGCAGTCGCGGTTACCAGAGCACCCGAGGCGGGAATCAACACCACGGTGGCATTCGCCACGACCGCCCCTGAGGGGTCAATCACCTGGCCGCGGACCCCTCCGGAGGGATTTTGCGCGAATCCGAGTTGCAGACCCGCCAGGAAAACGAAACAAACGGCAACCAAGCAGAATTTTTTCAATGCTTATTATTCCTTTATCAAAAAAAACGCGAACTTAAATTGTTGCAAGTCTTATTGGCTTTCCGCGTCCCCGCCACCACCGCCCAGGCTCCACGGAGAAAGAATCATCCCTTGGCCTCCCTTGGGAGACGCTTGCAGGATCGGCTCCACCCCGGCCACCAACTGGATGGCGGTAACTCCTCCGGTGGGTGTGCCTTCGGTCGAAAGAATCTGAACCGCATCTCCCTTTTGGAGGTCGGCGATTGAAAACACCGGGCTCCGGGCAATAATCTGCTGCAGGTCTGGAGCCCCATTTCTGTGCGTGTGTTCCGCCATCCCACCCGCTGCCGTTTGCTCTGGCGCTGTCCCGGAGGCCGGATTGGACGCGGGGCTCGGTCCGCCGGCAGAGGCCTGCCCCGCAGACGGTCCGCCTCTCAGCCGCATCGCGATCCCTTGCGCCACCGGCGCTGGGAGCTTATGGAGCTGGGAATCCGGCTTCACCTTCACGAGCAGAGGCCTTTTGGTCGCCAAGTTGAGGACGGTTATCGTGTTGGCCGTGGTGTCGGTCGAAATCACGGTGCCAGCAAGATTGTGAAAGTTCCCAGAAACCAGTTCTACCGCGTCCAGTTCGCTTCCATCTGCGGAGCGTGCACCCCGGGCACGCACCTGATCGCCAGCCTTGACCTCGGCGAGCGTGCTGGGTTCTGCGTCCTCAAACTCGAATGAATCGGGCGCATAACGGCGAACCGTCGTTGTTTTGCTGATGTGGATCGCGATCGTCTTTGCTGCGCTCGGCGAAGGTGCCGGAATAGTGATCGTGCCGCTGGCGGCGTCCACCGCATCCACCACGCCAGCGATGCCACGCTTCTGCCAGTCTTCTAAGTCATGTGCTTGTTTGGCCGCAACGTCGGACTGCTTCATGACCACGATGGTGGAGGCATTCAGAGTCTTGGCGTCCTCGGCAAGCTTGCCGTAGACCAGAATCCTGTCCTCGGCCTGCAGATCCTGGAATTGAACTGGAGTCGCGTTCTTTAGGTTTGTTTCTCCCAGCGGAATCCGAACTACGCGAGTTGACTCTTGCGCTACGACGTTGACCTCGGCCCCTTTGTCTGGCGTCAGCGTGAGAGTGCTGCCGTTAATCGCTTTAATGATGCCGACCGTTTTGGTTACTTGGCCAGGAGCCGCCGGCTGCTGGTTGGCTTGGGCGGGGTTAGGACTTCCGTAGCACCGGGCGGAGGGAAGCAATGCCAGAGCACATAGGCCGAGAAGAACGCTAGGTGCAAAGGCCGTTCTTCTTGCAACCCACATTGGGCTCTCCTTGGATTCGGCCAGATCAGCGGATCGCTAGCTGGATGTCCTGGGACAGCCCCGCGGACAATCGCAGTTCGCCACATTTCAGTCTAGCATCGGACAACTGGCGCACACATAAGTGCCTCGTGCAATCTCACAAGCGCACCACTGCATTCATCATCAGCCATCCAAGCTGAAGAGAAGCTTAACTTTACAAAGTTTTACAAGCGAGTTTTTCTGAGGCGGGAAATCAGCTTATTCGTCTGCTAAGTACCTAACATGACTACTGTTTTTCGCGGTCGGTCTCGCCCACCGGTGCGACAAACTGGGAATCATCAATCGGTACGTTCTGCTGCACCTGCTCCACTTGGAAGATTGAACTCGATCCCGGATGCGAGGTGGTGACCCGGAAAGGGATCTTGACTCCTCGCTCGTCGCGATAGTCGGCAAAGTCAATTTGCGTGGGATAAAGTCCAAGCGGCGATTCGGCGTAACGCACCAGCCGCACCAGCAATCCTGACTGCTCGTCGAAGTAAAGCTCCAGCGGCGGCCGTCCCTTCTGTAAGCCCAGAATCTGGAATGCGTCGCGGTCCCCGATCTTTTGCGGCGGAGCCACTTTAAACTCTGTGAACATCGTCTTGAGATCGAGAGGGAAGTGGAGATCGCTGTCCATTTTGGCCGCTTCAAGGTCCGCGCCTTCCAGTGGATGTCTGGGGCGGCCAGGAAATACAAGCCAGCCTTCATGGCCGTTATATATTGTTGCGCTCTCGCCGTTTGGAAAGTGAGTGAAGATCGCACCCTGCTCGGGAGCTTGATAGAACGCTTCCGCCGGGAACGTGTGCCCAAATCCGCTGGTGGTGCCCTTTTCGACGCGGCTGGTCACTTTCTCGATGGCGGCCGCTCCGCCGGCCGCCTGTACATATTTGTCAATCAGATCCCCGGCGGGAGGCAGCATGGCAAGGTTAGCCGGGGCGGTCTCAGCGTTTTCCGGCGTGACCATCATTTGTGTCGATGCGCTCACCATTGGTGTGGCCAGCGGCTTGGCCGAGCCGCGATGGCAGGTATTGCAAGTCACCTTGCGCTCATCGTCGAAATTGTCTTTGTTGATGGCAAACATCATCGTCATCATTTTGCGCGCGGTTTCTTTGGGCTTCTTTTCGTCGCTGTCGAAATGACCTTCCGCATGACAGTGGTCGCACTTCACTCCCAACGACGCGGTGATGAACTGCATGGCTGGAATCAACTGGCTGGCCGGAATCCCTTTCAGCGTCTTGATGTTCTTGTAAACCTGCTCCGTGGTTTTCGGCGCGGACGTAGGTTCGCTGGGGGTCGTTTGATTGGGCGCCGATTGCGCGATGACCCACACCGCCGCCATGGCGGGAATCCCGGCTAATCCTGCAACAATAGTTATGATTCTGCGAAGCTGAACCACCATTTCTTCCTCCTCCAGTTTGCAAAAGTCTAATCCAAAATCGCCTAGGATACGAGGAGCCATCAACTTCGGACATTGACTTCGAGAGGAGCGTTACAATCTACCCACGATCCTAATTATTTGCATCGGGGAGAATCATGAAATACCGCACGCTGGGACGCACTGGTTTTGAAGTAAGCGAAATGGCCCACGGTCTTTGGGGAATGGGCGGCTGGAGTGGGTCCGAAGATGAGCAGTCGCTAGGAGCTTTGCAGTTGGCAGTGGATCTGGGCTGCAACTTCTTCGATACCGCCTGGGCCTACGGTAACGGAAAAAGTGACGGTATGCTCGGCCAGATCTTGCAGTGGAACGCTGGCAAGCGGTTATATGCGGCCTCCAAGATTCCGCCAAAGAACTTGAAGTGGCCCGGTTCGTCGAAAGACAAGTATCGTGATGCCTTTCCGGCCGATCACGTCTTCAAATACGCCGACCAGATTCGCAAAAAGTTACAGGTGGATTCTATCGACCTCTTGCAATTTCACGTCTGGGATGACAGTTGGACCGGCGAACGAGAATTTTGTGACACGGTGGAGAAACTCAAACAGGACAAATGGATTCGCTCGTTCGGGCTGAGCCTCAACCGCTGGCAACCGGAAAACGGCATCAAGGCTCTGCGCACCGGCCTCGTGGATGCAGTGCAGGTGATCTACAACATCTTCGATCAGGCGCCCGAGGACGAGCTGTTCCCTGTTTGTCAGGAGTTGAACATCGGGGTAATCGCGCGCGTGCCGCTGGACGAGGGTAGCCTAGGTGGCAAGATGACACGCGACACAAAGTTTCCAGCGAACGACTGGCGCGCCAAGTATTTTGGGCCGGAAAACCTGACCAAGACGCTTGATCGTGTGGACAATTTGAGAGCCGACCTGCCCGCACGGCTTAGCCTGGCGGAAGTAGCCTTGCGGTTTATCCTCGCCCATCCCGCCGTGAGCACCATCATCGTGGGGATGCGGAAACTGGAACATGTGCGGCAAAATATCGCGATGAGCGATGCAGGGCCGCTGGATAGGGATCTTCTCCAGAAGCTCAAGGAACACCGCTGGGACCGCGCACCGCAGCGCTGGTCGGATTGAGCGTAGACTGTACGCTGAAATAGGAGGCCGGACATCAATTTACTGGGCATTGATGTTGGAACGGGTGGCACGCGGGCGCTGATCATCAATGAGCAGGGCCAGATAGTCGCATCGGCGACGGAAGAGCACGTACCCTTCGCCTCGCCAAAGATGGACTGGGCCGAACAGCAGCCCGAGGATTGGTGGCGGGCGTGCGGCATCGCGGTGCGCAAAGCGCTGGCCAACTCAAAGCTTGTGCCTGAAGACATTGCGTGCGTTGGGTTCTCCGGGCAGATGCACGGGGCAGTGATGCTCGACGAGCAAGACCGTCCTGTGCGTCCAGCGCTGATTTGGTGCGACGTGCGAACCGAAGAACAGTGCCAGCAGTTAGCTCAAAAAATCGGCACGGAACGCATCATTCAGCTCACCTGCAATCCTCCGCTTACGAATTTCACCCTTACCAAATTTCTTTGGGTCCGGCAGAACGAGCCGGAAAACTGGAAGCGCGTGCGCTCGGTTATGTTGCCCAAGGATTACGTTCGCTTCCGGCTTACCGGAGAGCGGGCGATTGACATGGCGGACGCGTCCGGCACGCTCATGCTGGACGTTGCCCATCGCCGCTGGTCGCGGGAAATGCTGGACGCCGCGGAAATAGATGACCGTCTTCTTCCCGCCCTGTTTGAATCTCCGGATGTGTGCGGGAGGATCTCAGCCGAGGGTGCAGCGGCCACCGGGCTAAAACCGGGCACGCCGGTCGTTGCTGGCGCCGGCGACCAGGCCGCGGGGGCGACGGGGATGGGCATTGTCGCTCCGGGCGCGGTGAGTGCCACGATCGGTACCTCTGGGGTGGTGTTTGCCGCGACGGACCGCCCAGCTCTTGATCCCAGGGGCCGCCTGCATACCTTCTGCCACGCCATTCCCGGGCGCTGGCATGTCATGGGAGTGACGCAAGCCGCGGGGCTTTCTCTGCGCTGGTTCCGCGATCAGTTCGGATCAGGGAAAGAGGACGGCCGCGATCCCTACGAACGGCTTACCGAGGAGGCCTCGCATGTGCCACCGGGATGCGACAGCCTGTTGTGGACGCCGTATCTAATGGGCGAGCGAACGCCACATCTCGACCCGCAGGCTCGCGCAGCACTGGTTGGTCTTACCGCGTCTCATACGCGGGCGCACGTCATCCGCGCCATTCTGGAGGGCGTGGCTTTCAGCCTGCGTGACACCTTTGGCATTTTCGCGGAGATGAACGTGCCGGTGCGGAATATTCGCTTGGGCGGCGGAGGCGCGCGGTCGGCGCTTTGGCGGCAGATTCAAGCGGATGTCTATGGGCAGGAGGTCGAAATCGTCGAGGCTGAAGAAGGCGCGGCCTACGGAGCTGCAATCCTCGCCGGAGTCGGAGCAAAACTCTGGCCCTCAGTGGACGACGCCTGCCGTTCCGTGGTGCGCGTGGCCAAACGTATTCCTGCAAATTCCGCGAATGTGGCTAGGATGAACGAGAGCTATGCTACTTATCGAAAAGTCTATCCGGCGACGCGCAGCATTTTCAGCGCCTAGGAACTCATCTCGCGACATCAAGTATTGCTGGTGAAATCGTTCTTCCTATATATCAATGCGCAAAATTTTCTTGGAGGATTTCAGAATGGATCGCATTCTAATCGTCTGGATGATGATCTGTTTTCCTGTTCTTTTCGCTCAGGCTCAGAATTCAGCCATCCCTCATCTCGAAAAACACGGCACCGCCACGCAGCTTGTCGTGGATGGCAAGCCTTTCCTCATGCTGGGCGGTGAACTATACAATTCCAGCTCATCCAACCTGGATTACATGCGGCCCGTATGGCCCCGTCTGGCGGCAATGCCACTCAATACCGTGCTCACGCCTCTATCCTGGGAACTGATTGAGCCCAAGGAAGGGCAGTTCGACTTCACTCTTGTCGATGGGTTGATCCAGGGTGCCAGGCAGAACAGCTTGCACATTGTGTTTCTCTGGCTTGCCAGTTGGAAGAATGGCATGTCGAGCTACGTTCCGGTCTGGGTGAAGCAGAATACCCAGCGCTTCCCACGAGTCATCGAAAAGGACGGCAACCCGGTAGAAATTCTTAGTCCTCTGGGCAAGGAGTCGATGGAGGCGGACGCGCGCGCCTTCGCTGCGGTTATGCGCCATATCCGCGAGTTCGATGGTGAAGCCCATACCGTCCTCATGATGCAAATGGAAAACGAAGTCGGTGTTTTGGGCGACTCGCGGGACCGCTCTCCCGCTGCTAACCGCGCGTTTGACGGGCAGGTTCCCAAGGAATTGATGAGTTATCTGAAACAACACCGCGATATCCTGATTCCCGAATTTCGGCAGGTTTGGGAAGCTGCCGGTGCGAAGTCCTCCGGCAATTGGGAAGAGGTGTTCGGATCTGGCGCTGAAACCGACAAGATGTTCATGGCCTGGAATTATGGCCGCTATATTCAGCAGGTCGCCGCGGCCGGGAAAGCCGAATACCCCATCCCCTTGTACGCCAACACTTGGCTCGCCGGACCTCATTCCACACCCGGTCAGTATCCTAGCGGGGGTCCGTTGCCTGAGGTCATGGATCTCTGGAAAGCGGCGGGGACGGCTATTGATATCTATTCACCGGATCTCTACGCGCCCAACTTTGCCGAATGGTGTGCGCGATACACTCGCGCTGGGAACCCCCTATTCATACCCGAAGCCCGCGGAGGCGCCACGGGGGGAGCTCAGGTTTTTTACGCTGTCGGCCAGCATGACGCACTCGGCTTTTCCCCGTTTGGAATTGATTGGTTTGTGGACATGGAGCGCCCTACCGAGATTGACACAAACGACGACCTGGGAAAAAGCTACGAGGTGCTGATGCAGCTTGCGCCGGTCATTTTCCAGCATGAAGGCAAGGGAGAAATGGCAGGCTTTTTGCTGGACCAGGACCATCCGCAAGCTACCGCGGAGTTGAATGGATACCACCTGGATGTAACTCTCGATAAGGCTTACGAGGCGGATGCCAAGCGAGGCTTCGGACTGGTGATTGCGGTTGGTCCCGATGAGTTTGTGGGAGCTGGCACGGGCTTCTGTGTTTCATTCAGTCCCAAGGCCGGTCAGTCACACGCGGGCATTAGCTTCGTCGACGAGGGGACTTTTTCCGGCGGCGTTTGGACACCCCGCCGTCGTCTGAATGGCGACGAGGACGAACAGGGCAAATGCTGGAGATTTATTCCGAAACGAATTCACATTGAGAAGGCGGTGCTTTACCGGTATTAGTTCCGTGCGGGCGTGGCGCTCAAAGCCCCTTCGGTAGTGATGCGGCTAGCCTTGGAGATTTTCCGCGCAACGTTCATTACCGCTTCATCGGATTGCGTTTTGTCGGCCGAGATCACCGAACTGGCAGCCAACGTAAAAAGCACTGCATCTTCTTGATTATCAAAGTAGAGAACAACTTGGTTTGCTGCCATGAGGGTACCTCCACAAATACTCTTTGGAAATGATATGCCGATGAGGCGTGCTTCCAGGGGTACTCTCTTGGTGCCCCGATGACTCAGAAGTGCACGAGGCCGGGAGTCGGATTCGTAGCGTCAGTTTTGCGATAACGGCCCAAAAAATGAACCAAGAAGGACACGAAGTATCACGAAGGTTTAATTTCAGTGGGTTCCTTAGTGTACCCTCGTGTCCTTTGTGGTCAGGCCGTAAATTGACCCACTACAAGCCCCGCCCGCTGGCCTTGCCCGTGAAAGATGCTACATTTGATAATTCATGTCTGCCCCGGAATCCCGCTTCGTCAAGGCTTGCAAAGCGCAACCCGTGGACCGCACTCCGGTCTGGTTCATGCGGCAGGCAGGCCGCTACATGGCCGAGTACCGCGCTGTGCGCAAGCAATATTCGCTGATTGAGATCTGCAAGAAGCCCGAAATCGCGGCAGAGGTCACGATCACCGCCGCGGAAACACTGGGCGTGGATGCGGCGATTATCTTCGCCGACTTGTTGCTGCCTCTCGAAGTGATGGGCCTGCCTTTTCATTTTGCGGCCGGTGAAGGCCCGGTCATCGAGAAGCCGGTACGCGAGACCAAAGACATTACGGCGCTGCGGACCGACCGTGCTGCCGAACTGGGCTACGTTTCCGAAGCGATACGTTTGGTGTCCAAGCATTTCGCCAAGAACCTTCCCGTAATCGGTTTTTGCGGTGCGCCGTTTACCCTGGCTAGCTACATGGTGGAGGGCGGCGGTTCCCGAAACTATGTGCACGCCAAGAGGATGATGTATTCCTCCCCTGCTGCTTGGGACGAACTGCTGGGCAAGCTGGCGGCAGTTACCTCGCAATACGCGGCCGAACAGGTGAGTGCGGGCGCAGACGTCATCCAGATTTTCGACAGCTGGGTGGGCTGCCTCAGCGTGGAGGACTACCGGCGATATGTTCTTCCGCGCACGACCGAACTGGTGCGAGCGTTGCAGAAAACTGGAGTGCCCATCATTTACTTTGGTACAGAGACGACCGCGCTGTTGGCCGCAATGAAAGAGACGGGCGCGGAGGTGATCGGCCTCGACTGGAGAGTTCCACTCGACGAGGGCTGGCGCAGCTTGGGAGGCCGGGGCGCGGTACAGGGAAACCTTGATCCAGTGTTGCTGTTCGCGGACTGGAAAGAACTAAAGCCTCGCACGGAGGATATTCTGCGCCGCGCGGCCGGGCGACCCGGCCACATCTTCAATCTGGGCCATGGAATCCTGCCAGAAACACCGGTGGAAAATGTGAAGGCGCTGACTCAGTTTGTGCAAGAGCACTCGGTAGCAATGCATTCGCGCTAAGGAGCAGGAATTGGTTGACGCGGAAAAAATTGCGGTTCTACTGCTGGCTCACGGCAGCCCGGACTCCGTGGACGAAATCCCTGACTTCTTGCTCCGGGTGACAGGAGGCCGCCCACTCCCCGAAGAAGCTGTAGAAGAGATCAAGCATCGCTATGGGCTGATCGGCCACTCGCCGCTGACGGAACTAACCCTGAAACAGGGAGAACTACTGTCCCGCGAACTGCGCTTGCCGGTGTACGTTGGCATGCGCAATTGGAAGCCGTTCATCTCGGAAGCGGTTCGCGCCATGACGGAACAGCGCGTTCAGCTTGCGGTCGTGATTTGCCTGGCGCCACAGAATTCCCGCACCAGCGTTGGACTTTACCGCTCGGCGTTATCTCTGAGCCGGGCCTCCTTCGACATTGAATTCGTGGAATCCTGGCACGACCATCCCTTGCTGATCAAAGCTTTCGCGCAAAGGCTCCGCGTGGGACGAGAGGTGGCTCGTCGAGAAGCCGGAGCCGACATGCCGATTATTCTTACCGCGCACAGCGTTCCCCAGCGCACCATCACCGAAGGCGATCCCTACGAAAGCCAGGTCAAGGAAACCGCCGCACTGGTCGCGCACGCAGCCCCGCTCACACCGGAGGAATGGACGTTCGCCTTTCAAAGCCAGGGCATATCCGGCGGACCTTGGCTCGGCCCGACCGTCGAAGAGACGATTTTGGCCCTGAAAGCAAAAGGCGAGAGCCGAGTTTTCATCCAGCCGATCGGTTTCCTATGTGATCACGTTGAGGTGCTTTACGACATTGACATCGGATTCAAACAGTTCGCGAAAAAGGAAGGCATGCAGCTGTGGCGCGCCGAGTCACTGAACGGATCGCCGTTGTTGGCGGCCGCGCTCGCGGACATTGTACGGACCAAGCTAGTGCCGTTGGGCATCCGCATTTGAAATCGGACTTGTAGGAATTGTCACCGGAAAGGACTTCTTTTCGCGAAGGATCTCAGGGTGCCAGGAATCTTCCCTCCATGAAACGTGTCGCCATCGTCGGCGGAGGTATTTCTGGCCTATCCGCTGCTTTCGCTCTTGAACAGCAGCGGCAGGCTGGCGCGCCGCTCGAGTATGCGCTTTTCGAGTCCAGTTCGAACCTCGGCGGGGTTCTCTGCACGGAGCTCGTGGACGGCTGCGTGGTGGAAGGTGGCCCCGACTCCTTTCTCACGGAGAAGCCATGGGCCGCCGATTTGTGTCGTCAACTCGGCCTTGGCGATCAACTCATCGGCTCGAATGACGCGGAGCGCAAGACCTACATCCTGCTGAACGGTAAGTTGGTTCCGCTTCCCGACGGATTGATGTTCATGGTCCCCACGAAAATCCTGCCGGTGGTTTTTTCTCCTCTCTTTTCTCTCACCACAAAACTTCGCATGGCTTTCGAGTGGTTCGATAAACCCCAAAGCCGGCCGGATGAACCGGTGGCCGCGCTGGTCGAGCGGCATTACGGCGCGGAAATGGTGGATCGTCTCGCTGATCCGCTGCTTTCTGGCGTTTACGGCGGGGACGCGTCGCAACTTGGCGTGCAAGCCGTCTTGCCGCGCTTTGCTCAAATGGAAGCGAAATTCGGAAGCCTGAGCAGGGCAATGCTGGCAGCTCGCAAAAGCATCCCCAAGAGGAATGGCCCGGCGAAACCCTTGTTTACTTCGTTGAAGAATGGCATGCGGCAGCTGGTGGACGAACTGGTAGCGCGTCTGGATTCTGCCGCTCTCCGAACCAATACCCCGGTAGAGAGTCTTCGGATTGAAAAGAGTGGCTGGCTTGTTTCGGATGGGGGACAGTCCGATTCTTTCGACGCAATCATCGTCGCGACGTCAGCGCCAGCCTCGGCTAACCTTCTGCAAAACTCGGCTTCGGACCTCGCGGCGGAACTTGGCGGCATCCACTACACTTCGTCGGTGACGGTCACGCTGGCATACCAGCAGGAAGTCCGCTCCTTGTTGCCCCTCGGCTTCGGATTTCTGGTTCCGCGATCCGAGGGCAAACGCATGCTGGCCGCGACCTTTGTGCATAACAAATTTCCTTTCCGCGCGCCTCAGGACCGAGCCCTCATCCGCTGTTTCCTGGGTGGTGTTAACCAGGAACAAATGCTGGAACTCCCCGACGATGAAGTCGTAGGCATAGTCCGCGACGAGCTTCGCCAGATCCTAGGACTGGCTGCCGAACCGCTC
>Ga0182030_10016857_pt1 | contig 14170 bp, 10 predicted proteins | sample 812S3MmetaG_FD_121299 | JGI IMG/M metagenome (GOLD analysis project Ga0182030, IMG submission 121299) | Permafrost microbial communities from Stordalen Mire, Sweden - 812S3M metaG (Illumina Assembly) | ecosystem: Environmental > Terrestrial > Soil > Wetlands > Permafrost | place: Sweden...
AATCGCTTTTCTCCGCTCGGGATGACAATTTCGTACAAAGGACGAATCATTCTCTTCATCTTCTTTGAAATTCGGGCGACCCCAACAACAAACCGGTGATCGCGGCCACGTTTGGTGGGCGCTTGGGATCATCCAGTCGCCGCTGGCTGATCTTGGGGTCGTCCAATTGTTTGCTGATCGTGTCGTGCGTCGGTTTGGAAATATCGCCATCGAGCAGCGAGGCTTCTAGCGTAGCCAAGGCGTGTGCGGCATCGGGCGGGGCAGTTTCGTCAGCAGTGCCGGAGAATCCGGCGGCTAACATGGAGGTGTCGAGTTTTGCTCCGCGGATTTTTCCGGCGGCCAGGGCGAGGGAGAAATTCATGCGTCCTAAGAGGGCGGAAGAGTTCACCCAGGTGTCGGCCTTCATCGAGTAGCCGGTTGGAGGCATCATGCCGTAGAGCGGCATGCCCATGTTGTTGAGAGTGCCGACAAGGGCGCGAGCATCTTCCACATCGGCATCGCTGGCGCGGGCGGCGGAGACTATGAACTCTAGAGGCGTTTTCACTTTTGCGCGATAAACGTCCGTTGACCAGAATTCGGGCGACTTCAACATGGTGCGCATGACCTCCCGAATGTCGCCATCCTTCTTGAGGAAGGTTTGGGTCATGCGATCGATGAGCGCGGGCGGCGGATTGTCGGAGACGAAGCGCATGGCGAGCTTCTGCGAGATGAAATGCGCGGTCTTCGGATTGTGCGCCAGCAGGTGAAGCACTTCCAGTCCTTCTTTTTCGCCATTCGGCTTGATGCGGTGACCGAGGACGAACTTGTCTCCTGGCTCGTGCATGCGCGGTTCGAAATGGAAGTCGCCACCTTTTTTCGGCTGTTCGAGCGTCCATCCCGTGAAGACCTTGGCGACTTCGGTGACGTCTTTTTGCGAATAGCCGCCGTTGACGCTAAGAGTGTGCAGTTCCATCAGTTCGCGGCCGTAGTTCTCGTTGAGGCCGCTGGCCTGCTTGCCCTTCCTGGGTCGATTAGGGTAAGCGCGCCGGTTGCCGTTGCGCGCGGCGATTCCAAGTGCGATATCGGAATTAGGGCCGACGCTCAGCCAGTTATCGAGATAGAACAGCATCGCGGGACTTTTGGCGGTAGCAACGAGCAAGTCTTCAAATTTTCCTAATACATGGGGACGGACAGTGTCGCGCTCATAGCTTGTCAGGAGGTAACGGTCGGCACCTTTGTTGATGAAGATGTTGAAGTGGTTGATCCAGAAATCAGTCATCACTTCGTCGAGTTGCCGCTCACTATAGATCGCGCGCACGAGCTTAGCTTGCATTAATTCGTCGACCACGACCTGCTCGGGATTCTTGAGCGCCTGCATGGTTTCTTTCTGCTGGGCGGTCATGCCGTCGAGGAGGGCGTCAGCCTTGGCGCCTTTGTTGATGGTCGCGATGGCGCGGCGTTCTTCGGGCGACATCTTGAGAATTTCTTTCATGCGCTCGTCGGCGGGAAGATCGAGGAGTTCCTGCGTCTTCTGATTGGCGAGGCGACGCTCCTCGCGGCGGCGCGTTTCAGCCGGATCGTCGGGTTGAGGTTGGATGGTGTCGGAGGAGACGGGGCAAGCCTTGTCTTGACAGGTGGAGGTCGGATTCGAAGTCTGAGGCGTATCGCTTTTCGCCGGGACTATTTTCGCTGCGTCGTCTTTGCGCTCTTGCTTGTCTTCGTAGCGGGCGAGTTGTGATTCGTAGACGGCGCGCCTGGTGGGATCACGGGGGAGCAAGGCTTTTCCATCGGCGATCTGCTTGATCAGTTGGTTGGGAGGAAAGTTCTCGACAATCTCTTTTGTGCCCATCTGCAGGGTGCGGAAGGGAGCGAGCCGGGCATCGAGCGCGGCGTTGTTGATTTTTTCGGGGTGCAACTGCAGGTCGATCCACTTGTCGACGCCCATTTGCATGACGCGGTCCACGTCTCCGGGACGAGCGCCGAAGGTCAGGCGGTTCAAGGCATGGACGGCGCGGTGCTGGTCGTCCATCTGCATCGGATTGGGGCCGGTGAGCTTGTCTTTTCTGCGGCCGAGAGCGAGCTGGGTCGTAAGGGCGGTCGCGGCCAACAAAAGGGTGGCAGCCAGCAGGGAACGGTACCTCGACAAGCGAAGTCTCGACACGCGGGGTCCCGGCAAAGAGGTGTGCGGCCTGAAGGGCATACTAGGAATGAACCCTAAACGCAGGAAAAGTTGCTGGCAAGATTACGTTGGAAGGGGAGCGTTCAGGACTTGAGCTGCGCGACGTAGGCTTTTCCGCTCTGTGACTTGCGGGCGGTGCTATCGACGAACTTGAGGAACTCCCGCAGATGTTCTTTCTCGGAGATTTCGGCTTGGGAGAAACGGACCCGAACTCCGAAAGAGGGAGCGGTGCGAGTGGCCACGCCGCTGAGAATGACGCCTTTGACCCAGATTTTGCCGCTGGAGATCCAAAGACCGATTTCGAGGGCCTTGCCGGGCGGGACGGCACTGGCTGTTTCGACGAGGCAGCCGCCGCGGCTCACGTTGGCGAGATTGCCCCAGACGGGCTGCTCGATGCCTTCGACGTGGATTTCGACGGCGACGTAGCACTTTATGCGCTGAAAACGCCGGCGATCGGCTTCGGTTTGGGTGGCAAAGGGATCGGTTTCGAAAGGCGGAGCTTCGGCGACCGGTTCGGGACCTTGCAGTTTGATGGGCGCCGCCGGCACGGAAGCAGCGGGCAGGTTCTCCCGTACTTCGCGTGCCTTGATGGCAGCATCTTTAATCTCGCGCATCGCCCGTAGTAGCGCCGTTTCGCGCTGATCGGCGGGCACTTCGCGGTAGGTTTGCAACAGCTTCCCGAGGTGGCTGACCAGATCGGGGTCTGTGAGCAGGCGCGTCCAGTCGGATCCTTTGGGCGGTAATGTATTGGACTGACTCATACGCGGCGATCCCTGAAGCGCATATTGTTGACCAAATATTTTGCTCGCAGGGAAGTACCTGACTTGCATCCTAGAGTGAACTTTGGGGAGGGGTTACGCAAGATGACCAAGGTCACTGAACGGATGTAGGTGTGGTGGGAGCGTGATGCGGATGCTTCAGAATGCATCGATTCAACAATTTGCATCGCGGTTCCAGCAAAATGAGTCCAAAGGACTTATGATTTTAGGTTGCTTCGTTGTTAAGGAGACGACTCCGGTTCCATGGCTTGCGTAAAACGTGCCAACTGCCAGTGGCAGTCGCTTGTTGTCCCTTTTTTTTTCCTATTTGCGGCGGCAATTTTCTTGCCGCCCGTTCCAGTGGGTGCCCAGACGCAAACTCCGCCCTCGGGGGCGGCTTCGAACTCGGCGGCGGGGCCGTCGCAAGTCCAAACTTCGGCGCAGAACCCGGTATTTGGCAGCGTGCCCGAGGCTAAGGCGACTCCTGGTGCGCTGCAACTGACTTTTAGCGACGCGATTGAGCGGGCTTTACGCCAGAATCTGGCCGGGCTGCTTTCGGAGTACAACACGATCGAGGCGCGCGGCGAAAAATGGCAACAACTGAGCGATTTGCTTCCGAATGTCAGCGGCGATGTGCAGGAAGTGCGGGAAAAGGTGAGCCTGCAGGCGCTCGGTTTCAGCGCCTCGACATTCCCGATTCCCGGGGCGAATATCCCGAAGGTGATCGGTCCGTTCTCTTACTTTGACGCACGAGTGTCGGGGACGCAGCGGGTCTTCGACTGGAAGTCGATTCAGAAGTACCGTTCGTCGGTGATCGGCGAGGGCGTCGCTCGGTACAACCTGAAGGATGCGCGGGATCTGGTGGTTCTGGCAACGGGCAACGCCTATTTGCAGGCGATTGCGGGAGCGGCGCGGGTGGAAACTGCGCAGGCACAGGTCGAGTCGGCGAAGGCACTTTATAACAAGGCGGTAGCGCAGCAGCAGGCGGGTGTGGCTCCGGCAATCGACACGCTGCGCGCGCAGGTGGAATATCAGACGCGGCAGCAACAGTTGATCCAAGCCACGAACGATTTTGCGAAACAGAAAATTTCGCTGGCGCGTGTGATTGGGCTTGCGCCGCGGCAGGAATTCGAACTGGCGGAGAAAGCGCCGTACGATCCTTTTCCCATCCCCGATCTTGAAACGAGCGTGCAGCGCGCGTATACGATGCGATCCGATTACAAGGCGGCGCATGATCGACTGGTGGCGGCGCAACTGGAACAGAGCGCGGCGCGAGCTGGATATTATCCAACTCTCGATGTCTCCGGAAATTTCGGCGAAATCGGCCTGACTCCCGGCGGAGTGCTGCCGACCTATACGGTGATGGGGACGTTGAACGTACCCATTTTTCAGGGAGGTAAGGTTCACGGCGACGTTTTGAAGGCGGACGCCACGTTGCGGCAGGCGGAGGCGCAACTGGCGGATGTCCGAGCGCAGATCGATCAGGATATCCAGAACGCGCTGCTTGACTTGAAGTCGTCATCCGATCAGGTGGCTGTCGCGCAGAGTTCGGTGAACCTGGCGGATCAGGCGCTGATCCAATCGCAGGACCGGTTTTCGGCGGGCGTCACGGATAATCTGGAAGTGGTGCAGGCGCAAGAGGCGGTGGCGGTGGCGCACGAGAATTTAATTTCCAGTCTTTACTTGAATAATCTGGCCAAGGTTTCGTTTGCCCGCGCATTGGGCCGTGCCGAAGAGGGCGTTCGCGAATATCTTAAGAGGAAGTGACCATGGAGCAACCGAGCAGTGTCGTAGACGCGCCCAAACCGCAGGGAGGCGCGGGCGCTTCACAGCCGCAGAGCGGCCCGGAGCAAGTGTCGCAAAATCAGTCTCCGCAAGGCCAAACTGGGCAGAACCCTCGTGAGCAGAATCAGGGGGAGCAAGACCGGGCGGACAGCGAGGCTCGATACCAGCGGCGTTCTGCGTTCCTGAATAGTCCGCGAACGAAGTGGGCGCTGATTCTGGTGGGGCTGGCTTTGGTGGTGGGCGTTTTCTTTCTCTGGCGTTATCTCAGCAGCTACGAGTCGACGGACGACGCGCAGATTGACGGGCACGTGAACTCGGTGAGCGCGCGCGTCAGCGGGCATGTGCTCAGTCTCAATGTGCAGGATAACCAGTACGTCGAGAAGGGAACTGTGCTGGTGGAGATTGATCCGGCCGATTATCAGGTTGCGGTGGCACAGGCACGCGCGGATTATGCCGATGCGGAGGCGCAGGCTTCGGCAGCTGGGATTAACGTCCCCATCACGGATGTGAACACCACGAGCCAGGTGAGCGGGGCGCAGGCAAGCGTGTCGAGCGCGAAGGCTGGAATCGCGGCCGCGCGGCAGCAGTTTGATGCCGCCAAGTCGCAGGTCGCCGAGGCGGACGCCAACAACACGAAAGCGCAGAACGATTTGGTCCGTTACAAGCAACTGATCGATAAACAGGAGATCTCGCAGCAGCAATATGATCAGGCAGTGGCAGCGGCGAGCGCGGCTGCGGCAACGCTGCAGGCGGCGCGATCGAACGCAGACGCGTACGCGGCGCAGATCGAGGAGGCGCAGAGCCGGTTACAGCAGGCTAGCGCCGACTTACGGACGGCAGGCACGGCTCCGCAGACGATGCGGGTGATTCGCGCCCGTGCTCTTTCCGCGCAGGCGGTTGCCGACCGCAAGAAAGCGGTGCTGGATCAAGCCGAACTCAATTTGCAGTACACCAAGATCACCGCTCCGGTGAATGGCGTCGTGAGCAATCGCACAGTCGAAGTTGGTCAGAATGTGCAGCCGGGGCAAGAGATGATGAAGATCATACCTTTGGATGCGGGTGATATCTGGGTTACGGCGAACTTCAAGGAAACACAATTGAAAAAAATGAGGCCTGGGTTGGGCGCGGACATCGAGGTCGATGCGACCGGCAAGACCTACAAGGGACACGTGGATTCGATCGCGGGGGCGAGTGGATCGCGCTTCAGCCTGTTGCCGCCGGAAAATGCAACGGGCAACTATGTGAAGGTGGTGCAGCGTATCCCGGTAAAAATCGTTCTGGACAAGAATGAAGATAAAGAGCACGAACTTCGTCCCGGAATGTCGGTGTCACCGAAGGTCTGGATTAAGTAGGCGAGGGTCGAGTCTGCAATGGGAGCAGCAACCATCACCATGGACGATGCCGCCGAATGGCGGTCGCCGGTCAATCCCTGGATCATCGCCGTTGCGGTGACTTTGGCAACGTTTATGGAGGTGCTGGATACCAGCATCGCGAACGTTGCTCTGCCGCACATTGCAGGGAGCCTCTCGGCAGGACAGGACGAGAGCACATGGGTGCTCACTTCTTACCTGGTGTCGAACGCGATTGTGCTGCCGCTGAGTGGCTGGCTGTCTTCGATCGTGGGACGCAAGAGGTTTTACATGGGCTGCGTCGCGTTGTTCACCGTAAGCTCATTTCTCTGCGGATTTGCGCCGAACCTGTCCATGCTGATCTTTTTTCGCGTGCTGCAGGGCGCTGGCGGAGGAGGGTTGCAGCCGAGCGAGCAGGCGATTCTTGCCGATACATTTCCTCCTGCTAAACGCGGCATGGCTTTCGCGGTGTATGGCGTTGCGGTGGTCATGGCACCGGCAATCGGTCCCACGCTGGGAGGGTGGATTACAGACAATTTCAGCTGGCGCTGGATCTTCTTTGTGAACATCCCGGTCGGAATTCTTTCGCTGGTGCTGACGTCGCGGCTGATTCAGGATCCTCCCTATTTCAAGCGGCGCAGGTTGAGCGAGACGCGGATCGATTACATCGGGCTGGGATTGGTGGCGCTCGGACTGGGGACGCTGCAGGTGGTCCTTGACAAAGGGCAGCGCGATGACTGGTTCGAATCGAACTTCATTTTGTGGTTGACGGTCGTCTCGGCGGCGGCGCTGATTTTCGTCGTCGTTTGGGAGTGGCGGCACAAAGACCCGATCATCGACCTGCATCTGTTTCGCGAGCGGTCGTTCGCGGCGGCGAACTTCCTGATGTTTATGCTCGGATTTGCGCTGCTCGGGAGTACGCTGCTGTTGCCGCTTTTCATGCAGACGTTGTTGGGGTACACTGCCGAACGGTCTGGGATGGCGCTCTCGCCGGGCGGTTTCGCGATCATGATCGCGATGCCGATTGTGGGCTTCCTGCTTTCGCGGTATAGCCCGCGCTGGCTGATGTTGTTCGGGTTGTTGATGCTCTCGTTTTCTTTGTTTCATATGACGACGTTTGACTTGAGCGTCAATTTCCGCACCGTGATGCTGGCGCGTGTGTATCAGGCAGTGGGATTGGCGTTTCTGTTTGTGCCCATTAATACCGCAGCGTATTCGTCGCTGCCGCGGGAGAAGAATAATGCGGCTTCAGGCCTGATGAACCTGGCCCGGAATATTGGCGGGAGCGTGGGGATTTCGTTTGTCACCACGGGACTGGCGCGCCGGGCGCAATTCCATCAGGTGCGACTGACGGAGAATTTCAGTGCCGCGAATCCGGTGTTCCGGTCGCGGCTGGACGGGATGACGGGTAATTTCCTGTCGGGCGGAGGTGGGGCGGGGTCGGGTCCGGGTAGCGCAGTGCAACATGCTTACGCGTTGATGCAGGCCAACGTCATCAGCGAATCGACGATGCTAGCGTACATCGATATGTTCTGGATTCTCGGAATTGTGATTGCTTGCCTGGTTCCGTTCGTGTTCTTGATTAAGAAGCCGAAGCGCGGCGGGGAGATCGTGGCTCATTAGCTTGCGGACGGTGGGGAGGGCAAGGATGTTTCGCATGATTACCATCGAAAGGGAATTTGGCAGCGGCGGCGGAGGCATCGCCTGCCAGTTAGCGCGCCGATTCGGCTGGAAGTTGTGGGATCAGCAACTGACGTGTGAGATTGCGAAACGGGCGCAGGTGGCGGAATCGGCCGTGGCCTTGTGTGATGAGCGGGTCGATGGCAGGCTCTACCGTTTGGCGAAAGCATTCTGGCGTGGCAGCAATGAACGGGGAATGCTCGTGGGCGATGAGCATGCGTTTGATACCGATCGCATGATGGCGATTATGGAAGAGATCACATCGAATATCGCCGAAGAGGGCAGCGCGGTGGTGGTTGGCCGAGGTGCACCCTACTTCCTGCGCGAGCGCGAAGACACGTTCCGCGTGTTCACGTATGCGCCGCGAGACGAAAAGATCCGGCGCCTGTTGGAGATGGGCAAGAGCCGCAGAGACGCGGAAGATCTGGTCGAGAACGTGGACAAAGAGCGAATGGCCTACGTGAAGCACTACTTCAATGCGGACTGGCCGACGCGCAGTCTGTATCACCTGATGATTAACACGGTGATTGGAGATGACAACGTCATTGCGACGATCGAGAACAGTATGCGGTTGCTGGAGGGTCGTTCGGTGGAAACTGGGCCCGGCGAGGTAAGGGCGGGGCGACAGATGGCGCTCAACCACCTTTGATTTGAAGGGCCCGAGCGGAAGAGATTGCCGAAAAAAATCGATGTGCAAGTTTCGGTGAAACGAGACGTCCAATTTCCCGCCACTTGATTGGCGATGCACGCAGGCTGACAAAAGTGTCCGCCTCACACGAGCTGCTGGACAATTTCTGCACGCATTCGCCTAAGTCCCTATCTAGAATCATGGCCAGGGTGTTACTGGCTGGATTTCTTCTTGCCGAAGAGACCGCCTAGACTGCCTAGGGGATTGCCTTTGCCTGCGGTGAGGCCTTTCAGCTTCCCGGTGGCCATGGCTTTCATATCTGGGCCAAAGGTGGGATTGGAAGTGGTGCCGCCGACAGAGACGGGGATACCGCCGGATCCGAAGCCGGCAACTTTCGTGAGATCGCCGCCGGCACCCGCCAGGTTGGCGACCAGTTTGAAGTCGAGAGCATTGTCGGGGCTGATGGTGCCCGAGCCGGTGACGGTGCCGAGGGATTGGATGCTCACGTCGATCTTATCGAGGCGCGTGCCGTCGGGCGCGTGGCGCACGTCGGAACTCAGGTTTTTGATGGTGGTGTCGTTGCCGGTTTGCTTACCGGTCAATGAGGAAAGGCCGGAGAGTTTCGAGCCGAGGTTGAAACCGGCGAGCGAGGCGTTCGTCATCCGAACCGAGCCGGTGGAGACCAACCGGTCGAGCGGCCCGGTGGTATCGAGATTGACCGAAAACGTTCCTCCTTTGAGCTTGGAACCGCTGGGAAGAATCACGCCGAGGGCGGGGAGCAGTGCTTCGAGATCGTCGACCGGCATCGCTAGTCCATCGAGCCTGGTCTGTATGGAAGTAGTTTCTCCCTTCATTTCGTAAGTGCCGGTGAGTTTGGATGTGGCCTTGCCGATGGCCACGTCGCCCTGCACGATTTTGCCGGAAACATTCTTCAGGTCATGGTCGATTTCGAAGACGACTTGCACCGGCACAGCTGCGGGCGAGCCCTTTGGGACAAGTTTTAGCGACCTGGCTTGCAGGGTACCCTTGGCGATGGCAACGCTGCCGTTGGAATCGACGGTGCCGCTAAAATCGGCCGAGCCGGAGACGCCCAATTCGGGATCAACCAGCGCCGACTGCGAGAGATCGAGCTTCTTGAGTTCAACTTTGGCCTGCAGCGGCGTCAGGGAAGTATCGCTCGAGTCGATTGGACCAGCATGGCCGTCGATTTTCAAGCTGCCTCCACCCGGCAGGCGCGCGGAGACAACCACGGCGAAGGCCGTGGTGAAAGAAAAGTCGCGCACGGAAACGGTGAGTTTGTCGTAGGTAATCGGCTTGCGCTTGCCCGTGAGCGAACCGACGGTGAGGGTGCCATTTTTTAGATCGAGTTTGTCTACGTTCACATTTGCGGGCGGGGCGGAGATTTCTTCGGCGGATGCGGGTTGCGCGGGATGAGCGCGCTTATTTCCGAGGGACGAGAAATTCCAGATTCCTTCGCGATTGCGGAGCAGGTTGACCGCGGGCTGATCGATGACGAGTTTGCTGACATTGAGTTGTTTGCTGAAAAGAAGGGGCATCAGTTCGACGCCAACCTGAAGAGTTTTCGCCCGGATGAACGGCGCGCTGCTGAAAGCTGGATCATCGGCGACGGTGAATTGGTCGGCCTCGACGCTGCCAGAAAGGACGCTGAGGCTGAGATTGCCCAGGGTCACTGGGCGTCCCAGGGAGGCGGTGAGGTTCGATTCAATCTGCGGTCGAAACTTGTTGACATTGATCAGGAAGGGAACGGCGATGATGAGAACAATCAAGACGGCGGCGATAACAACAACAATTCTTACCACGGGTTTCACGGAGCGGCCTCCTGGATGAAGCGGGCGACGCAGATTGGGGAGGGGTCAGTTTAACAAAAGGCGGGCATTCGTCGCTTGTCGTTTCTCGTTCGCGATCGTAAAGCTCGGAGTAGGGAGTCAAAGCGACGTTATAAGATAGGCGGATCAGGGATGGGTGGGATTTAGGTCATGGCAGCGTCTGATGTGTATCCACCGGTGCAGGAAGAAGTAGCGCGTCTTGCTGCTGCGCCGGAAGTGAGGGCGGCGTTCGAGCGGTTTCGCGCCCAGGAATCGAAGTTTGCGTTGTGGCAGATAGAGGCGACGCGGGTGGCTGCGCCTCCGTTTGGCGAAGAAGCCCGGGGGGCGTGGCTGGCGGATCGCTTCCGCGACTTGGGATTGATCGATGTGCATGTGGACGAGGTGGGCAATGTGTTCGGCGTTCGTCCGGGATGCGGCAGCCGCTTTGTGTCGTTGAGCGCGCACATCGACACGGTGTTTCCCGCGGCGACGCCATTGAACATACGGCAGGAAGGCAGCCGGCTCTATGGTCCGGGAGTATCGGACAATGGTGCGGGCATCGCAGCTATGCTGGCCGTCGCGAGTGTGCTGGCGACTTCGCGGATTTCGCACGCTTCGCCGTTCGTGTTTATTGGGAACGTGGGGGAAGAAGGTGAGGGCGATCTGCGCGGGATGCGGCAAGTGTTTGCTACGCCGCGGTGGCGTGATGGGATCGCTTACAGCGTGATTGTCGACGGGGCGGGTTCCGACACCGTGGTGGCGGAAGCGCTGGGCAGCCGGCGCTTCGAAATCATCGTGCGTGGGCCGGGCGGACATTCGTGGAGCGACTTTGGCACGCCCAGTCCGATCATCGCGCTGGCGCGCGCGATCGAAATTCTGAGCCAAACGCCGGTGCCAGCTTCGCCCAAAACAACATTCAATGTGGGCGTGATCCGCGGGGGGACTTCGGTGAATTCGATTCCTGAGTCGGCGAGCATGCGAGTGGACCTGCGCTCGACGTCGTCGGCGGAGATCGACCGGCTGGAAAGGGCGTTGCGCGACGCACTCGACCGGGCGGTTGGGCAGGAAAATAAGGCGTCGGCGCAGCAAAAGGGAAGAAAGCCGCAGATCGTGCAAAGCGAAATCGTTGAGATCGGCAACCGTCCAGGCGGTGAACTGTCGCCCAACGCCCGGCTGTTGCGGGTGCTGCGAGCGGTTGATACCCATCTAGGCAACAGCGCGCAGGTGCAGCGAGCTTCGACGGACGCGAATATTCCTCTTTCACTGGGTCGCGAGGCTTTGGCGATCGGCGGCGGTGGATCCGGCGGGGGAGCGCATACGTTACAAGAATGGTTCGACTGCAATGGACGGGAGCTTGGGCTGAGGCGCATTCTGCTTACAATGCTGACACTTTCGGGAGTCGGGGAATAATGAAGAAACTGGTGCCCATGCTGCTAATGCTGGCAGCATCGGGCTTGGTGGGGCAGAGTGGAACTGCCGCGACGGGCGCGGCGACGGCCAAGGCAGACACAATTTTTATTCACGGGAACATTTATACGGGGACAGTCGATGCGACGGCGTCGCTGGGCGGAGGCGTGCGTTCAGAATCGCTGGCGGTGAAGGGCGACAAAGTTCTCGCCGTGGGTTCGCGAGCCGAGATCATCAAGTTTAAGGGCCCGGAAACGAAGATTGTAGACATGGGTGGCCATTTCGTAATGCCGGGATTCAACGACGCGCACATGCACCTGGCGAGTGCAGGCCTGGAAAAAATGAACGTGAACCTGGTCGGGGCGAAGACGCTGGACGAGTTCCGCGACCGGCTGCAAGCGAAGTGCGAAGCCGCCGATGCCGGGGAGTGGGTGGTTGGCGAAGGATGGGATGAAACATTGTGGCCGGTGAAAACGGTGCCGACACGATGGGATCTGGATGAGGTGAGCGGCAAGCATCCGGTCTATTTGGTGCGGGTCGACGGACACATCGGCGTGGCCAACACGCGAGCGCTGCAGCTCGCGAGCATTACGGTGGCGAGCCGTGATCCGGACGGCGGCAAGATTGATCGTGATGAAGCAGGAACGCCGAATGGCATTTTGCGAGAGAAGGCGCAGGAACTGGTGCGGGCTGCGATTCCGAAGCCGACGCATGAAAAGCGGCGGCAGGCGATCGAGTTGGCGCTCAGGGATCTGGCGAGTCACGGTGTCACCTCGGCGCAGGATTTCTCGCAGTGGGAAGATTTTCTGATCTACGAAGAGATCGAGCGCGAGGGGAAACTGACGGCGAGGATTTCGGAGTGGCTGCCTTTCGATGATTCGATCGACACGCTGAATAACAAGCGGAATTCGCATCCGGCTTCGGACAACATGCTGCATACGGGCATGCTGAAAGGTTTCATGGATGGATCGCTGGGCTCGAGGACGGCGGCGATGATGGAGCCTTATAGCGACGATTCCGGCAACAGCGGCTTGCCGCAATACGAGACGGCGAAGCTGAATGCGATGACCAAAGAGCGGGTGCTGGCCGGATATCAGATCGGTTTCCATGCCATTGGGGATAAGGGGATCCAGATGGCGCTGGACGCCTATGCTGAGGCCGAGAAGGCGGCGAAGGATGCGAAGGTGAAGCCGGCCGACGGGGACAATTCTTATGACTACCGTTTGAGCATTGAACATGCGCAGGTGACGACGCCGCAGCAGATCATGCGCTTCAAAGAATTGAAGGTGATTGCATCGATGCAGCCGAGCCATGTGCTCACGGATATGAGTTGGGCGGAGGCGCGGCTGGGGCCGAAGCGCGCGGAGCATTCTTACGCGTGGGCCGAGTTCCTGCGTCGAGGGGTGACGCTGGCGTTTGGAACGGACTATCCGGTAGAGCCGGTGACGCCGTTTCGTGGTGTTTATGCTGCGCTCACACGCACGAGCGTAGACGGGAAAACGTATTATCCATCGCAGAAGCTGACTATCGAGCAGACCATAGCGGCCTACACCACGGGAGCAGCCTTTGCTGAATTTGCCGAGAAGCACAAAGGCAAGCTGGAACCGGGGATGTTAGCGGACTTCGTTGTGCTGGATACGGACATCACGGCGGCGTTGCCGCCGAAGATTTTGGAGACAAAGGTTCTGCGCACGGTGGTTGGCGGCAAGACGGTGTACAGCAGCGAAGCAGTGAGCCATTGAGGCATTGCGTCATTGAGAGATTGAGGCATTGAAGCATTCGATGACGCATTGAGTCGATTGCTGGATGGCCCGGCATTCCATGAATGAACTCAGAGCGAGGGAACGGGCGTTCCTGGTGGGTGCTCCGCTGGCGATTGTTCCGGCCCTGATTTTTCTTCCAGCGGTGATGTTTCTGATTGTCTTTCCGCAAGTGCGTTTCGGGCGGGCGCTGGGCTTTTTTGTGGTGCCAGCGTGCGCGCTGACCAGTTGTTTCGGCTTGTCGAAGCTGGCGAACGGAGCGGTGCAAAGGCCGTGGGGGATTTTCAATGTTCTCAGTTTTGGGGCACTGCTTGTGTTGCTTGTCATCGCGGGATATACGGGAGTTTTCCTGGCGCTCATGACGTTGAAAATCTGAGAGCCGGCACGTTGAGACGGTATTTCTGGCATTCTGAGGGGGTTGGCGAAAAAGTCGCAATTCGCGCACACAGTCCCTCAGCGGCTCAAAGCCGCTTTTAGTACGGTGACAGTTACGGCGCAGCTGAAGCTGCGGCCTTTCAAATCAAAGTCAAGATCGCAAATTTTCACGAGATGTGGAAGCGACGTGCGGAATTTGAGGCTTTACGAATCTCGACACAAATCCTGTGGCTTGTTGTGACGTGGGGGTGCTTTTCTGCGTCTAAATGAGTTGGACGCCGACAGAATGCCCCTGGTCTGGGGCAAAGGTATAATAAGGAATTAGAGAGTTTTAGGAGGACACGAAATGGATTCGCGCGAAAGCGCTTTTTTGGCCCGCGTCAAAGCGAACCGCTGGGCCTACACTCTTACGATTTTGGCGACGCTTACGGTCGGAATTCTGAT
>Ga0182030_10016858_pt1 | contig 14169 bp, 6 predicted proteins | sample 812S3MmetaG_FD_121299 | JGI IMG/M metagenome (GOLD analysis project Ga0182030, IMG submission 121299) | Permafrost microbial communities from Stordalen Mire, Sweden - 812S3M metaG (Illumina Assembly) | ecosystem: Environmental > Terrestrial > Soil > Wetlands > Permafrost | place: Sweden...
CTGCTGCTGCTGTTCGCCGGCGGTGCGGCGTCCTCGCTCGGTCTGGAGTTCCTGCCCAAGCTCGAGGAAGGCAATTTCCTGATTGGCGCGACGATGCAGACCTCGATCTCGCTGGAGGAGGGCAACCCCATCGTGAACCGCATGCGGCACAGGCTGCGCGGGTTCCCCGAAGTGCTCACCCTCGTTTCGCAGCAGGGGCGGCCGGATGACGGCACCGACACGACAGGCTTCTTCAACGCCGAGTTCTTCGTGCCGCTGCGCCCATCCAGCACCTGGCCGCCCGGCGTGGACAAGCAGGCGCTCGCCGCGCAGATGACCGCCGCATTGCACGACCAATTCCCCGGCGTCGATTTCTATTTCTCGCAATACATCGAGGACAACGTCGAGGAAGCCGCGTCCGGCGTGAAGGGGGAGAACTCGGTCAGGGTCTATGGCAACGATCTCGCCACGCTGGAAGCCACCGCGAACCGGATCAAAGGTGTCCTGGGGTCGATTCCGGGTATGGAAGATCTCGCGGTGCGCACGATGCTGGGCCAGCTTACCGTGCGCATCGACGTCGATCGCGCCAAGGCGGCGCGTTATGGCCTTGCACCCGGCGACATCAACGCCACGGTGCAGGCGGCGATCGGTGGGCAGGCGGCCGGCAACCTGTACGAGAACGGCAGCGACCGGAACTTCCCGATCATCGTCCGCCTGGCGCCGGAATATCGCGGCGACCTGGCGGCGATCCGCCGCATCGCCGTCGGCGCACCCGCCGCGAATAGCGGAACCGTGCCGATCCCGCTGGCCGACGTGGCGGATGTGCGACTCGTCTCCGGCGCGGCCTTCATCTATCGCGAGCAACAGGAACGCTTCGTGCCCATCACGTTTTCGGTGCGCGGCCGTGACCTGGGCGCGGTGGTGCAGGAAGCCCAGAAGAAAGTCGCCGAAACTGTGACGGTGCCTGACGGCTACCACCTCGAATGGGTCGGCGAGTTCGGTTACCTGGAAGACGCGTTGTCGCGCCTCGCGGTGATGGTGCCGCTGTCGATCGGCGTGATCTGCGTGTTGCTCTTTGTGAATTTCGGTTCGGTGGTCGATATGCTGCTGGCTGTCAGCGTGATTCCGATGGCGATGATCGGTGGCGTCTGTGCGCTTTACGTGACCGGAACGCCCTTCAGCGTGTCCGCCGCCATCGGATTCGTCGCGTTGTTCGGTATCTCGGTGATGGATGGCATCATCGTGCTGAGCTATTTCAACCGGATGATGGAGGTCGGGTTCGATCGCGCCGGTGCCATATGGCGCGCAGGGAATGCTCGGTTGCGGCCTGGGATGATGACGTCGTTCGTGGCAGCGGTCGGCCTGCTGCCCGCGGCGCTCTCCAGCGATATCGGATCGCAGGTGCAACGCCCTCTGGCCTTGGTGGTGGTCGGCGGAGCCATGCTGGGGCCGGCGCTGATCCTGCTTGTGCTGCCGGTGCTGATCGACCTGTTCTCGCGCCGCGTTGCGCCGGATGGCGCGACCGAGGCCTTGGTAAAGGCGTCGGAATAGAGCCCCCCTGTCATTGCGAGGCGCGGAGCGCCGAAGCAATCCCCTGCCTGACGAGCGTACCTCGGCTCGTCAGGCAGGAGATTGCTTCGGCGCTCCGCGCCTCGCAATGACAGTGTGTGCCGCCGGTTTCAGCCAGCCGCGGCACGCACGCTGCGCGCCACTTCCTCGATCGTCGTCTCGCCGGCCAGCACGGCATCCAGGCCGCACTGGAACAATGGCACCATGCCGGATGCGATGGCCGCGCGCTCGATGCTGTTGTGATCGGCGCGCGCGAAGATCAGCCGCTCGATCTCCTGGTCGAGTGTCAGGAACTCGGCAATGGCGAAGCGCCCGCGATAGCCCGTGTTGCGGCATTCCGGGCATCCGGCCGGATGATAGAACGTGAGCGACGCGCCGTTGCAGCGCGCCTCCAGGTTGAAGCGGCGGATCAGTTCGGCAGGCGCCGGCACCGGCCGGCGACAGGCCGGGCACAGGCGGCGCACCAGGCGCTGTGCCAGGACCCCGCGCAACACGGCGGCAAGCAGATAATCTTCCAGCCCCATGTCGCGCAGGCGGGTCACCGCGGCGGCGGCGGAGTTCGTGTGCAGCGTGGACAGCACGAGGCGCCCGAGCAATGCCGCTTGCGAGGCCACCTGGGCGGTTTCGGGATTGCGGATTTCGCCGACCATGATCACGTCCGGATCCTGCCGCACGATGGCACTGAGGAAATCCGCGAAGGTCAGCCCGATTTGCTCGCGGACCTGCATCTGGGTGATCCCCGGCAGCCGGTACTCGATCGGGTCCTCCACGGTGACGATCTTGCGGCTGACCGAATTCAGAGCCAACAGCCCGGTATAGAGCGTGGTGGTCTTGCCGCTGCCGGTCGGGCCGGTGACCAGCACGATGCCGTTCGGCAGCGCCAGCGCGGCCTTGAATTGCCGCACGACCGCGTCCGGCAGACCCAGCTTGGTGTAATCGAACACCACGGCGGTGCGGTCGAGGATGCGCAGCACCACGGTCTCGCCATGCAACGACGGCACGGTGGAGACGCGGAAATCGATCTCCTGCCCGCGCACCGCCAGCCTGATCCGGCCATCCTGCGGCAGCCGCCGCTCCGCGATGTCGAGCCGCGCCATGATCTTGATGCGCGAGGTGATCGCAGCGGTCAGGCGCATTGGCGGGTTGTCCGCCTCGTGCAGCACGCCGTCATAGCGATAACGCACGCGCAGCCGGTCCTCGAACGGCTCGAAATGCACGTCGGAGGCGTTTGTCTCCACCGCCCGTGTCAGGATCTGGTTGACCAGCCGGATCACCGGCGCCTCGCTGGCGAGATCCTTCAGCCGCTCGGTGTCGTCTTCCAGCGGCATGTCGGCCGCCGCCTCGGCCGCTTCGCCGGCGTTTTCCTGGCTGGGGTACAGGCGTTCGATCGCTGCTTCCAGTTCGATCGGCACGGCCACTTCCAGCCGGACGCGACGATCCGTGGCAGCGGCGACCGCGGCCGGGGTGAACGGATCGAGCGGATCGGCCGTCGCCAGCACCACCGTGTCGTCGTCGCACGCCACCGGAAGCGCCCGAGCCTGGCGCAGGAAGCGCTGCGGCAGGCACTCGGCCAGCAGCGGCGCATCCGCCGGATAGCGCGCGGCGCCGACGATCGGCAGTTTGAGCAAGGCGGCGTAGGTCTCGGCAAGGCTGCGCTCGGTCAGCAATCCAAGCTGGATCAGCACATTGTCCAGGCGCTGCCCGGTCTGCACCGCCACCTGCCGGGCACGCTCGATCGCCCTGCTCTCGCAGTGGCCGTTCTCGACCAGCAACTGCGCGAGGGATTCGATCGTCTCAACGGCGGGTGAGGTCAGCAAGCTGGGAACCGCGGCGGCAATGGGTTGCACCAACTTGCGTTCGGCGTCTCGGTGAAGGCAAGGGAAAGGTCACGTCGTAACGCAATCCTTGCTCACGCCGCGCCGGTCCTTGCCGCGCGTCGGAACCGTCGGTCCGGCGGCGATCGGATGGCGGCGGGAGTCCGCGGGCGGCTGGCCGCCCGCGGGTTTCGGATCAGGCGCGGCGTCGGCGCGCGGCGAGGCCGAGCACGCCAACAACGAGCAGGCCGAGCGAGGCCGGCTCGGGCGCAGCGACGTTGTCCACGGCGAATCCTTCGGTCGCCGAGGTGATGGCGATCGAGGTGAACGGCGCACCCGTATAGGTCAGCACGCCTTCAGGATAGAAAGCGCCGGGCGGGAGAGTGCTGGTGGCCGTGCCGGTAGCGCCGGTATTGGTCGCGTAGCTCAGCGTGTCGTCCCCAACCCCGGCTAAGATGTCGTCGATCGCGAAGTCCAGCGTGACCGAGGTCTCCGGCTGAGAGAAGGTGATGTCAAGCGTGGCACCGGTGAACGACGACGAGAACAGCGCGTTGCCCGTCAGCGAATTGTACAAGCCGCCGGTGGAGCCGACATAGAACGTGCCCGGATCGGTCGGCGATGAGAAGATCATGCCGTTGTCGGTGAACTGGGTCTGTGTGCCGCTCGCCAGGCTGTCGAAATTCTCCGACAGGGTGGCGGCGGCCGGCACGGCGCCGGCGAGAGGCGCGGCGATCATGGCGGCGGCCAGCAGTGCATTGCGGAAAGTCATGCTGTGTTCCCTTCTCTCGAGTGCTGCCCTGCGGGCGTCGGAATGAACAGATCTGCGCAGCGCGCAGGGTGGTGTTTCGCGAAAACGGGCGCGGTCATCATTGGACTGGCAGCGGGTGCATGAGGCCCCCCTGCGTCCACAGCGCGTTCAGTCCGCGCGGCAACTTGAGGGAGCCTTGCGCACCGACCGTACGGTCATAGATCTCGCCGTAATTGCCGACCACGGCGATGACCTGCGCTGCCCAGTCATGCGCTTGCAGCCCCAGCGCCCGGCTGGTCGCCCAATCCACGCCAAGCAGGCGTTGCACAACCGGATCCTCGCTGCTGCGCATCGTCGCGACGTTGGCCTGGGTGACACCGCTCGCCTCGGCCTGGATCAGCGCGTAGATCGTCCAATCAACGATCATGCCCCATTGCGGATCGCCCTGCCGATAGGCCGGCGCGACCGGCGACAGGGTCAGCAGGTCGGGCAGGATTTTGTCCTCGCCGACCTGCTTCGGATAGGTCGCCTTGACCGCCGCCAGCCGCGAGACATAGGCGCTGATGGCGTCGCAGTGCCGCACCGCGAGGCCGTCGTCCATCTCGCCTTCTTCCTGGAACGGCATGGGCAGGATGGCGATGCCGCGGGCGATCGTGCGGGCCAGCAGGATCTTGTCGTTATCGGTGCCTTCGATCGCGCAAACGCCAAGCCCGGCGAGGTCGGCGATCGAGGACACCTTGGCGTCCTTGCGCACCAGGAAGCCCTGTCCGTCATAGAAGACCGGTGGGCCGAAGCTGATATGCCAGTGCCACATCGCGGTGGCTTCGGGCGTCACGCCGACGACCAGGTCTACCTCGGACTTGCTGACGCCTTCCTCGGCTTCCAGTTCGGACGCGTAGGGTTTCAGTTTGAGCGACGCCTTGACGCCAAGGACCGCGACGGACACGGCCTTGCAGATCTCGGTATCCAGCGGTGCCAGCGGACCGTGCAGATCGGTCTTGTTCCAATCTTCCGGCGTAGAGACCACGCCGCACCGCAATGCGCCGGCAGCTTGGATCTGCTCCAGCGTGGTGGACGCCAGCGCGGGCATTGCGCAGATCGCAGACAAGAAAGCCAAAAGGAATGCTCTAGAAAACATCGTCTCTCATCGGCAGAAGAGAAAACGGGCAGGGACCTTTTCCCTGCCCGTTGCTCGATCGTGGTCGGTTAGTTCGGCCAGGGAGAGCCGGTGCCTGTCGCCGAGCCAGCAGTCGTGTTGTTGCTGGTGTTGTAATACGGGCTGCCAGGGCTCTGCGTCGGCCGCGGGTTGAAGTCCGGCGGAGGCTGATCCGTCGCGCCGCCCTGGACATACCCGCCCGGGTAGTCGGTTGGCGAAATCCCCAGGTACTGGCAGCCGTAGGTCGGATTGCCGTTGCCATCGGTGCCAACATAGTGCGGCAGCGATGTCACCTGAGCCGCAGGGAGGATCGCATAGCTGGCCGGCAGCGGGGCCACGTTGCCCAGCAGACGGTCGTTGTCGAACGCCTCGGTCAGGTCGCCCATGCTGGCCAGGGCGTCAGCCGGACCCAGATTCGCCTGCGGGCCGTTGACGCTGTTGAAGGCCGGATTGCTCGCACCCGCGGTGATTGCCGCGGCCTCGTCCGGCAGTTGCGCCAGCGGCGTCAGGCCAAACAACTCATCGATGAACTTGATGACCGCGCTGTGCTCGCTATAGACGTGGCTGACGGCATGCGCCGCGGCGAACGGTGAGATCACGATTGCCGGGATGCGGGGGCCGCCGGTTTCCGGCTGGCCGTCCGGACCATAGGTACGGAACTTTTCCGGCTGATGATCATACAGGCCGTCGGTTTCGTCATAGGTGATGATGATCGCGCTCTGGCTCCAGTAGGGACTGTTGGCGATCGCATTGACCGAGTCGGCGATCAAGGCTTCCGAAATCTGTGCGTCGGAGTAGTTCGGATGATCGTCGTTGCCAGGCGTGTCGTGCTGGATATTGACGTTCGGATCGGCCGGCGTCAGGCCATCGTTGTTGTAGTATCCGCCACGGACATAGAACACACCGCCCGAGGCCGGCAGTTTCTGGTTCGTCACGTCGCTGTAGAACTGTTGCAGGCCATGCATGTTGGCCTGTTCCGTCGTGTTGTCACCGAGATACCCAAAGTACTGCGGCCCGTTGTGGTGCACGACGTAGGACGCATGCTCCGGCGCGGTGGTGAAGTGATAGCTGCCGCCGTTCTCGTAGATGTTCTGCCCGTCGAACGGCTCCGGCCCGTAGCCCTGCTGGTACCATCCCCAGTTGACCGCTGGGTTCTTCGACGCGATCGCGACGATGTCGTGTCCTACGTCGGTCAGGTCCGCCGCAGGGTGCTGATCGGCCCGGATGATGGTGCCGATATTGCTGCCCATGAACGACAGCGGCAGGGTCGCGAAGGTCAGAGGGATCTGCCCGGCCGCAGGTGTGCCGATCGTCGTTGCCGACACGCCGGAGGACTCGTCGGGGCCGTATGGCGGCTTCACCGCGGCCGTGTCGGTGGAACTGCCGGCGAACGGCGGACTGTCGGTCAGGTTGGGCAGGGTCAGGCCGCTCGGATCGGCTTGATTCGGGTGCTTCACCCACTGCGTATCGCCCACCTGTCCGGCGATCATGGCAATCGCATTCGGGGTCGAGGGGCCGGTCGCCGTCTGGTGGAAATTGTCGAACAGCACGAAGCGGTCGGCATATTGCCACAAGAATGGGATGGTGTCGCAATCGACGTGGCTGATCACCACCTCGCCCTTCTGCTTGGTCTGCAGGGTCGGGTTGGCGGTCGGCGCCACGTTGCTGCTGTTGTAGATGGTCGCGGTGGTGCCCGACGCGTCGGTGCCGTAATGCAGCCCTTCCTGATCCAGCGGGTAGCCGTCGTTCAACGGATGCGACCGGGTCGCCGCATCGGCATGGAAGTCGTGGATGTAGCCGGTGTGGCTATGGTCAACCGAATAGGTGTCTTCCGGATACAGTTGCACCGTCTGGTTGTTGACGTTCACGATGGTGCGGGGGATCAGGAAGGGCGAGATCGTCGAGAACGACCCATCGACGTTCTGGATCACCGAGTGGAAGCTGCCAAACGGCGTGGTGGTCGAGTTCGCCGGCTGCGCGTACGGGTCGGAAGGGTTCGCGCCGGGATAGGTTGCGAACAGGCCGTTGGCGCCCGGATAGGTGCCAAAATAGTGGTCGAACGACCGGTTCTCCTGAAACAGGACGAACACGTACTTCACCTTCTGCTTCAGCAGCGCGATCTTCTGCTGCAACGTCAGCGGTGTCTGCGCGTTCGGGTCGCGCGCTTGCCCTGCGCCGGTGGTCCCGGCCTGGGTGGCGAGCGTCAGGGCTGGTTCGGTGGCGGTCGTGGTCGTGGTGGCGAACGCCGGGGCCAGTACGATCGGATTGAGCAGAGCCGCCGCCGTTACCCAGGCGGTTGTGGCTTTCAGAAGCGAGCGCTTCATCAATGCACCTTTCTGGACGTGTGGTAAGGTTCCCGTAACCTTTGGACCATACCCGGTCAGGTGACGATCACGATATGCTTGCAATATTATGACGTTTTCGATGTCCCGATGGTATGCACGATCCTGCTTCGCGCATCGCCGGCCGAGGGCGAGCGGCAACGGGGACGGCCCTGGCGGTTTGGCACCGGTGTGACAAACCGGGACGCTGTCATTCAGCGTCCCGGTCGCCACTGGCATCGGTCCATCGGCATGACCAGCACCCCGATGGAAGCGACGGCCGTAAGCCGGCCGCCGCGGTGTCTGTCGCTACTTCAACGTCACCACAGGCTGGCCCTGATTGGCCTCACCGGTGACCAGAGTCCGCATCACGATGCCGCTGCGCTGCACCGGATAGGCACGATCACCCATGATACCTTCCCAGATGACCCGGTTGAACAGGCCGGCCGGGACGCGGTCCTCGCTGGAGAAGTCGAAGCCCCGCGTTTGCTTTTTCCACCATTCCGGGCTGTGCAGCGGCTTGTAGTCGCCCCCGTCGGCATACTGGACCTTCCCGTCAGGCAACAGCGACGCGAGGTTCAGCGTCGTGGTGCTCAGCACCGGTGACACAGTGACGGAGTAGGTCCAGGCCGGGCTCTGACTGGTGTTGAACACGGCGTCCATCGACGGCTGGTAGGCGGTGTTCAGGTTGACATGCTGCAGGCCAAGGATGTCCTCGATCGTGCGGACCATATTCACCGTGGAATAGCGGACGCTGACCACAGCGTTGTTCTTCACGTAAGGGCCGACGACATAGGCCGTGGTGCGATGCGCGTCCATGTGATCCGGGCCATCTTGCGCGTCGTCCTCAATCACGAAGACCAGCGTGTTGCCGGCATACGGGCTGTGAGCGAGCATATCCAGCGTGGCGCCGACGGCGTAGTCGTTATCGGCCTGCTGCGCCTCCGGGTAGTTCACCGCACCGCCTGTCGTCACGCCGAAGTTGCCCATGTGATCGTGCATGTAGCGCAGGAACACCAGGTTCGGCAGGTTGTTGTTGGCGACGAAGTTGGTGAATTCCCGCTGGAACTCCTCGAAGCGCCAGGCATCGGGATAGGCGTTGTCGAAGCCGTGGAAGCAGGCGTCGGTGTAGGGGATCAGGTCCTTCGCCGCGGTCCATTCCTGTTGCGAGCCGGCCGGGTAGCTGTTGGCCGCAGTCAGCGGGATCGCGGATTGGCAGCCAGCCGCTTCGGGGTTTTCAAGCGGCAAAACGTAGCCGGTGTGGCTGGCGCTGGTGCCGGCAGTCAGCCCGTAATGGTCGTTGTCGGAGAAGAAGCCATAGTTACGGATGGTCAGGCCCTTGGCCAGCGCCGCGTCCCACAAATAACCGGTCTGGTAAGGCGAATTTTCGGGCAGGCCGGTGAAGGCATAAGCCCCGTCCGGTTCCCCCGGATTCGCCGGCCCGGGCCGCAGGTTGACGGCGCCCCCAGGCAGCGCCTTTCCGCTGTTGGTGTAGGTGGCGGTGTTGGAATAGACGTAGCCGCCGCCTTCCAGCGTGCGCAGGGTGACGGTGCCGTTCGCGTTGTATGATCCATCCTGATTGTACGCGTCGTAGCCGACGCTGACATTGGCGTTCTGGCCCTCGGCGTCGTACGGCGCGTTCGAACGGGTGACGACCGGATGCGAATACGACCCGTAGCCGAACGTGTAGTCCATCGGGATGTTCTTCTCGTTCCAGTCGGTCTCGCGTGCCGCGGTACTCCACGGCCAGCCGTTGCCGCTCACCTCGCCGGAGCAAAAGAAGTTGTCGAGCGTGACGAAGTTGGTTGAGATCCGGTGGAAGTTCGGGGTGATGCGTTTGCCGAAATTGACCAGGGCCGGGTCGGCATTCGCCCCGTTGGTCAGGTCGCCCAGCACCTGGTCGAAGGTCCGGTTCTCTTTGACGATGTAGATCACGTGCTGGATATGCTGCTGCAGGAATTGCATGGTCGCGGACGGCTGGGAAGAAACTGTGTTCCACCCGTTATTCTTCTCCACCAAGGCCGTGAGCGTTTGCAGGTTGGCGTTGATTGCGCCGACCGGCGCCGTCAGGAAGCCGGATTGTTCCAGCTCGAAGACATACTGGTCCGCGCCATACTGGAGTGCTGCTGTCCCCTGCCCAGGATAGGTCATGTCTTTGAAGCTGTTGACCGAGGTGGACATGTGCAAGGGATTCGAGCCGGGGTCGCTCTTGGCGTTGAAGATATAGAGTACGCTGCCATCGGCGCTGGGGGTCACCGTCTGCGGATACCAACCGGTGGGCACCAGGCCGGCCACCGTGTAGGCGGAGGCACCGACCAATGGCACGACGGCGACATCGTTGGCGCCGCCGTTGGTGACGTAGAGCGTGCTGCCGTCGGGCGAGAGTGCCAGGTTGTTGGTCGCCGCGCCGGTGTAACGAGGCGCACCGGCGGGGAACGTGCCGGGCGGGGCGATCGCGTCGATCGTGTGGATGACCGTGTTGTAGGTGGGCGAGGCCGGATTCGTGTCGATGTCGGCGACCTGGTCGCTGTTGTCCTCGGCGACGAACAACTCGTTGCTGCTGGCCTTGAGCACGACGTTGTTCGGGCTTCCCTGCACCGGGATCCGGGTGACCAGCGACACAGTGCCGTTGGTCAGCACTTGCGAAAGGTCGATCACGTCAACCTCGCGGTCGCGGATCGAGGAGATATAGGCGCGGTTGCCGTCGGGGCTGATCGCGACGCCATATGGCTCCTCGCCGCCGGCAACGCCGCTCCCGGTGGCGGGTGTGGTGTTGTACGGCCGCAGATCGTAGGTCACCAAAACTGTGTTGGTTGCCGTGTTCACAACCGACATCGAGTCGTTGAGCATGTTCAGCGCGACCAGCAGTGTCCCGGCCGGATTGAGCGCCAGCCCGCTGGTCTGCGGGCCGAGATACTGGTAGTTGCCAATGCCGTTCGCGTCCGCATCGGCAGGCGCCGGAGAGCCATTGATCAGCTGAATCTTTGTCGGACCACTGAACGTCTTGTTGGTGAGATTGAAGTTGTACACCAGCACGTCGCCGTCGGTGCCGCCCGAGACATACAGCTTGGTCCCATCCGGCGACCAAAGCAGTCCCTGGAACGTGTCCTGCGGGGTCAGTGCCGCGGCCGGGCTGGCGCCGGACCGCCCCATCGGGTTCATGTTGCGCACCGGCGCGGTTGGATTGGTGGTGTCGAACACAAAGATGTATTCCGGTCCGGCAACGCCGTTGTAGCTCGCCGGCGCCGTCGCTCCGGTCGCCGTGTCATAAGTGTTGTAACCGCTGGTCATCACCACAAGCGTCTTGCCGTCCGCGGGGTTCAGCGCAGACTGGATCGCGCCGTCGGGACCGACCGTCGGATTGCTGAGCGTCGGGATGGTGACTGTCATGTTGGTAAAGGTCGCGCCCGGAATCGCATTCGTCGTGATGGTTTGACCGGACGGCACCGGCTGCGCGCCGCTGTTGTCGGGGACGAGGTCATCGGCACGAACAACTGTCGAGATACCGGCCAGAAGAGTGGCGGAAAGCAGCGTCGCCTTCAGTGTGGTGCGCAGGCCTGGATGTGTCACGGGGGTTGTTTCCTTTCGAACTCACGCGGCCGCTTTGCGCGGTCGTACCGAGGAGGTTCGCAGTCGCACGATCACGGACGCGGCCATTGGTAAATGGACGCATCCGCGCGTCATTGTTCCGTGAGCATTATTTCAATGCCCTATGCATACGGCAATATGTGCGCGATGAAACTCGTGGGACAGTTCGATGACGCCGTTTTATGAACTTGCCCGCCGCAAGGAACCCGGGTTCCCCACGCGGAAGACCGTCGCTGCGCTGGAACGAATCTCGCTTTTTCAGCCACGCGGCCCCGGCGACGGGTTGTTCACATCGCGGCGGCAACGGAGAAGAAGACGCCGCGTCCCGGGTTGGTGGCATAGAGTGCCGCACCGCTCGACGCCTGGCCGAACAGCCCGGTCAGGCTGTGGTCGTTGAACAGATTGGTAATATTCAATCGGAAATTGAGTGACCGGTTGTTGAACTGCGGCAGCACCAGCTTGTAACCGAGCGACAGGTCCGCGTCGTAGTAACCCTGGATCGGGAACAGCGGATGCGCGGCGGTGCCGTTCACCGTCTGATCCAGCGTGTATTGCGGCCCGACATATTTCGCCAGCAGCGCCCCAAAGAAATTGTCGCGTTGCAGGATAGGTCCGATGGCCGCGGTGCTCCGCGGGCTGAGCGCCACGGGAAAACCGGATTGGGCATAGGTCGCGTCATTCAGCGTTGCGTTCCCGTAGAGTGCGACGCCATTGACAATCTTCGCCGTGCCCTCGGCTTCGATGCCCTTGAACACCGCGCTGCCGTTGTTGGCATAGATGGTGCCCAGGTTGTTGGTTTCCGCGGCGATGTAGTTCTGGAACTGGATATAATACATATCGAAACCGGCCGAGAACCGGTCGTTATGAAAGGTCGTCCCAACCTGGTAATTGGTGGTGGTCTGCGGTTTCAGCGAGGTGGGAGTGTTACCCGCGGGCACCAGCAATGTATTCAGCGGCGGCGCCAGGAAGCCTTCCGCCACTTGCGCATAGGTGACCCAGCCTTTGATGATTTCGTAATGCAGATCGACCGAGGGAATCGGGTGGTCCCATGTCTGCGAGGCGTTCAGCGGCAGGCCGGTCTTGTTGATATACGTTGCATCCACGTCGCGCGTGACGCTGATGAATTTCAGTCCTGGCGTGATCGTCAGGCCGGGCAACGGCTTCCACGCGAATTCGAGATACGGCTGCACCGTCAATAGCGTGGTGTCGTAGAGGGAGTTATAGGGCGTCGGCTGCGATGTCGATCCCTTGCCGTTGCCGGGGATATAGGGAACATCGTTCTGCGACAGGTCAATATTGTATTTGTAGGACGAGCCCGAATTGAAATCCACCCAAAGCCCGGCGCGGATCTGGCCGTACTCCGTATCCTTGGTCAGCTTGAATGTGTTGCCGACCGACCGGAAATCGCTGTGCCCCGCCAGGCCCGGAACGTCGTCCGTCACCTTGGTCAGCACGCCGTTGATGAGATAGGTGCCTGACAGGTTGCCTTTGCTGCCGGGCAGCGGCACGCCCGCCGGCGTGGTATCATTCGGGTCGAGGCCCGATATTCCGTTATGGTAATACGACACCGTGTAGGCCTTGTCGTCGATGCCCCAGCCATCACCGAACGACGATTTGAGCCCGATATAGTCGAAATCCGTATAGTAATTATCAGCGTTGTACTGCGAATAAGCCTGGGACAGCGGGTTCTGGTTCAGCGAATAGTTGGGCCCGAGGGTCTGGATTTGCGCCAGCGTCGAGCCATACGGCGTGTGGGTGCGCGCATAATCGTACATCCCCTCCACGGTCAGCACCGTGTTATCGCCGATCGGTGCCTCTATCTTGCCGTACAGATTGTTGCGGTTCGTCGATGTGCCGCTCAGATAGCCGTTGCCCTGCACATGCGCGCCATCGAGCAGAGCGCTCGCGCCGCTAAGCTGGGGGATCGCGCCGCTGTCCAGCCGCAGGCCTTCCACGTTCAGGCCCCAACTGCCGAAGCTGCCATACGGATTGATCCCGAAGGTCGGGCTGGGTGACGTGAGCGTCGCAGCAACCGTGCCGCCGAAGGTGGCATAGCCGATTTGCGACGCCGTTCCCGGCCCGCGATCAATCGAGATCGATTCGATGTCGTGCGCCAGGAAATATGCTCCGGTTTGCGGCGCGAAGGACGAGATGGTCCCCGGCAGCACCAGATCGTCGAACGTCTGGTTGAACTGGGTATAACGAAAGCCGCGGATCGTCTGCATGAAGTTCTGCTGCAGGCCCGCCCCGGTCGGCTCGACGTTCTGCACGCTGGGCGAGAACTTGATGATGTTGTCGTAATTTTCGGACCCGACCGTGTCGTTCTGGATATAGCTGGGACCGATCACCGAAGTCGGCTGCGACGCATCAAGCGGCGGCTGGCTTGGCGCGACCGCAGGGGCCGAACCAGGCGCAGGCTGCGTCAGGTCGCTTTCACCGGGTCCGCCGGTGGCGCGCACGGTGCCTATATCGGTCGGCGCCGTGTCATCGGAGCCGGCCCCACCGAGCATGATACTTGCGCATAACAGTGCCAGGGCAAGCCGGCGGTTGTTGCGTGGGCCGCCGATATCGTTATGCATCACGCCCTGCCGTTACGTTCGATGTTCAATGTCAATGGGTAAACCGGATCGCCGACCGGTTTGTGTGATGGTTGCGTTGCACGCATGATCAACCGCCGCAGGCCTCGTCCACCCAGATCAGCAGAGGCAAAACCTGCTCTGCTATCTCGGGCGGCGCTTTCGGATAATGCGCTTCGCGAACCGCGGCCAACGCTGCCGAATCCAACATCGGCGTACCGGTTGACCTTGTGAGCCGCACGTCGCCCATCAAACTGCCATCGCGATAGTCGAACGTGACGCCGGCCTTTCCCGATCGGCCCATCATTTGCGCCGCGGGCGGACAGCGCACCGCGGCTTGAACCGCGTCCCGGATGCGGCCGCGCAACATTTCCTCCGCGCGCAATTGGCTCGCACTATCCTTCGTAACGACCGACGC
>Ga0182030_10016859_pt1 | contig 14169 bp, 15 predicted proteins | sample 812S3MmetaG_FD_121299 | JGI IMG/M metagenome (GOLD analysis project Ga0182030, IMG submission 121299) | Permafrost microbial communities from Stordalen Mire, Sweden - 812S3M metaG (Illumina Assembly) | ecosystem: Environmental > Terrestrial > Soil > Wetlands > Permafrost | place: Sweden...
ATCTGGCACCAGCAGATTTGTTGCATGTCCCGGCTGCACCGGGATGTTATCGAAATTCCACGCCAACTCTGGGAACGCGCCGAAAACGCGCTCGCCTATGCCGCGTAGTTCGATAAAGTCGAGCTAAAGCTTGAGTCGCTTCGGTTGAATGGCGTTCTTGGTCCCGACGAAGAGTCGGGCTTTGTCGTTGTGGCCGTCGATGAAGGCATTGATGTGGGCGATCAGTTCTTGAACGCTGCCGAAGAAGGCGCCCTTGAGCGACTGTCTCGACAGGATCGAGAACCAGATCTCCATCTGATTCGACCATGAGGTGTGCGTCAGAATGTAGTGAAAGTGAACATTCGGGTGCCGCTTCAACCACATGTCCCGCTTCGGCTTATGGGTGGATAGATTGTCCAGGATCACGTGGATTTCCTTGCCCTCATGCTGCGCCACGACGTGGTTCATGTAATCAAGGCACTCGACGCGCCGGCGGCGCTTGTAATGCTGGCCTGTGATCTCCCCCGTCGCCACGTCCAGGCATCGAACAAGGTGGTGGTGCCATTCCGCCTATAATCGTGCGACAGACCGATCACCGACCGACCGTTGCCCAACTTCAGCCCTTCGATCGCTCCAAGGCCTGGACAGACGGTTCTCATCGACCGACAGCATCACCGAGTTGTGCCGTCGATGGCGGTTCGATGCGGCTGTTTTCTTGCCCCACAAAACCCATTACTATGGACGGATTATGGACCCGGCCATGCCGCCTTCCCGAGCGACCGCGCTGCGCCCGATGCTGCTGGTACTGGCCGGCCTCGTCGTACTGGCGGCGGCAGGCATCGCTTTGCGCGAAGGCACGGTCGTACAACCCCTATCCAGCGCTGCGCCTTCCCCGGCCGCAGTGCCAAAGCCTGCTGCGTTGGCTGCGGCGCCGATCGAAAGTCCGACCTTCGATGTCGTGCGAATCACCCCGCAAGGCGATGCGGTCATGGCAGGTCGCGCCGCGCCCGGCAGCAAGGTGATTATTTCCGACGGTGGCAACAAGGTCGGCGAGGCCACAGCGGATCAACATGGAGATTGGATGTTCATCCCATCCGTCCCCCTTCCGCCTGGCGCGCGGGAGCTCACCCTTGCGGAACGGACGCCCAACGGTAGCGAAAAGAAGGCCGACCGCTCGGTTGTGCTGGTCGTGCCCCAGAGCGTCGGCGGGAACGCAGGGTCTGGGCCTGCGGCCATTCCCCCACTGGCGGTGCTGTCCGGACCTGGCGCCGCGCCTCTCCTCCTGACCGCCCCCGGCCGGGCCCCCGCCTCAACAACCACGGATCGCCCGCAATTGGCACTCAGCGCGGCCGAGTATGGCGAGCATCGCGAGGTCCGTCTGTCGGGCACTGCCCCGCCTGGCGCCGCGGTGCGACTCTACGTCGATAACCGTCCGTTAGGGCAAGCCATCGCCAATCCGGCCGGACGCTGGAGTTTCGCCTCCGGCAACATCGTGGGCCCTGGAGCGCACAGCTTGCGCGTGGATCAACTCGCGCCGAATGGAACGGTAATCTTCCGTTTGGACTATCCCCTAACCCGCGAACAATTATCTTCCGCAGAGCTGACCACAGGGCATATCACGATCGTGTCCGGCCAGAATCTCTGGACGATCGCTCGCCGAGCTTACGGCGAAGGCATCCGCTACACGGTTATCTACCAAGCAAACCGGTGGGACATTGGCGACCCCGACCTGATTTATCCTGGCCAAATCTTCGCCTTACCTAGCCCTACAGCGCCACCCGCAATGCCCGCCTCGTCGAGCACGTCCAGGTAAGGCTCAAGGTCAAGGGAAAACCGGGTCAATTCGACCAGCAGATTTGTTGCGGTGATGGGTAGGGCAACCTCCGAGTTCGCTTCGAGCTGCACGCGATGGTCGGGCAGCAGGAATACCCGCCAAGGCACGGGCAGAGCCCGCGGTAGGAGGTGCAACAATTGGAAGCTGTGCGCCCGCAAGCTCGAGTCGCGCGGGTTGGCGGTGCTGGGAACCCGCCCCAGCGTTGCTTGCAGCACAAGCTGGCCACGCTCCTGGGCGGTTTGTTCGAACTTCGCGTGGATCAGGCGACCTCGCCACCGAAAGAAAAATCCCGGCAGTGCGCTGGGTCGTCGTGGCGACAGCCGTCCCATCGCGTCAACGGCAAATGGGCCAAGCATGAAGGGGGCATCGAACGGCATCAAGGGGTCCTCCAAAATTGCCTGCGGCCAACCTTGCCGAGACTTAGTGAACCATTCATAAATCGCACCTCATGTCCTTCGCTGACGACCTCCACCATGCGTTACCTCCGCCCCACCAAGCCGGTCGGCCCTTCCTCCTGGGCGGCCTGCTCCTGATTGTGCTCGGCCTGCTGCTGGCGCATTGGCTGGCTTGGATCAGCCTGCTATTCACGTTGTTCTGTCTATTTTTCTTTCGTGACCCCGAGCGCGTGCCGCCTGACCGAAGTGGAGCGATCCTCGCACCCGCCGATGGGCGCGTGGTGTCCGTCGCGCTGAGCCCCCTGCCGGCTGAACTCGGCCTGGGGGCGGCACCGCGTTGGCGGGTTTCGATCTTCTTGTCGGTGATGAATGTCCACGTGAACCGCATCCCTGCGGACGGTACGGTCACCCGTATCGCCTACCGGCATGGCGCCTTCGTAAATGCCAGTCTGGACAAGGCCAGCGACAGCAACGAACGCAACGCGGTGGCACTCCGTTTGCCAGATGGGCGCGAGATTGCGGTGGTGCAGATCGCCGGCCTGATCGCCCGGCGAATACTATGCACCTTGCGTGAAGGCGATGCGGTCCGTGCCGGGGCAAGGTTTGGCATAATCCGCTTCGGCAGCCGCACAGACCTCTATCTACCAGAAGGCGCGCGACCGCTGGTCGTCGAGGGCCAAACGATGCTTGGCGGCGAAACCGTGGTTGCGGAGCTGATGGCATGACGCGGACAAATCGTGCCACCCGAAGGTCAGGATGAGCGAGGCGCCGGGCCCGGACTGGGCGTCTCCGCCGCGCGTATCTCCCATACGGCGGTTGCGCCGACTCCGGCAGCGGCGGAGACCGCGCTACAAGGGGCCGTCCTTCAACCGCATGGTTCCCAACTTGCTCACGCTGCTTGGGCTATGCGCCGGCCTGACTGCTATGCGTTTCGCGCTTGAGGGTCGCTTCGGGTCGGCAGCGGTTGCCATCGCCGTTGCCGGTGCGATCGATGGTGTGGACGGCCGGTTGGCACGGCTACTGAAAGCGACATCCCGGTTTGGCGCCGAATTCGACAGCTTGGCGGACTTCCTCAGTTTCGGCGTCGCACCCGCGTTCACTCTGTATCTCTGGTCGCTGCAACGCGCAGGCGGCTTCGGTTACACGCCGTGCCTGATGTTTGCCGTCTGCATGGCGCTACGACTAGCACGGTTCAATGCCGCGTTGGATGGGGCACCGAAACCGGCTTACGCTTATAACTTCTTCACCGGTGTGCCCGCCCCCGCCGGAGCCGGCTTGGCATTGTTTCCGCTGTTTCTGGGACTGGAGGCAAAATCGCTGGGCTGGGAGTGGCTGTTAAGCGTGACCCAGTATCCATTGTTCTGCGCGGTTGTGTTGGCCGGAACGGCACTCCTTTTGGTTTCTACACTGCCGGTTTGGAGCTTTAAGAACTTCAAGGTCCCCGCCGAATATGTGCTGCCTTTGCTACTTGGAACCGGCATTTATGCCGCGCTCTTGCTGGCGGACCCCTGGGCCGCGTTGGCCGCGGCTGGCCTGATTTACCTTGGCATGCTGCCATTCAGCGTTCGAAGCTTCCGCCGGCTGCGGCGGGAGGCGGAAGGTTTCGCTGGCGATGCCGCCGACGCGGATCACGCGACCGGATAGTCGGCGGAGAGGTTAGTCCCTACGCCGACCCGCCAGGACCCCAGTGCCGAAGGAACACCGGAATCTCACGAACGTCGTCCCTCCCGTCAACAAGCCCGGCTTCGGATTAGCTACTTGCCTGGGATTGCTCTCGCAGCTGGCGGGCCCTGGCCAGAACTTTGTTCTCGATCTCGCCCACTGTCACGGCGCTGATAGGGGCATCGACCCATTGGCCGTTCTGCAACACCTGCCGGAAGATCGCCACGCGGACGCCATCGCTGCGCAGTTCGCGCCCCATGATGTATGCCGTCGCCTTGAAGCGTTCGCCCGACGTCGTGGGAGGCGAGTACCAGTCGGTTATGATAACGCCGCTGAACGGATCGGCGGACGAAAGCGGCATAAAGCTTAACGTATCAAGTGCACCACGCCATAAATAGGCGTTGACGCCCAGACCTGTGCTGCCCTGGTCGGGCTTCGGTTGTTTATTGGTGCCGAAGCTGAGCAGGCTGCCCTCGCCCGTCATGTTGCCGTACTGTCCCAAGGCGGAACCGGGTTCGCCGGCGTAATCCGGCGAACCCGGTTCAGGATTGTTCGGTCGGGTTTGACCGCAGCCTGCCAGCAGCGCCAGACAGATTAGGGGGGCGAGGACCGTGCGCGGCGAGAAAGTCATCTGGTTCAGCCTGTCACAGTGAATCGCATGTGCCGGACCGGCCACGCTAGTGCTATCTAGCGTGTCTCCTGGGTAGTCGCCAAGCGGGTCAGTCGTCGTTTGCCCATCCCGCGAGGGTTCACCAACCACGGCCAAATCTAGGAGACCAGAACGACTTGCTTCCGCTAGAGCGTTTACACCCTGACTGGAACGCGTCCTTCTAGTCATCCCCGCTTTCCCGCTAGGGGATTCTCACATCTCGTTGCAGCCTCATTTCGAGCATCCTGCCGTGATGGATCGCGTGGAACCGCTCCATTCCCCGCCGGAAGGTGACCCTAAATCCGGCAGTTGGCTCAACGATCAGCCCGATCGCACCGACGATGTTCAACCGGGGGTTGGTACTTAAGCCGGGTTAAGCCGGATCGGCGGCCGCAATTGCCTGCCATGGAGGAAGTATCGCAGTGCCTCACTGAGGATGCGATACCATCGTTCGAGGCAATCCAACTGCTCCGCAGCGTTCCGCAAGTCAGCCAGGAAGCCTGCGATACGGACATAGGCGCGGCGTGCCTTGTCGCGCATGCCGTGCGGGCTGCTGATCGTCAGCGTCACCTTGCCGGCATGCTGCGTGCGCCGAGCGATAGCCGACAACAGCAACGGCCGGCTGGTGATCGCCTCGCGATGGTGCTCCGGATCGGCCAGCCGGACGAACAGGCTCCACCAGTTGTAGATCAGCGCCACCATGCCAGCGGCCAGACGACAACGCTTCAGGTCGTGCGTTGTGAAGCCGCCCCAGCCCCATTGGTTCTTCAACTCATCGAACGTGTTTTCGCAGTCCGCCCGGTCGCGGTACAACTGGCCCATGGTCAGGATCTCGTCGTCCAGCGAGGTCACCAGCGCGGCGTATTCCCAACTATCCAGGCCTAGCCCGACCTCGATGAAGCTCAGCCGCAGTTGCGCGGCATTCGTTTGGTTGGTGACGGCCAGATCGCGGCCCAGCTTGCGGCGCAGGAGAATGATGCGGCGCTGCCGGCTCCAGCCACGCAGCCGCAGGGAGGTTTCCTTGCCCTGCCAGCCCTGGCCGGCATCCTTCCAATCGGACTGCTGCATCGCCCGCTCCAGCGAGCGCTTCACATTGGCGGTCATGCGCAGGCGGAACAGATAAGCCAGCCTCTCCTGTTCGGCGCGTGCCATCACTGGCTCGATGCCCCAGGACTTGTCCCCGCGCAGCAAGGTTGGCCGGCGGCCCGGGCCCAAATGGCCCAGCAGCGCCCACAGTCCCTGCGTCGCGTGGGCAACGTTGTGTTCGTTGCCGGGCAATGCATCGACCCGCAGCACCAGCCCCCCGCCTTCGCAGGGGCAGGCTCCGGCTCGACAGCATGTAGGTGTGGTAGCAGTGCGATGGCCGGCCGGGTTTGTGCGGATTATAGCCGACCTCGGCGCCTTCCTGATGCCCGTACAGCGGCTTGATCGTGCTGTCCATGTCGAGCACCCATGGCTCGCCCAGCAGCGGCGTGGTGGTGTAATCCAGGTGGTTCTGCAGCCAGGCCAGGCCTTGCACTTCGTCGATCTTCTCCAGGTTGCGGCGTACCGAATCCTCGCTGACCACCTTGTTCATGCCGAGCAGCGACGGGTTTACCGGATCGCACCGGAGCGAGGTGATGTGGGCGTAGCGCCAATGACCGGCCAGCACCGACAACAGCACGGTGCCGAGCAGGTCACGCTTGCTCGGTGCGTTTGGGCTGCTCAGCCAGAGCGGGCAGTCCGCCACCCAGGCCTCGAACAGGCCGGCTTGCTTGAGATAGTCGATGAAGAAGGCGAGCTGGCCGAGCGGCGTGACAGGCGCCGCGGCGTCCCATTCGACATGGACCCGGCCGGCAAAGGTGTCCGCGGTCGCGGACCATGCATCAACTGCTGGTTGTTCACCCGCGGGGTGAGCGACCAAATCCCGATGTGTCGTGCTCATGCCGGTCGAATCTGCCGGGTTCGCGCCGATTGGCAATCAGCCAACTGCCGGATTTAGGGTGATCGGTCCCGGCGGCTTGTAGTAGCAGTTCCAGCCACCCAGGCGAGCGACGACCCAGGTTGCCCGGGCAAGGCTCTTCACCGGATGAGGGTTCTTCTGCCGATCAGTCTTGCCTTCAAGTGTTGGGACGAGTGCCTCGATGGTGTCCATCTCCGCCTCGGTAAATACTGTGGCGCCCGGAAGCTGATGTTTGCCATCGCGCTCCTGCGTCAGTTGGATATCGATACAGGCCGCCTTCACCGCCGCCGCCGCCAGCTTCTCCAAGCGTTCCGCCGTGGTAACCTGACTATCTTCCAGTTGCAGTCCCTGGGATTTCAGCACCCGGTGCAATTGCTCGATGACCCAGCGACGCTGGTACCAGCCGACGATCTGCCACGCCGCTGCCGCACCGGCGATCTCGTGCGTGGTCAGCAGCCGCCAATGCAGCGGCTCCACACCTGCCGGCGGATCGACCTCCTTCGCCTCAACCACTCGCAGCCGCACACGCCTGGGCAGCGAGCGGTCCGGTTCGGCGTCCGGGCGGCGGATCTCCACCTCGCCATAACGCATCTCCAGTACGGCGGTGCGCTTGGGCTTGCCGGGATCGCGGGCCGGCAGATTTATCTTGCGCTGCCCTGCCACTGGAAAACTGCCCGCTGCGTCATACAGCATGCCGCCGGTGGCCAGCCGGCGGTCCTTCATCACACCCGGGTCAGCATATGAAAGCCGGCATCCGGCACCGAGGCCCATTTGGCGTAGATGTCCGACTCCCGATCGTCCACCATCGTCACCCCCCGCCTTCGCAGGGGCAGGCTATCGCCGCCGGCTGCAACACCCGCTTCGCCTGCGCCGCGGCATCCAGCCAGCGCATTGATTCGCGCTCCTCCAGCGGACGCTTGCGATGCGGGATCGGGTTCACCCCGGGGCGGGTCCAGATCTGGCCGCCCACCAGGCCGAGGCAGGCGCCGCTGGCAGCGTCGACGGCGATCGTCGAATGCACCAGCAGGCCGTACGAATTGCCCCCGGCCTTCGCAGGGGCAGGCTCTTCTTCACCGGGCCGAGACCGCGGCGGCGCTGCGCCGTGGTCGGGAACTTCACTTCGCAGGTATCGTCAATCGCCAGCACATGCAGCCCAGCGCAGGCGGCACCGGTCTGCGTGCTCCAGGAGGCGATGATCTTTGCCGCGGTTACCTTCTTATTGCCGAAGAACCGGCCGGCTCCGAGTTCACCGCCGCGGTCGCCACCCAGCCGTTTGAGGCATACCGTTTTGCGCGCGAGCATCTGTTCGAGGACCACGCCCCCCTTTGGTCGCAGCGCGCATCCCCGAATGTCCCAAGTGACATGTCCATGGCGGCTCCTGGGTGTCCGTTGCCGCGATATACCGAAGCCGATCCGCCCCGCGTCGGGCAAATCACATTCCGATTCCCAGATTACTTGTGTGCATGCCCTAGCGCGAAAGCGGGGATGACGCACCTGCAGCGGCTTTTCCGATCAGGGTGTGACTGCTCTAGCCCCGATCAAGGTTGCGCCTGGAAGGTAGGGTTATGCCAGCCGCGCCCAGAAACCAGGCGGGTTGGGCGCAAGGCGCAACCGCGGCGACGGGAACGGGAAAGCTTGACGTGCCTTGGGCTGCAGAGGCGTTAGGGGGACCCGGCGTCCCAACGAACCCATCCAGTAAGGCAATCCTCGGCGTTGCGGATCCACCCGGTGGCAGAAACCCCACCGCCAGCCGGACTAGACGGGGGCCCAAAAGATAGGCAGCACTACAATGCGGTGGCCGGTCGGCGTCTCCGATCGTATGCAATGATAGTGCGCATTCCAGTTATCTTGGTGTGGCGCCCGCACGATATCGCGCGTGCAGTGGAGGACTATCGCAGTGATCCGATCGCACCCATGCCCTGGCACAAACCGACCGGAAGTCGTCGCGCAGTTGCGCCGTCGATTCCGCCCAGGGCCGCGACCGGCATCCGGGTGGTGCGCGCGAACCGCGACCAACGCACCGGGCCCAGTGCGCCCACGTCCGGGTGGCTTGAGGTTGGGAATACAGGTGACAGGAAAGCGAGGTTGGCTCCAGCCTGCTTGGCGCGGCGCAGGTCTGCCGGCCCATGCGCGGAACTGGTCACTAGGCGACACCTCGTCCGGCCGTGACTTGGCCAGCGTCCCTCGCGCAAATGCACACCAGCCCTTAGCGCTACCGCCAAATGAACGTCGCCAGCTACCACAAGAAATAGCCGTCGTTCCCGGCAGAGGCGTGCCAACGCGCGGCCCAACGCGTCACGACAAGGATCGCCATCATGGCGCAATACAACTCCAGCCAAGCCGCGCGGCAGCGTGGCGACCGACGGACACGGATCCGGCAACCGGCGTTCATCAGTGAAGAGCCACAATACCGGCAATGCGCGTCGGTTGTGCGTACGCCGTGCCTTGACTGCGCGCGCCCAAGCGACAAGCCTCACGTCCATGGAATCTCCTACCCGATCTAGCGAAACAAGTATCGCCGAAAATCTGCACCGCGTGCGGAATCGTATCGCCGCTGCTGCGATCAAGGCGGGGCGCAAGCCGGAAGACGTCACGCTCGTAGCGGTCAGCAAGACCAAGCCCATCGAGGCGATACGCACCGCGCTCGCCGCCGGGCAGTCGGTGTTCGGCGAAAACCGAGTGCAGGAGGCGGCGGCGAAATTTTTGCCATTGCGCGCCGAGAATCAGTTCAATCTGCATCTTATCGGCGGACTGCAAACCAACAAGGCGCGCGACGCGGTGCGGCTTGCCGAGGTGATCGAAACACTGGACCGGGCTCATTTGGCCGATGCGCTTGCGGCCGCAATCGCCAAGGAAGGCCGCTCGCCCACCCTTCTGGTCGAGGTGAATGTGGGTGACGAGGCTCAGAAATCCGGCGTCCGGCGCGCGGAGGCGGATTCATTTATCGACGAATGCAAAGGACGCTTCGGGGCGGCGCTGGCCGGATTGATGTGCGTGCCGCCCCATGATGAAGATCCCAGGCCATATTTCGCTTGGCTCGCCGAGCGAGCCGCGAAGCATGGGTTGCCAGTAGTGTCGATGGGGATGTCAGCAGACTTCGAGACGGCGATCGCCCAAGGTGCAACCTGGGTCCGAGTCGGCAGCGCGATCTTCGGAGCCCGGTAACCGGCCTTCCTCGCCTGAAGCCCGGGGAGATCGCTGCTACACCGCGACCGCCAAGTCCGGCGACACGGTGAAGACTGCCCCCGTCTTCGACCGGATCTCCTCCACGGTCACCTCCGGCGCGATATCAACCAGTGTCAGCCCATGCTCGCCGACCTCAAAAACCCCTAGGTCGGTGATCACCAGATGAACCACGGCCGCGCCTGTAAGAGGTAAATTGCACCTGTTAAGCAGCTTAGGCTTGCCGCCAGCCGTATGTTCCATCAGCACCACGACGCGTTTTACCCCGGCGACCAAGTCCATCGCCCCACCCATACCCTTCACCATCTTACCGGGGATCATCCAATTCGCAAGGTCGCCGTTCTCAGCCACCTGGAAGGCACCGAGGATAGAAATGTCGATGTGCCCACCACGCACCATCGCGAAACTTCCAGCGGAATCGAAAAAGCTGGTGGTCGGCAACTCGGTGACCGTCTGTTTGCCTGCGTTGATCAGGTCCGGGTCCTCGTCGCCTTCGAATGGGAAAGGGCCCATCCCCAGCATCCCGTTCTCGGAGTGAAGCTGGATCGACATGCCTTCCGGAATGTGGTTCGCTACCAGAGTCGGAATACCAATCCCCAAGTTGACGTAGAACCCGTCTCGCAACTCGCGCGCCGCGCGTGCCGCCATCTGATCGCGCGTCCAGGCCATCGCTCGTTCTCCTCAGAACCGCTTGCGCACCGTGCGTTGCTCGATCCGCTTGTCCACCGTCTCGAGTAGCACGACGCGGTTGACGAAAATCCCCGGCGTGATAATGTGGTCTGGGTCAATTTGACCGTTAGCCACGAGGTCCTCGACTTCTGCGACCACGACCTCGGCAGCAGTCGCCATGATCGGATTGAAGTTTCGTGCGGTCTTCCGGTAGATCAGGTTACCCTCGTGATCTGACTTCCACCCGTGGATCAATGCCAAGTCGGCCCGCAGACCGCGCTCCATTACGTAGGTGCGGCCATTAAATTCCTTGGTTTCCTTGCCTTCCGCAATCTGCGTACCGGCACCGGTAGCCGTAAAAAATGCCGGTATTCCTGCGCCGCCGGCCCTAATACGTTCGGCTAACGTGCCTTGCGGGTTGAACTCGATTTCCAATTCGCCCGCGAGGTACTGCTGCGCGAAGGTGGCATTCTCTCCGACATAGGAGCTAATCATCTTGCGCACCTGCCGCGTTTGAAGCAGCATGCCCAGACCGACCTCATCAACGCCAGCATTGTTCGAGATGATCGTCAGGCCATTCACGCCACTTTCGCGCACTGCCTCGATCAGCACAGCGGGTATGCCGCAAATCCCAAACCCGCCGGACATGATCACCATGCCGTCGCGCAGCAGGCCAGCCAGGGCCGCTTTCGCATCGGGATAGATTTTGTTAACTGCCATCCTCACCCCCGCCGTGACGGGGCACAAACTGCCGCGTACGCGGTCAAGAGGCAAGTGTGACTCGGAGTGTCAAGGTTCGGCGGTAACGGGTCGGAGCGAAAAACTCGCTGGCCATCGCCGGCGCAAGCCAGCGATCCAAAGATTGATAGAGCGCTGGCAGCAGCCCGTGATCCTCGTGAAGCCCGACTCTCTAGTCCGACCCCTAGGTTTCGACCAACGACATCCACTTTGGCAACAAGCTGCATCAAGACCGCCTCTGGTTTGCCGTGTTTCAGGTTGAAGGTCATGCTCCGTTTGTTGCCGGGCACATCAGGAGCTCGAAGCGGTATTACCCGAAGCAGGTTGCGTCGTTCCTAATACCAGGCAACCTCATCCAGATCAAGTGCGCACCCTACCCAGGATCCCCGAACAAACGATCGGACGCGCCGAGTTGTGGGTGGCTTTTGACGCGATACGGCGGTTCGGGCTTAGCGCGGCACTGGGATCACCTTTCGTTCGTATGCGCCTGCACGGAGGGCGAGTCCTGTCCTGAGGCTGTGCAACCGTCGCGAGTCCGGAGCCTGAGCTGGGGACAAGGAGGGGCGTTGCCTCCCGACAAGGTGGCTGGTGGCAGAACCCAAGATGCAGAGAGGTCGGTTGCGGCGGTTCATCCGGCCGGCCCGCATGCCAGTGCCCGGATCGCCTGACGTGCGTTGACGATCGTCGCCAGCGGTTCAGCGCCCGCGCCCAGGCGAATGATCAGCTTGCGTGCATGGCTGACCACGCGGCCCGGCAAACCGATCAGCCGGAAGCGCAGCGCCTTCATCCGCTTCGTCGCCCAATCCTTGCCCAGCACCAGCCGCTTCATCGCGGTGTTCAGGTTGTGGGCCAGGATCATCAAGGCCCACCACGCGGCGTTGGCACCGAACAACCCGGACGGCAGTTGCCCGCCAGCGAGGTCGCTCTTCATCACCGAATGGACTTCCTCGCTCTTGCCGCAGCGCTCGCGCAGCCACCAGATCACCTGGTCGCCGGCGTCTTTGCGATTGGTCACCACGCCGAACAGCTTGTAGGTGCCTTTGGCTGCGAACTCCTGCGTCGGGAACGGCAGTTGCGCCGCATCGCCCAGCGGCAGTTGGCGCAGCGGCTCGCGGATCGCCAGGAACCGGTAGTCCGCCCGCTTGCGGCTGTGCCCGGCCCAATTCGGCACGTAGCAGACCTCGGCCCACTCCTGGTCGGTCTGCTGCGACTTGCCGTCCACCATCCGGATCAGCGGCTGCCACGCGGTCTCCGCTGTTGCCAGCACCGCCGCGCGGAATGCCTCGGTCACGTCGGCGCCAATGGCGAAGTCGATGACACCGAACCGGGGGTCCTTCCCCTCGCCGCAATACAGCAGCAGCTCTTCCTGGTAACCGGCCGTGTCCGAGCGCAGCGATACCTTGGTCACGCTCGCCGGCAGGGGCCGCAGGCAGTCCCGCAGCACCCGCAATTGCTCGTGCCCAGCTGGGACATTCCCGTCGCGGAACTCCGAGTACAGCATCACACCCTGTTCCGCCCACCAGCAGTTCAGCGGCTGATACGCCTTAAAACCCTTGTAGCAATGCAAAGCATCGCGCTTGTGCGTTTCGATCAGCGTGGCATCCATGTCCAGCGTCGCCGCCGTCGACGGCTGGTGTGTCTGCATGAAGTCCAGCAATGCCTGGTTGGCCCGCCACAAGCCCTGCACGGCCTCCGTCACCGCTGGAATGAACGCCGTGCCGGCAATCGCCTTGGGCGACGCCGGGTCATGGAAACGCTCCAGCCACGCCGACAGCGCCGACGGCGACGGCACCACACGCTCGCGCTTGCGCCGCCAACGTGACTTGAGCGAACGCCGCTCGCTGCGCGACAGCAAATCCCGCTCGATCGCTTGCAGCACCGCCGTGAAGCCGCCGTCCTGCTCCAGCCGCTCCAGGTCCTCGACGCAGTCGCCACCGGCAAGGTTCAGCAAAACCACCGCCAGCACCATCTGGATGTCCAGCCAACCTTGGCAACCGGCAACCTGGACATGCTGGCGGATCGCCGCCGCCAACCCGCTGCGGTGAACCAGGTCCAGATACAACGGCAAACCCGCCAGCGAGGTCACCCCGGTGCTTGAACGTTCGGCTTCATACTGGAAGCCCAGAACACCCTGTGGCAGCATCCCGCACCCCGTTGGTGATGGTTCTCGATTCGCAAACGCAGACTATCTCCCTGATTCTTCAGGACCAACGGGGAACTCAGGTTTTTAGGTGCGGAATTCAGGCTACCACGGCAATCGCTTGAAAACGGCCTTGACATGAAGGGCTTGCGATTGGGGACCCTCAGCAGGAACGAAACGTGATTCCTGAATGGCCCGTCCCGATTCGGAGGCCACCATGGATCACCCGCCCAAAGTCATCCCCCTGCTCGACCATTTCTCGGCGCTGAAGGACCCGCGGCAGCTTGGCAAGGTGGTCTACCCGCTTCCGGAGATCATGCTGCTGGTCTTGTGCGCTTCCATCGCCGCAGCCGACGACTTCGTCGAGGTCCAACACTGGGGCGAAACCCACATGGACTTCTTGCGCCGCTTCCTGCCCTACAAGGACGGCATCCCCAGCCACGATGCACTTAACGACCTGATGAACGCACTGAACCCCAAGCTGTTCTCCGAATGCTTCGTCACATGGGTCAACGGCCTGCGCGAGGACGACCCGGATATCGTCTCAGTTGATGGCAAGACCTCTCGCCGCACCCATGCGATGTCCAAGGGACGCAAGGCGCTCCACATGGTCTCCGCCTGGGCGTCACGTCAGCGCCTCGTCCTCGGTCAGGAAGCAACCGACGTCAAATCCAACGAGATTACCGCCATTCCGCTGCTGCTGGAGCGCCTCGAACTGAAAGGTGCCCTGGTCACCCCCCGCCTTCGCAGGGGCAGGCTATCGACGCCACGGGCTGCCAGACCAAGATCGCCGCTACCATCCTCGACCGCGGCGCCGACTACCTGCTCGCCGTCAAGGACAATCAGCCCGCCCTGCAGGGCAATCGCTTGAAAAACCCAGTTGACATGAGGGCTTGATGGGTTAGCGCAGGAGGGGGATTCTCAGAGAGAACAAAATGTGATTCTTGGTGGCCCGTTCCGATTCGGAGGCCACCATGG